>OBZH01001357.1_pt1 | contig 15358 bp, 15 predicted proteins | sample 1476881 | NCBI WGS metagenome assembly OBZH01 (sample SAMEA2580230, study PRJEB22360) | human gut metagenome | biome: human gut; feature: human-associated habitat; material: faeces | place: Denmark | collected 2008/2010 | reverse complement strand
TCACCGAGACTCTCATGGGCGATGTGAACCGCATGGAGCACGTCTGGTCCCATGTGCTGGGGTACCTGTACGGGGCCTACATCTCCACGGCCATTATCGCGGTGTGCCTGCTGGTATATGACTGGCGGCTGACCATCGCCTGCCTGTGGGGGGTGCCGGTGGCCTTCGGCCTGTTGTTCGGCACCCGGAAGATCTCCGCCCGTGCCTCGGAACGGACGAAACAGGCCGCGGTCCGTGTCTCCGACGGCATCCAGGAGGCGTTGGAAAATGTCCGGGAAATCCGCGCCACCAACCAGGAGGCGCGCTATCTGGCCGGGCTCAACCAGAAGATCGACGACCATGAGAAGGTCACCATCCAGGGCGAGCTGGGCACCGGCATCTTTGTTAATGCGGCCAGCGTCATCATGCGCCTGGGGGTAGCCACCACCATCCTGGCGGGGGCCAGCCTGATCCTCTCCGGGCAGATCGACTTCATGCTGCTGTTTTTGTTCCTGCTGGTCATCACCCGTGTGTACGCCCCCTTCGACCAGAGCCTGGCCCTCATCGCAGAACTGTTCGTGTCCCAGGTGTCCGCCGACCGCATGAACGAGATTTATGATACGCCCACCGCAGAGGGGGCCGAGGTGTTCCAGCCCAAGGGCCACGACATTGTGTTCGACCATGTGGGCTTCGCCTACGACAAGAAGAAGGTACTGGACGGTGTGAGCTTTACCGCCCGGGAGGGTGAAGTGACCGCTCTGGTGGGGCCCTCCGGCTCCGGCAAGAGCACCTGCGCCCGGCTGGCCGCCCGGCTGTGGGATGTTACGGAGGGCACCATCAGGGTAGGAGGTGTGGACATCTCCACCGTGGACCCGGAGGCGCTGCTGACCGACTACTCCATGGTGTTCCAGGATGTGGTGCTCTTTGACGATACCGTGATGGAGAACATCCGCCTGGGCAAGCGAGGAGCCACCGATCAGGAGGTTAGGGCCGCGGCGGAGGCCGCCAACTGTGGGGAGTTCATCCGCCGTCTGCCTCAGGGCTATGACACCCCCATCGGGGAAAACGGGGCAAAGCTCTCCGGCGGGGAGCGGCAGCGCATCTCCATCGCCCGGGCACTTTTAAAGAACGCCCCCATCGTCCTGCTGGACGAGGCCACCGCCAGCCTGGATGTAGAGAACGAGACCAAGGTGCAGGGGGCGCTCTCCCGCCTGCTGGCTGGTAAGACGGTGCTGGTCATCGCCCACCGGATGCGCACCGTGGCCGGGGCGGACCACATCGTGGTGCTGGAAAATGGCCGGGTGGCCGAGCAGGGCACGCCTGCGGAGCTGATGGAAAAAGGAGGACTCTACCGTCGTATGGTGGAGCTACAGAGCCACAGTGCCCAGTGGCAACTCAACGGGAACGAATAACATAGGATCCCGTAGCAGAGACTAGGTAGTTTTCCTTTATCAGAAATTTGGCCGCTGATCTGTTACTGGTTTTTCGTTTGCAATTATGAAAGAATCAATCATAAAACATAAAAAGGTCTTACCGATTTGCAAAAATCGGTAAGACCTTTTGTTATTAATAAGCTATGCGTTGCACTTAAAGACCTGTGATGATCTGACTGAAATCCAAGAGGTGTGAATTGGGAAAGTATTATCAGATACAAAAAATTTTTTCTTAAAAGCACCGTTTTCCCGGCTAAAGCACCGCAAGAGCCGGAGACAGAATGAAATCTCCTCATTCCCACTCGCTCCTGTTAGATGTTTTCTAAACAGATTTGCTTATGGGATTTAGCTCAGAGTATTGGCATTCTTTTCATTATTCAGATAGTAGGGGCTATCTGATTTTTTGTTGCCATGGTGTTGCCACCAATGAATTTTTCTGATGATTATTCTGTCGGAGTCCATGTTTCAATAATTGAATTACCAATATCAGAAATTTGAGTCAACAAATTATTTCTGACATCAGCATCATTCTCATTGTGTGCTTCCCGCACCAATTCAACTAGGTGCATATGCTGGTGGTTTCTTTCATCAAATTCAGGCAACCGCATATGTTTGAAAATATCGCCCACTTGTATCATGATGTGAAAACTGGCAATAAATTTTTGGACAAGACTGCATGTAAGCAAGCCACATAAGTAGAGTGCAGTGGTTTCATCGTCAAACTCTGCAAAGTAAATTTTGTGATCCGGAACAACAATTTTCTCGCCGACACCTTGCAGTGTTCTCGTATTAACTACCGCTACAGGGAGTCCGCTATTACCAGGCTGTTCAGGCCAAACTACTTTCCATGGCGCAAATGTATAGCCACCCACATTATATACCGCATAATATGGAGCGGAAGGCATTCTTGTCCGATATGTGGAGCGACTCCGCAGCTGCTGTTCAAATGCACGGAAATAATCATATAAAAGCCGATTGTTTTGCTCAACTTCCGTTTCTGCTTGGGATAGCCATGTGGATGTAATTCCGCGATTTGGGACGATTGCATATAACTCATGCTGCGGGTTATACTGGCAGGCCTTCAGGTCGGAAGCTCCCTTAATCACCGGATAAAGCAAATTGTGTTCTACCCAAAAACGACGTTTAGGGCCAATGTTTGTGCGACCTGCTTCAGGCCTTGTTTCGATTTGTACACGGGTGCCATCGTACGACACATTAACTACATTTACAAAGTATACACCATTAAGATCACATGTAATTCCCTTACGCCCCTCCGTCCATGTACATTTGCCAACTAATTTTTTGCATATGTCAAAATCACCGGAAGGCAGGATTGCCCAAGGGGACGAGCCTCCTTGAACTGGATTTGCTTCAAGAAAAGTGCGAGTAGTCCGATTTAATACCTCTTGTTTTGTGGCATGCTCCGGAATTGTGCGTGATTTTCCTTGGGCACTACTCCATACAGCATAGTCAACGGGGAAAGACGGCTGTACTCCGCCTTTTTTTGCGACAAAAATCACAGTTTTATTTGCCGCATCAGGAAATGGTTTTAGGGCTTTCAAATCCTCTACGCTTTCAGGGAAAAGGAAATTATTCTCATCAATGCGAAAACGTCTAAATCCCTCCGAGGATGCTGACTGGAAGTGTGTTTGTGTAAGCAAGAAGATCAGTTGCCCACCACTTCTGAGCCATTTGTCAGAGACTGTGTAGGTGATAAGTCCAGAAATGTCCAACTCATTCCCGCCGTAATAAGGTGTACGTGAGAAAATATCATATTTACGGCATGTAGGAGCCACTCTGTTCCGATACAGTTCTGGTAACTTTGACCAGCGGACCCACGGGGGATTGCCAACTATTACATCAAACTCACCCGCGGTTGATGACCAGAAGTAATTGCGGACAATTCGGAACCAAATCCCGTTCCAATTTCTTCTATGAAGATCTAAGACACGTGCATAAGTTGATGAAAGTATAGACTCCCAAGATTCTCTTTCTTCTACAGTTATCGCATTGTGCACAAGGAGTCCATCTATCATACGAACAGGCTCCATATCATTTTCCACACATTCACCCATGATAGAAAACACCGTATCAAGCCGATCTCTACTTTGTGACAATACTGTTGGCAAGGTAATTGTCAAATCAGCTACGTTGCTTCCTATGACATAGTTCACTACGCTAGTATCTCCCTCATCGGGAGCCGGAGCATAGATTGCATCTGCCAGTAATATAGGAATCTCAATATGTATCCCTGGAGCTTCAGCAATCAGGTCAGAAAGCGCAATCAGATAATTTACACGAGCTGTTTGCACCGCCAGTGGGTTTAAATCAAATCCCCACACATTTTGAGTTATTCTTTGTAACAGATCTACAGCAGACAAATTTGAGCATTCTCGAATCCTTTTTATAATTGCTAATAGAAACGAAGCAGAGCCACAAGTAGGGTCAAGGAATTTTAGCTCATCAAATTGGCCTTCAACTTTATCTAAAGTCACGTCTACAAGCCAATCTGGCGTATAGAATTCTCCCAAGCTCTTTCTCAACACTTGCGGCACGATATTCTGATAGAATCGTTTAAGCACATCATTTGTCTGAGCATGGGACAGGTCTTCCATTTGATACAAAGAAAGTTTTATCAGAACCTCTTTTAATGATGTAACAATATCATTTACAACTTCAGGATATACATTGCTTGTACATGCATCAATATACCAACTAAACAACGGCTCTTCCACGAAACCGTGTATATTTGCCCTTGTATAAAGTTGTGAGCGTTCGATATCCAAATCTAGCATCGAGATAAGCTCGTAATCACTTACAGACACAGCATTTTGGGCAAAATCAGAATATGATGTTAACTCGGTAAGATGAGAAACAATCTCAGCAGATAAGAGTTTAATAATAATTGAATCAAATGTGTGAATCACGAAAAGGATACGAGACAACTTATCAGTTGATGTGCTAGTACAAGTAAAACCAATAGAGTTTATAATTGCTTCCACTTGAAAAGAACTAAGATCAGCTACTTGCCCATATAAAGCTTTCCATTCTTGGTAAAGCATCTTGACTTTGTTGTTATTAGGATCATCAAGATATAGCATTAACGCAGTAGCAAGAGCCTGCATGAGATTACCACCAGCAACTGAACCATGACCAAAATCTTCAATTAAATTCGTTGCTGTTACTGCTCTACGGCAAGACTGGCGGCATGCTTCGAACACCATTTGCACACTATCTGGAGAGAGTGGCATAATGGGGCCAGGAATGGGCTGTCCATTTTCAGATGAAATGTGAACAAAAGCAATCGATTCACCATCGATGGCAATTCCTTGATAATGACGCACATCTAAACCTTCAATACCAGCCTTTGCAGGGATATATCTTGAGAGTTCCTCTAATGCTTCCTGAAATTTAGCACTATTTTGATTGCCATGAAATAGGCCTACATTCTTAAACTCAATAATAACTTGATTGTAGTCAGCATCAGATCGCCCTCTCTCTGCATGAAATGTGATCGCGAGCGTATTCTGTAAAATGGTAAGCCAACCTAGTCTAACTTCCTCTTCTGTTTGCCAATCTACGCGCTGGCGATTGAGCTGATTGTATTGTTCGGTATACATTATTTTTCCCTCATGACACAATTATTTCTCTTACAGCAGGCTTCAATCGAAACCGTTGAACTTGTTTTACTTGGTCGTTTCCTGCGTTAATTCCATTATATCTCCAATGTCACACTGTAAAGCCGTGCAGATTTTTACCAGCACATCTGTAGTAACATTTTCATTTTTTCCTAATTTCGCCATCGAAGCATGGCTGATTCCTGCCGCCGCACATAGATCTTTTTTCTTCATATCTCTGTCAATTAGTAATTTCCAAAGCTTTTTATAACTAACAGCCATCTTCCACACCTCAGCAACAAGTTATATATTCTGAAAACGCTGAGCGCTATTCAGTGTTCGCAAACTTTTGGGTTATTATATCATATTTGCCTTAGTGCTTCAATAAGGGATTGTGAAAGATGAAAGGCTAACAGTTAAAGTTTTTAAATAGTGCGCGACACAATTAAGTGTTAAAGTATTTATGGTTAGTAATTACTTTCAAATACCTGTCCGGCTCACCATTTAAAATTAGATTGACATACTCCAACGGAGCGTTATAGATCAACCAGTCCAGTTCTGACCCGCTGGTGCATACTGTTTGCCACCTCGTTCGCCACGGCGGTGCAGTCGATGGAGAGCAGCGTCCCGTCTTCTAGGCAAAGTTCCACGCAGGCGGTGTCCAGGTTTAACTCACAGGACAAAATCTTTCTCATAGTCGTTACCTCCTAATACTTAAATTTCGGTTGATTTTCCGCAGCGACACAAGGTTCGTTTCGCTAATTTTAGAATCTGGCAAGCAATGCGTGTGGCTATCCACACACAAATCCAGCAAGCAATGCGAGTGTTAATACACACTCACATTTCCTGCCGTCTGCTTGTTGAGGGCAGTGCCCCCCAAGCCCCCTTTGAACACAGGATTTCATTCTGTGGCTACGCGTTCTGCGAACGCTTTGAAAGGGTACGCCAAAGCGCCGTCCCCTTTAAGATACCATGGAACAAATCGTTCCACCCTTACGCCTGATGGCTACTGCGAAACACAGTAGCCCTCGCTAGATGCGTAGGCAAAGTATTTTCCCATCGTTCGCATTTACTTTGCACCCTGTGCCCTGGTTTCAAGGCATGAGGGCTACTCCTTAATGATTACATGGTACGCCCTAAAATAGGGCTCACCTGGAAAGATGGGGTGGCAAAACACCACCTCACATTTTTTTCCGCAACGGTGGCGACGGTCGCAACGGTGCTGGGAGTCCCCCTCAAAACACCGTCGCGACCGTTGCAAGCGTCGCGCTTTACTTGATTACTTCAACATAGGTGCTTCTATCACCACGTAGGTCAGCCGGATACGCCGCCCTTCGTGTTTGATTTTGTATTCATACTTCACCTGATGTTCTTCCAGCAGACGACTGGCATTTACATTCAGATGCTTAGTAAGGCGGTTCACTGCCATATCCAACCGAAGGGCTTCGGCAAGCTCTGTTGGGCTGCCTTCCCATTCGCGGTTCTCGTCAGATACGATTTTCGCTACCGCTTCCAGCACCGGGTCCGGAGGTTGCTTCCAAAGCTCATTCTCTGCATGGTCGAGAAGCCATACCAAACGCTCCTGATCTTTACTTAAATACAGCCGCTGATCCGGCTGATCCCGTCCGCTGATTTCCAGTGTGGCCTTTCCGTCAGTTCGTTTTTCTTTCTGCATAATGAGGGCCCCATCTGCACAGCCCGACAGTCCGGTGGTGCCGGAAATCTTCTCAAAGCTATCTCCCGCAGGCTGCTTTCTGGTGTGGTGGACAATCAGGATGCAAACTCCATGCCGGTCTGCAAATTGTTTCAGCTTTCCAATCACCTCATAGTCGCTGGAATAACTGTAGTTATCGCTCACCATCTCCCGAACTTTTTGAAGGGTATCCACGATAATCAATTTGGTATCACTGTGTTCCCGGACAAACTTTTCCAGCTGTTCATCCAGACCGCTGCCGATCATCTTGGCGCTGGTAGCAAAGTGGAGGGTGCTTGTCCCTTCCACACCAAACATACGGAACATCCTGCGTTGCAAACGGCTTTCGTCATCTTCCAGAGCAAGATAGAGGACTGTTCCCTGATGAACCTTGTAGCCCCACAGATCCTGCCCGGTGCTGACATGGTGGGCTATTTGTGCCACCAGAAAAGATTTGCCGATTTTGGGCGCTCCGGCAAGGATATATGCTCCAGTATAGAGCAGGTTTTCAATCACTGCGGACTTTACCTCAAATACATTATCCATCACCTCATCCAGGGTTACAGTGTGCAGGTAAGCTGGGTCGCTCATGCGCTGTATCCTGCGGTACATTTCCTCCAGACTTTCCTGCGGATTTACAACTTCATCATTGATTTCTTCCTTGGAAGTGGTTATACTAATGTCAGAATTTTTAGAGATTGACTGCCCATCGTCTGCGCCAACAGATGAGTCCTGGGTGGTCATTTTCTTTTTTTCATCGATCATAGGCAATATCCTCCTGCATTCCTTTCATAATGGTTGTGATCATCTGAATGGTGTCCAACAGTTCCTCATTTACGCCTTGCCCGGCTTCGATCCGGCGCAGCTCGTCCAGCACAGCAACCAGCTGATCTCGCAGTGCCTTATAGACTCTTGGATTGCCCTGAGCCACCACATCCCGACAGAGCAGCCGACGGATGATATAATCCTGTTTGGTCAGTCCTGTGAGCTTGACTGCTGTTTCAATCTGGGCATCCTCCTCCGGGGAGACCCGGAAAAATACGGCCTTGTTCCTCCAACGGTTGTGCTTATCCAAATTCTTTGCTGACATTCTTAATTGCCCCTTTCCATATTCAATTTATCTGCCATTTCCGTTTGCTTGGACGGAAACAGGTGTGCATAATTGTAAGTGATGTCGATGCTCTCATGTCCCACCCGGTCCGCGATGGCTGTGGCAGAGAACCCCATATCGATGAGAAGCGAAACCGCGCTGTGACGAATATCGTGGATTCGGATGCGCGGGACTCCGGCCTCTTTGGAGCCTCTATCCATCTCCCGATGGAGATAACTCTTGGTGACGGTAAACATTCGGTCATCTGCTCCAATTCCGTAGAGCATTTTGAGGTAATCCTGAATTTCCTCTGCCAGAAACTGCGGCATAGTGATAACACGATTGCTCTTTTCGGTTTTTGGAGTGGTAATCAAATCCTGCCCGTTTAGCCGCTGATAGGATTTGTTGATGGTAACAGTTCGCTTCTCAAAGTCAAAATCTGCCGGGGTCAGAGCCAGCAGTTCCCCCTCCCGGATGCCACACCAGTAGAGCATTTCAAAAGCATAGAAGGATAGTGGTTTATCCATCATCACCTCAGCAAATTTCAGGTACTGCTCCTTGGTCCAGAACATCATCTCACGGTTTTTCTTTTTCCCCATGCTGCCTGCCTTTTTACAAGGGTTATCCCGGAGGTTATAGTACCGAACCGCGTGGTTGAAGATGGCGCTAAGCTGATTGTGAACCGTCTTAAGGTACACAGGTGAATAGGGCTGTCCCTTTTCATCCTTGTGGTTCAGCATCTCGTTCTGCCAGGTGATAATCTGCTGGGCAGTGATGTTGCACATCTTCAGCTTGCCGAAGTATGGGAGTAGCTTTGTGCGGATAATATGCTCCTTTGTGGCCCAAGTGTTTTCCTTGAGCCGGGTCTTCATATCCGCTGTATAAAGTTCCACAAAGCTTTTGAAGTTCATATCCAGATCAGCACTGGTTTTATGAACCTGCTCACGCTCCCAGGCCTGCGCCTCTCGCTTAGTCTTAAAACCGCGCTTTTGGGTCTGCTTCCGCTCACCATTCCAATCGGTATAGCGATAAACTGCCCGCCAGGTGCCGGTTTTTTCTTCCTTGTAAACGGCCATTATGATTCCTCCTTTACCGTTTTGGTATAGTAATACTTCTCTCTGAAGAATTCTCGATTGACACGGCCAGAGATGGTCAGATACCCTTTCTCCTGCAATTCTTCATTAAGCCCATGGATCACCTTGTAGGCGTGGGATTTGGAGATACCCAATTCCTGAGCAACTTCGTCTGCTCGCATAAAACTCTGTTTTTGCATAAATGAAATACCTTCCTTTCCTTGCTGGTTGTTTTTTCCTGCTGATTTTGTTTCTCATAAAGCCCTCCTCACTCTCTACTGCCACTTTTTTCAGATTTTGCACCCAAAAATTTTGAAAAAATTTTCTTCGGGTATTACAGCTAAGCAAATATGCTTTGTTTATTGTAATTATACTAAGCATAATAGCTTATGTCAATCGGCGTATGCAAAATAAATTAAATAAAATTGTTTAGTATTCTCTTGACTTTCCTAAGCATTTCTGCTACGCTTTTTATAAAGACAACCAACGATTGGAGTTGACGATATGGCGATTGGTGAACGAATTCACTTTTTCCGTCTCCTGCGGGGGATGACACAAAAATATCTCGGTATGACGTTGGGATTCCCGGAGAAGTCTGCTGATGTGCGCCTTGCACAGTACGAAACAGGATCAAGAACCCCAAAGGCAGACCTGACCGCTGCCCTGGCACAGGTATTGGATGTCTCGCCCCATGCGCTCTCTGTCCCGGACATAGACTCCTATGTAGGGCTCATGCACACCCTGTTTACCCTGGAGGATAACTACGGGCTCAAGATCAGCGAGATGGATGGCGAAGTCTGCCTGAAGGTCGATGTTCGGAAAAACAAGGACGCCGCCCGGCTGCATGAGATGCTCTGGACCTGGCGGGAACAGGCAGCCAAACTGGAGGTCGGTGAGATCTCCCAGGAGGACTACGACCGCTGGCGTTACCACTATCCAGAGTTTGACAAGGCCCAGAACTATGTGAAGGTGCCGCCCCAGGATCTCGCTTGACCATCTCACTTGTAGACCATGAGAGAGGCCGTTTGTTGCACAGGACAATAATAAAAAGAAAAAGAGAGCTAACTGACTAATCAAAATCAGTTAACTCTCTTTTTATGAATAATGAAAAAGTGTTGCCACGGAGGGCCTTAACCCCTCAAAAACCCAGTTATATCAGGCTTTTCCGGGCATCTGAAATTACTCCCACTCGCCGAGTTAAATCCATTTCTAAACTTTTTTGTATAGAGGATTTAATTCGTCGTGGTTTTATTTGACGCAGATTATCCTTATCCTAAGGTCTATTCGGACTTTTGCTATCAAAAATCTATCCGGGCCATCCTATCAGGGGTTTTGCTTGAGACGGATGATTGGGTGGTTTAGAAGTATTATAGCATATATAAGATGATTTTTCACCAATTTTCAAACGTATTTTTTAAAGTTTAATATCAAGCATACTACATATAAATATTTTTAGAACTAATTTTTATTACTATCCAAAGCCAACTGATCCCACATTATATCTCCAGACTTACCTGGAATATATGAAATTTTTATGGGATCTCCTAAGTCCAACACCTGAATTTTCTTACATACATTTTCCAAATTTTTAATAGTTATATATGGGAATGTTCTTTTAACTGGAATTTCATAAAGTTGTTCCCACAACTCTATTGGGACCACCCCTGATGCCATAAAACATAATTCATGGGTTTGTTCCTCAGAATCTGCAAATTCTTTCATTTTTTGATTTACTGTAAATTCAGCAGTAAGCTCTGACCATTTCCCCTCACATCTTTCACCGCGAATCAGACTGGCTAAATAATCAACATCCCAAAGTTCATCTTGTCGGATAGGGTTTGGAATCCTTATGTCCTGACCAAAGTATTTCTCAATATCTATAATTTTTTCAAAAAATTCGATATCTTCGGAAATTGTATCGAACATGGATTCGCAACTGTTCTGCTGCATATTGCCCGAAACCAAATCAACTGCGTGTTCTAAGGAGTACAATTTAATAACTCTAGAATCAGTCATCTCCTTCAGTATTTTAGCTATCAGAAGTTTCTCGGAATTTTTATTATTCGATGGTTCAATACGAAAATTAAAGATATTTCTGTGTACGTTCAATCGAATTTCTATTTTAAATGGAGCGCCTTTTTGCTCTTGATTTGTCACTATATACGTTTCATCATCTAGAATCTCAAGAGTGCGGAGTAATAGATATTCTATAATTGGCTTATCATCTCCCAACAATGTACAAGAAAACGCTGCCGGAAAGCGAGGAGGATAAATCTTATACTCTTTTCCAATTTCTCGCTCAGCTTCATGCTGATACGGATCTAAAATATCACCTAATAACTTGCGCGCCTCGACAACATTCACTACAAAAGGAATTTGGTGTCGAAATGAATAATTCAAATTAGATAAGTTGAATTCAGAATCTAACTAAGATGCTCTTTTGACATATTAGATTCCGAAGAATGCTCTTACACCAAGTTCCATCTTTGGCAGATATTCTTTAGGGATGTTTGCGGAAACAGGACAACTAAAAGCCTCATCTTTTCCGTCAACAGTGCGAACACCAATTCGATAGTATTGATTTAATGGATGCTGTGCCCCAATTGCACGAATTGCAGAAGTCAAATTTTGCTCAACTTCAGCATATTTTCCTTTTCGCATTAGTTCGATATTACTATCCGTTGAAAGAAGATTTTTCTTGTTTATTTCTTTGGTTAGTTCTTTTTCAGTTTCTGTAATTTTCCCTATAAGTTTCCTAGTTTGCTCTTCTTGATGTTCACTAAGATTGTCCACAATTTCCCCAGAAACTAACAACATCTCTTGAGGAACTTTCTTCCGATAGAAGTCTTTTAGCATAGTCATTAAAGAAGTTACCATACGCTCAACTCTATCTTTGGCAATCTTTGTGTTTGCTTGAGCATAAACTACGGACTTGTCTAAAATCCTTAACCTTGCACAATTACGTTCTTCTCTTTCGCCAAACAGCCGGCTTTTCATATCATCAATCAAATCTTCGCGTATATAATTTGCAAGCCCTTCAAAGTCAATTTCTTCATCCCGAGTACAGAACCAGTTCTCTTGTAGTTTTTTTGATAAGTAAGATTCCAGCTTTTCTCTAATTTTTCTCTGATCGTTAACAGACTTAATTTTTTCCTTAAATGTATTTAGCCCAATTTCAAGGACAATATCATATCCCTTAGAAAATATTGTTTCTTCTATAATTCCCACAATCCTTAACCTCTCGATACGGTAAATACATATATGACTGACTAACAAGAATTTTGCAATGCTTGCCGTCAAGAAACACATTCGGCAAATGCTATATGTCCATTGAATTACACAATAAATTTCTTTTTAATTTCTGGGGCCTAAAAATTTGTCTCCATTCAAATGAATCATGTGATCCGGCATATCAGCGATCCAAACTTCCGTTTCCCAAGCGAGTGTCTCAGAAAACTTCTTAAATGTCTTGAAATCCAGAAAAGCTGTAACATAGATTTTTCCTGCGGTTACGCTGGTGGTCATTTCTTCAATCTCTTTGATGCGTTTCGGCTCCATCGGCCCAACAGATGTTACCGACTCTATAAAATACAGCCAGTCCTTTTCCTCTGAGTAGAGGACCACATCTGGCATCTTATCATGTAATGTGATAGTAAATCCTAGTTCACGAAGCTTGTCCTCGTTCTTTACCAAATCCTTTTCAATGGTATCGCCAACATAGAGGCATTCCGAATTTGGAGCAAAACGCGGTGCAAATTCCTCGATAATTGCTTTTTGGAGTTGATTATGATCTCCTGGAGAAAAAGTGAAATCCTCACCGTTGATCTTCACTGGCATTTTGCGTTTGACACGCTTAGAAGCATATAGCTGAACAAGCGTTTCGTGATTAGTTTGAAAAGAAGTAAGCTTGGTTTCCCAACAATCTGTACCAAAACTCTGTACCAACTTCAGCATTTCATCTGTCAGCCGATAGCGATAGTTCGGACTATTGGTGGCCTTGCCATTATCCTCAATGAAAGCTGCATTTCTGAAATGGTGCATAGCCTGTTTTCTGAAAGTTTCACGACTATTTTCTGCATAAGTCGTCCTATAATTGTTATTGGAAAAAGCAATTACATCGTGAATACGAATCCATTCGTTAGTTGCATCTTGCCACGAAGTTTCCTCAACGAGTCCCGCCATGGCAAGCAAAACACAACAGCACATGGCATTTTGTTGCTTTGCCGGTACTTGCAAGGCATTTAATATCTCTTTTGCTTCATCTATTTTACTCATACATAACCCCTCAAAATTCTGTCACAAACCGGTTCCGACATATCGTGTGCAGCAATTAGCTCTTTTCCCATGGCCTCAATGACATCCATGGATGGAACCGGCATAGAGTTCACTTCAGTCGAATTGACCTGCGTTGAACCATTCAAAATCCTATAATAGCAGTCATACAAGGTGGAGTTAAACAAGACATAGAGACCGTACACAACACACTCCGAAAGATCACGCATCCCATCGATAAAATTTATCTTGTTTTGTGTGCTGATCTGGGAATACTCAGGATGCTTTTTTGCTAAGTAAACACCACATTGAAGCCGCCTATGTTCTTCTTTTGCTGTAAATCGTTTGACAAAAAGATAGTTCTTATTTGGCTGTAATAGCCCCCTCTGCTCAGTAACCAGATACTCATGTTCCTTCCCTACAGGAAAAACCACTTTGCCATTTTGTATGTGCTGAGAATAGAACAATGGAACAGCCTGTTCTTCAGCTACATCTCTCAGTGCTTCTCTGTTTCGGAAGTCAACTGTAAGTCCAGTTTTCATTTTTAGGCCAATGCTCTGCAGGGTATTTTCCCACTTGTTTAAACTATTAAGTGTCTCTACTTCCTCAGCATTTGTGACCAGATATACATAGGAATCTGGTCCGTTGATAACAGCAGAATATGGAGCCTCAAAAATGGTCTTTTTTGAAAAGTCCGCATTGCTTTGGGTCGTAGTAATAGTAACAGTTTTTGGCTTTGAGCGCGTTTTTCTCAGCTTAATAATGATAGTTTCCTGCAGTACACTTTCTTTTTCAAAGACTTTATCGCGACTAACAAATAAGTGGATATGCTCCAAAATACCTTCGCTTAAAAACTTCTGACGAAATCTCTTGAAATACGCGCCAGAGGTCCAGGAGCGCGGAATAATATAAACCATTTCTCCGCCATCTCTCAAGTTAAACATACTCATAGAAGCAAAGAGAAAATAGAGATTGGGAGCGCCATAACATACATCTGGCATGGCTAAGGCTTCTGGGGCATCCTTTGCTATTTTCATATATGGAGGATTTCCGATTACAAAATAAATTTGCCCCTAACATCAAATTATAGTCAGTCGCTTGACCTAAAATGTAGTTATCAGAAACGATTTCGCAGGATATTTTCTGTCTGGATTGACTACACGCTACCTCCAGATTGGCCCGCAATAGCTCCATTACATTGGGGTCGTTCTCATAGCAAACCAATCTAATCTCTTTTATTACCGAGAAAGCTTGCAAGCGTTCCAATAGTGCAATTGAAAGAATCCCAGAACCAGCACCAGGATCAAGGATAGAAAGTGTCTGGCGTTCATTAGGAATCTCAAACAACTCAGCCATAAAAGCAGCAGTTTCTTTGCTTGTAAAAAACTGGCCATATTTTTTGCGCTGGCTTTTCGGCATATGGTCAATATATTCTGTTGTTGCATTAATTGCAAAATCAAGCATGCTCATGATTTGTAAACTCCATAATTTCATCGATACCGCAGTCTAAAGCCACACAAATTTTATATAGGCTCTCCATTGATACAAATTCATTTTTTCCCATCTTTGCTAAGACATTAAAGCTAATGCCTGCAGCATCTTTCAAGTCCGAGCGTTTCATCTTTTTATCAATAAGGGTTTTCCAAAGCTTATCATAAGATACTGGCATCTCAACTTCTCCAATCATATCTGGATAAGTCATTATACCACAAAATGCACAATAACTCAAGATTGCCTCATGATATCATGAGACTAATTCGGCGTAACAAATAGTATTAATTAGTTTTAATCAAGCAAAGATTTTGCTGTCACTACCTTCAGATACAATTCCGGGTTACTGTTCAAAATCAGTTCCGCATAGGCCAGCGGATCATTGTAGATCAGCCAGTCCAGCTCCGACCGCTGGTACATACTGTTCGCCACCTCATTTTCCACGGCGGTACAGTCGATAGATAGCAGCGTCCCGTCCTCCAGACGCAGCTCCACGCGGGCGGTGTCCATGTTAAACTCACAGGATACTATCTTTCTCATAGTCGTTACCTCCTGATATTTGAATTGTAGGCGATTTTGTGCAGCGTTACAAGCAGCACTACGACTGTTTTAGTTTCCGGCAAACAATGCGTGTGGATAGCCACACACACGACTGGCAAGCAATGCGAGTGTTAATACACACTCACATTTCCTGCCGTCTGCTTGTTGAG
>OBZH01001353.1_pt1 | contig 15411 bp, 28 predicted proteins | sample 1476881 | NCBI WGS metagenome assembly OBZH01 (sample SAMEA2580230, study PRJEB22360) | human gut metagenome | biome: human gut; feature: human-associated habitat; material: faeces | place: Denmark | collected 2008/2010 | reverse complement strand
TGCTAAGCACCTGTTTCGCGGCGGCATCCTCAATCAGGAGCGATACCAGAAAGGTTTGGAGGCAAAGGAGTTTTTTCTGAAATTTCTGGACGCGGACTGCCCGAAAATCTGTGTTGAAAATCCAGTATCAAGCAGAATTTATGAAATGCCGCCGCACAGCCAGGAGGTGCAGCCCTGGATGTTCGGGCATCCAGTACAGAAAAAGACCCGTCTGTGGCTGAAGGGTCTGCCGCCATTGGAACCGACAGACATCGTAGACCCGGAGTGCGGCTGCCATGAGGCCGGTACGTGGTTTATGCGAGGCGGGAAAGACCGTCAGAAAAACAGAGCCAAGACGTTTCCTGGATTGGCAAAGGCGATGGCCGAACAATGGGGAGGTATCTGTGGTGGATGATATCAAATTAGCCCTGCTTGGTGATAAAGAGGCGGCCAAGCGGCTGACGGATGCGGGGATGCTGCTGGAATTTAAAAGGTGTGGCAGCGAGAATGTCGATTATGGGGAGTATGATGGTATTCTTGTTGGGCTGGATTACGTCAGATGCCGAAACTGCGGCCTAATAGAACAGGGGGGTGTGTTCCCAGAAGAATTTTCGGCCCGCCTAGAATGGAACATCCGCGCGCCGATTCTGAGCGCGAAGGAGATGGAGATGCTGGAGGGGATGGAATGAACACGCTGATTTTGTATGCACTTGCTTTTGCGTCACTGATTATCATCATTGCTGGTGCGGTTTCCGTGGTGGTCATGATTGTGTACTATATCCAAGTCATGTGGTCAAAAATTTCTGCCTGTGCACAGAACACAATGGAGTATTTGCGAAACAAGCAAGATTTTGAGGCTTACAAAGCCGACGTGCTCCGCTGGGATACAATGAAGCGAGAGAAGGCGTTGAAGTGCCTGGAGTGCGCGTACAGGAAGAAGTATATGGACGAGGAGGCACGGCCATGACGCTGGAAGAAGCGATTAAAAACCGAGAGGACTGCCTGAAATATTTGGAGGGGATAGGCCGGAAGGCAAGCCCTGAATGTATGGAGGCCGTTCGATGGTCTGTAAAGGCGCTGAAAGCCCTCCGCCCCGTCAGCCGGGAGCAGGTGGAGCGGCTGTGGCCGGGGTGTGACCGTTGCAAAGCACCTGATACAGCAATCGCATGGGAGCGGTGGGGACACCAATACTGTTCTCAATGTGGTCGCCCTCTCACCCCAGAGGCGTGGGAGGAACTGAGAAAGAGACTGGAGGCGCTAAACAATGACAAAAAATGAATTTATAGCCCTAATTGGGCAAGACGTAGTTGTAGACTATCCATTTGGTCGAGAACTCCAGCGGTGGAGCATGAAAAACTTTTATATCGATGGAAATGGCGAAGTCAAACATAATCGTCTCACGCTTATTATGGATGCTTTTATTGCCAACGCAAGAAATCCCCACAAAGGGAAGCCCACGCATGGTTAAGGAGGCGCTGAAAGATGAGGGCGATTGATTCGGATGCGCTAAAGGAGTATATCAAGAAAACAGATTTAACCGCTGTTGAACGGGGTGCGCTTTTGCAGGCGATCTCTAATATGCCCACCCTCACCCCGCCGAACGAGCCGCTGACGCTGGATAAAAAGCGTATGATTGCAAAATCGTGTTTGCATTACAGCAAATCGGGGAGCTGTACCCTTCGGGGATATGCTCCATTAGATTGTCCAAGGTGCAAAGAGTGGCAGAGCAACGAGTCGAACGAGCCGCTGACGCTGGAGGAGCTGCGGGAGATGGACGGGGAGCCGGTATATATTATCGCAAAGGATATGGGTATAGCAGAATGGAATGTGATCACAGGAAAAGAACCTATTGCCATTGCTTACGATTGTCCAATGCCTGGATTCAAGAGCGTGGTGGAGGGCATCGCGTTCGCCAATGGTAGGGCGTTTCGCGCTGGAGCTTACGGGATTACCTGGCTAGCCTACCGCCGCCCGCCGGAGGGAGAAGCCAATGCTTGAGGTTTGTCCCATTACACTGAAAGAGGCCAATGCCTTTGTGGAGCAGCACCATCGGCACCACAAGCCGGTCACGGGCCACAAATTTTCCATTGGTTGCACCGACGGAGAGAAAATCGTCGGCATTGCTATTGTAGGTAGGCCGGTGAGCCGTTATCTTGATGCCGGCTGGACTCTGGAGGTTAACCGCCTCTGTACCGATGGGACGCACAACGCTTGCAGTATGCTCTATGCCGCAGCCTGGAGAGCTGCCAGAGCAATGGGCTACCACAAACTGATTACATACATACTGGACAGCGAAAACGGGTCCAGCCTGCGGGCGGCTGGGTGGAAATGCGTAGGACAGGCTGGCGGGTTGCGGTGGACGGGGAAACGCCGGCCAGAAGTTGATCTATGCCCCGCCCAGATGAAAATCAAGTTTGAGATTGACGATGGGAAGCAGGTATCGCCGTGAGACACCAATACACACGCGCAGAACTGGAATCCATTACCCAGGAGACGGCAATCTACATTGAGGGCGCAGGGATAGCCCAGCTCCAATGGGGCGGCCTGGAGATTGCAGAGGGGTGCAGGGATGGATACCTCTACTGCAAGCACATCAAGCCGTTTAGCCTAGATCTGTACGGCCAATACTGGACGGCCTTTGATGGGCCGCCGGAAAGGGGAAAAAATAATGAAAATCCCAGCGGAATTTGAGGACATTTTACGGGGTGTAGAGTTGACGGAGAGAGAGAAGCGGTTCCTGCGCTGGATAACCAGCTGGGACGACCACACAATGCAGAACATGAGAACCGTGGTGGAGAAAGTACGGAGCACCCTCTCCACGCTCCAAGCCGAAAACAAGGAGCTGCGGGCCGAGCTGGAGCAGGTGAAGCGGGAAAGGGATGCAGCTATTGAATCTTGGCGTGGCTTCTGTGCGAAGTGCGCATGGAGCGGAAAGCAATATCTTTCAGATGGGAAGATGGACGATAGGTGCAAAACTTGCCGCGATAACAATAAATGTAACTGGAAATGGCGCGGCCCGGAGGAGGGGTGAGCATGGAACGGCTGACATACTTTGACGGCGGCAAGTGGCGTTTGCGTATCGGCGATACCGAGTATTCCGGAAAAGCTGTTGACCGCCTCGCCGCATACGAGGACACGGGCCTGGAGCCGGAGGAAATAGAACTGATGGAAAAGCAGAGGGACCTTTATGTGGACGCTTGTGGAGGACTCCCCCTTAGAAGAATCCGCGAGCTGGTTCAGGCAGACAAGGAGGAGCGGTGCGACGAGCCGAAAAGAATTACGGTCGACGATGTAAAGCTGATGGTGGCAGCTACCAAGAAAACCACTAGCTGGGATGGGAAAACGGCCTATGACGTCCCGGTAGGAGAGGGGAAGTGCGTCGAAAGCTTCCCGCGGGCAGTAAGGCTCTGGTGCGATTTCTTGGGCGTAAAATTTAAATGGAGGTAGTGCAGAATGGCCGATATTATGGTGCTCATAGCCGCCGTGGAATGGATGGTACTTGGTCTGCTTGTCCTGTGGAAGCTCAAGGGGTGGAATCGAAAGATGGAAGAGTTATACGAAGACATGAAGAAACAGTGGGAGGCCGAGCATGAGACTAGTTGATGCGGATAAAGCCAGAGAGTGCTTTGGTGGTGATGGGATGACTGGAGCCGTCATGAAGCGGATGTTTGATGAGTTGCCGACGGTTGACCCTGTTCACGCTGCCGGCGGGTGCTATTGTTTGGAATGCAAGTACAAAGATGAATGTATTCGCCGCATTGAATTTATTGGGAGAAATTTTGTGCTTGAGCAAAACACCTACGAATATCATCCATTGAGTTTCTGCTCCTACGGCCAGCGAAAGGAGACCGACCTAGACGAAGCCATCGAAAAGTACCTGAAAATCAAGGAGGGGGGCCAACATGGACAAGCCGAGAATTTGCGAGGTGCTTGGGGTTGAACCAGAAGAAAAGTTTGAAATTAGAGGGAACACGTTAGGGCGATTTCGTATCAATAAATATGGGACATTCCAGATTGAAATATCAAATGACTGCTGGGGATTCTCCACTGTGGAATGTCTTAACAATCTCATAAATCATCCAGAAAACATCGCCCGCAAGCCACGCTGGACGGAGCAGGAGGTGGAGAGGGCGAAGGCTATCAAAGTGCTATATCCAGTTGTTAAAACATTGGCATACGTTGATATAGTGGGACAGACATTTTACATGTATGATGACGAAGACAACTATAAGGGCAGTCTTGATAACCTTGATGAAACGTTTCCTACGCTGAGGAGCATAAGGCGGGCCACATTGGACGAGATCATCGGAGGTGCCCAATGATTTCCTTGAAATGCCCTGATTGCGGGTTCTTTTTCAGCGTAGACTTTCCTGACGATATTTCCGAAGATGAACGGGTCGAACTGTATACCTGCCCTTGCGGAGCAATGATGGAGGAAGTTCCGTTCAGTATGGATTATATACCAACAATCGGAGGTGCCAAATGACCAGAGAAATACTTTTCAAGGCCCAACGGCTGGATAACGGCGAGTGGGTGGAGGGAAACATTGTGGATGTCCCGGAAGATGCCGACTTTATGCCCGGAGCGTACATTCTACCGCGGCTGGTATCGGCCAGGGCAGACCCGCCCACAAAAGGAATCATGCTCGGCGGTTTCTTTGAGGTTGCCCCCTCCACGGTCTGCCAGTACACCAACATCGACATACGGCGAGAAGCGTGGCCGTCATCCGAAGTACACAAGATTTTTACCGGCGATATGCTGGGCGAATGGGGCGAGGACGAGGACGGAAACGAATGTGTCTGTATCCTCGGCGTTGTGACCTATTGGGAAGACGAAGGGCGCTATGTATTGGCAGACGAGAACGGGTTGTGTAACGACTGGACGCTGGAGGACAAGGCGAAGCCGGAGAATTGGCCCAATCTCATACACGGAGGCAACATCCACGACGGGGAGGGCGGACAGCATGAGGAGTGATAGCCCTTGAACGAGTTTCCGGAGAGGCTGAGGAGACTACGGGAGTCCGTGCGGCCAGTGCGGAGCATGACAGTCACATCACAATTGATGGGATTGAGCCCGGATGCTCTCAGGAAATATGAGCGCGGGGAAGTTGAACCAAAAATGACGGCGCTCAAGTTGATGGCGGCATATTATCACATCACCCTAGACGAACTGTGCAAGACGGAAGACGAGTAACCTTTTATAATCTCATAGAAAATATTGCGGATTCATAAGGTTTTATGAGCGAACAGAAATATGTATGCGAAAATGGGAGTGTGGGAGCGTGTGCCCCTGCGCTCCCATTCTCTTTCATTCCCCTTCCTCCTTCACACGGATGGGGTGGCGGCGGTGTAGCCGCTGCCCCTACTGTGTGCAATATGCCGCCGGTCGAACACCACTCCACATTTCGGGGCATGAGGGGCCGCACCCCTCTGGCGGCGAATGACGGTGGAAAGACACTATACCGGGTAGCCTAGAGCGTCTGACGGCCCCGGAGAAGGGTAACGGCGCCCGCCTGTCATGGAGGCGGAAGCGGTGGTAGCTATGACCTGCCCCGGCGCTATCCCGCTGAAAACTGCCGGCAGTAGTACTGGTGTGACAATTAAGCGGGAAGCGCACATATGCCGCTCCTCGCCGCATGAGGCGGGCGGTGGCACCAAGAATTGACCGAGAGGTGGTGACATGCCGAATGAACAGAATCTTATCCCGTTCGAGGAACGAACAGAGAGCGAACAGAGAGAAATCCGAGCTTCTGGCGGCCGTGCATCCGGCGCGTCACGGCGGCGAAAGCGCAGCCTGAGAGAAGCGGCAGACCTGTACCTCTCTCTCCCGGTGGCGGACAAGCGGGCGTGGAACAAGTTGGCTCATGATGGCGTTGACCCGGAGGACGTGGATAACCAGATGGCGATCATTGCAGGCCTAACAGTAAAGGCAGTCAAAGGCGACGCGAAGGCGGCAAAGGTGCTGTTTGATTTGTTAGGGGAGGCAGAAGGGAAGGACGATGAGAGCGAAGAGGTTAAGGTGGTCATAGATGTCTGAGATTCGTTTATCGTCCGTCCTTGGACCTGCATTCCACCTACTGGCTCGTGACGTATTCCAACACGGACACACACACTATGATTTGTCTGGTGGCCGAGGCTCGCTTAAATCTTCCTGCGTTTCCCTGCTGGTGCCGCTTATCTTGCTGACCAATTCAAACACCCACGCCTTGGTACTTCGCAAAGTGGCGAACACCATCCGGGACAGCGTGTATGCACAATATCTATGGGCAATCGGAGATCTGGGTATGGCGGCATACTGGGACGCTAAGGTTCAGCCTATGGAGCTGATTTATAAGCCGACTGGGCAGAAAATCATGTTCCGGGGCGCTGATGACCCCATGAAAATAAAGTCCATCAAGGTTCCGTTCGGATATATCGCTGTAACACACTTTGAAGAAAAAGATCAGTTTTCCGGTCGGGCGGAGATTAGAACCATTTTACAATCTACCATGCGCGGCGGGTCGAAGTTCTGGAACTTTGAGAGCTACAATCCACCCATCAGCCGGGACAACTGGGCCAACAAAGACAGCTTGGAAGAAAGAGTGGACAGGCTGTGCCATAAGAGCACATACTTGGAGGCCCCGCATGAATGGCTGGGGGCGCAGTTTCTGGCAGAGGCCGAACATCTGAAATCCACGGATGAGCGGGCATACCGCCATGAATACTTGGGCGAAGCGGTCGGCACCGGCGGCAACGTATTTGAGAATCTGGAGTTGAGGGGAATCACGGACGAAGAGTTCGCTTCCTTTGACCGTATCTATCAAGGTGTGGACTGGGGCTGGTTCCCTGACCCATTTGCCTTTATCCGCCTCCACTATGACCGGGCTAGAGAGACAATATACCTAATGGACGAGATATACCAAAATAAGCTGACCAACGAGGCGAGCGCAAAGTTGATCCTATCCAAAGGATACAAGGATGCTTACATTACCTGCGACAGCGCCGAGCCGAAGTCAGCGGCGGACTACCGGGCAATGGGGCTTCCGGCCAAGGAAGCAATCAAAGGCCCTGGAAGCGTGGAATATGGCATGAAGTGGCTCCAGCGGAGGAAGATTGTTATTGACCGCCGGAGGACACCAAACGCATATAACGAGTTTGTGAATTATGAGTATGAGCGAAATAAGGATGGAGAAATCATCAGCGGTTATCCTGATGAGAATAACCACCTGATTGACGCTACACGGTACGCTTTGGAACGAATATTCCGCAGGATGGGAGTAACAGCATGATGGAATGGAAAGATGCGATTAAGATAGTTGCGCTGATAGTGTTTGTCGCCGTACTTGCATTCTTAATAAAGTTACTTTTCTGGAAATTGGTGTTGGGGTAATAGCATGAACATTACCGAAAAACTAAAACAGCTCGGTTACTCCACCGTGCCAGAGGAGTTTTACCGCAAAGTACAGGAGTGGAAATCTTGGTATGTGGGCGACGTGAAGGGCTTCCACAGGTACAAGGTCAGAAACGGCACGAGCATGGTCAAATGCAAGCGCTTCACGCTTAACATGGGCAAGAAGATCCCGGAAGATTGGGCAAACCTTCTGATGAACGAGAAGGTGGAGATTACCATTGAGGGCCAGAGGGAACAGGAATTTGTTGACCATGTGCTCAAAGAAAACAACTTTCTGGTCAAGTCAAATGAAATGCAGGAGAAGGCATTCGCGCTCGGGACGGTGGCGTTTATTCCCCGTGTAGTGGGAATGAAGGCCACGGAAGAAGGCCCTGTTCCTGGTAGCGCTGACGGAATTGTGATGGATTATGTGACAGTAGAGCATATATGGCCGCTGGCGTGGCAGAACGGGATTATTACGGAGTGCGCCTTTGACAGCATCGTGACCGTCAACGGTGAGGATTATTGTTATCTCCAAATTCATCACAAGGTAGATGGCTTATACGACATTGAGAATCGCATCTATCATTACCGTAACGATAATGTGGATGCCGAACTGGCCTTATCCGGTGTCAAGGGGTTTGAGATGGTCCCTCCTGTGGTACATACCGGCTCAGATCAGAGGCAGTTTGTTATTGACCGGCCTAATATCGCCAACAATTTTGACGATTCCCCGCTTGGGATTTCTGTTTATGCAAATGCCATCGATGCCCTTAAGGGCGTAGATGTGGCCTATGATAGCTATGTAAATGAGTTTGTACTGGGGAAAAAGCGCATCATGGTCAAGCCGTCTGCAACCAAAGACCTCGACGGAGAACCATTTTTTGACCCGGACGACTTGGCTTACTATGTACTCCCGGAGGATGTAAGTGACGGTGCGGTCATTACGCCCATCGACATGACACTCCGTACCCAGGAGCACAACACGGGCATCCAAGACCAACTGAATCTACTGTCCAGCAAGTGTGGCTTTGGAGAAAACCATTACCGCTTCGACCAGGGGAACATTACCACAGCCACCCAGGTCATCAGTGAAAACAGCACCATGTTCCGTACCATCAAGAAGCATGAAATCATTTTGGAACAGGCCATTACAGAGCTGTGTCATATCATTCTTCGGCTCGGTAATGCAGCCATGAACGCCGGTTTGGACGAAGAAGCTAAAGTGACTATTGATTTTGATGATTCCATTATTGAGGACAAGACCACGGAGCGAAATAATGACCGGCAGGACCTTGCGGCGGGCATTATGAACGACTGGGAGTACCGCATGAAGTGGTACAACGAGGACGAGGCTACGGCTAAGAAAATGCTGCCGAAGATGGAGGACATGACAACGGAAGGGGAGAACGAGATTGAATGAAATATCCATTCTCTCCCGAAGTTCTGGACTCTCTTCCAGAAGAATTGGCCGAGCTATACCGCAGTCTGGAAGCGACGCTCCTGGAGGAAATATGTTCTCGCCTGAAATTATCCGGCGAGCTGAACGAGGTCACGGTGCAGGATATACGGGCACTCCGCTCCCATGGCATTGACCTAAAGGGCATAGAAAGGGCCATCCAGAGCACCGCAAACATCAGCCAGCGGGACTTGCAAAAGCTCTTGGACGACGTGGCGGAGCGGAACCAGCGGTACTACCAGGAGGTTATGGACATTGCGGGTGTAACGGCACCGGAAACACTGGTTAGCATCGAGGACACATGGGCTATCTACGAGCAGACCAAACAGACATTCCATAACATGACCGGCTCTATGGGCTTTCTGGTGGACAACGGGCGGACGATGCTTCCCACGGCCAGGGCCTATCAATGGGCGCTGGATAACGCTGAAATGCAGATCACGAGCGGGGCCATCTCTTACAATCAGGCCATCAAAAGCGCCGTCAAACAGCTTGCGGATAGTGGTATCAAGATCGTGGATTATGAGAGCGGACACCGAGACCAAATCGACGTGGCAGCCCGCAGGGCGGTGATGACAGGCGTATCCCAGATCTGTGCCAAGTACACGGAGCAGAGTGCAGAGTATTTGGAAACTCCTTATTTTGAAGTGTCCGCCCACATCGGGGCACGAGATAAGGGTGTCGGCTGGCAAAACCACAAGGCATGGCAGGGCCGGGTGTACTCCGTAAGGACCGGAGACAAGTATCCGAGCATTTATGAGGTGTGCGGGCTTGGCTATGTGGACGGCTTGGAGGGTGCAAACTGCCGACATATCAGGACTGCCTTTGTGGATGGTGTGATGGAGCGAACATATACCGACGAAGAACTTGCTCACATAGACGATGGGCACGACGTGGATTTTGAGGGAAAGTACTACACAGCTTATGAGGCCACACAGAAACAGCGGCAGGTCGAGCGAACTATCCGCAAGCTGAAGCGAGAACAGACCGCATACAAGGCCGCAGGACTGACGGAGAACTACCAGGCGGTGACTACCCGTATCCGGAGACTGAATCAGGAATACAAGGCGTTCAGCGAGGCGGCGGGGCTACCGTTACAAAGAGAAAGAATGCAGGTTCAATATTTGGAAGAGCTAACCATCATAAAACAATTTTCCGGGCTGGAATCATATCAAGGGAACATAAAAATTGTCGGTAAATTCTCTTCCAGACAATATCAGGTGCAGCTTGACCCGCCGCAGATTAGCGGCGTGACAGACCACTTTGCAAATAACCTTACGATGAAACCGGATAGATCTGCATTGACGATTGAAGCGTCGCAGAGTATCATAAATAACAGCAGGTTAGTTTTGTATCAGACTGACAGGAATACATTGAAATTCTTGGCAGATAGCGGTTATGTAGTTTTAAGCGTTGACGGGAAGATTGTAACAGCGGTCCCGGAAAAGCTAAGAAAGAAGTATCGGGACTATTTGGAGGGGAAATGATATGGCGAAAAATCACAATGATAAATGCGTTTGCCCTCTTTTTGGGCGAGAAATCCTATATGGAGAGTGCTATGAGGTCCAAGAAGTTCGGGAGGACGAGATGGACATGGAGCTTGCAATAGAGCCGTTTGACGTAGATAAAGCAAATGAAGTCTGCGAGAAGTGCAAGTGGTATGTTGTGGAGGGCAGCGCGTGATAAAAGAAATTAACGGGAAAACATGGTATTGCTGCCCGTACTGCGGGAAAGCTCTTTTCCCGGTTCGACCGGATACCAAAGTAGAGCACATGCCGTTTCGATGCAAGGCATGTAAGCACGACATGGAAGTAAATATCGCATAGAGCCAAGAGCCTGTGAGCCAAGAGCCATCAGTTTCCGAGGATTCCTCGGTGGTTGATGGCTCTTTTTGTTTTGCCGAGAGGCGTAAAACCGCAGGGCGACGGCCCTGACAATAAACGGAGGTAACTACTATGAGCGAACCTATCAATAATCCTACCCAGGCCCCTGCGCCGGAGCCCGCCCCTGCGAAGACCTTCACGCAGGAGGAAGTGGATGCCATGATCGGCAAGCGGCTTGCGAAAGCCATGAAGGGTATGCCCAGCGAAGAAGAGCTGACCGCCTACCGCACCTGGAAGGACGGGCAGGCCGGAGAGAAAGAACGCTGGGACAAACTGACTGGCGAGAGGGATACTCTCTCCGGAAAGCTGACAACCGCAGAAGCGGAGAGAGACCAGTTGAAGCGTGAGTTGTATGTCCTGAAAAAGGGCTTGACCGGCGAGGAGGCGGAGTTCATCGCCTTCAAGGCAGGGAAGATGGTGGACGACAAGACCACCTTTGAGCAGGCCGTGGACGCGCTCACCGCCGACCGCAAGAAGACGACATTTGACTGGACTGCCACTGTAGGTAGCGGAAGTACCAAAACAGGGCAAAACGACGTAATGAACGCCCTCATCCGGGGCGCACTGAAATGAAAGGAGAACATAAATGGCTGTTGACATTATCGATAGAAGCAAACTTTCTGGGCTTATCCCTGAGCCCATAACCCGTGAAATTATCCAGGGGGCCGTAACGGAGTCCGCTGTGCTGCGGATGGCCCGTCGGCTGCCCAACATGACCAGCAAGACGCAGACACTCAATGTGCTGGACGCTCTACCCACCGCCTACTTTGTCAACGGCGAGGCAACCACCGGCGCATCCGACTCCAAGGCGTCTCTGAAAAAGACCACCAATATGGCGTGGGACAAGAAGAAAATCTACGCCGAGGAAATTGCGGTTATTGTCCCCATCCCCGAGGCCGTTCTGGACGACAGCGACTACGACATTTGGGGCGAGGTGCGGCCCCGTCTTCAGGAGGCATTCGGAAAGGTCATCGACGCCGCTATTCTGTACGGCACGGACAAGCCGACTTCTTGGCGTGATGGCCTTGTCCCTTCTGCCACTACCGCAAGCGCTGTTGTGAACGCTACCAGCGACATTTTCAAGGACATCATGGGCGAGGGCGGCGTGATTGCCAAAGTGGAGGAGAGCGGCTATATCCCCAACGGCGTAATGGCGGCTATCCAGATGCGCGCCAAGCTGCGCGGCCTTGTGGATAAGAACGGTCAGCCCATTTTCAAGACCGATATGCAGGGGGATACCCGCTACGCGCTGGACGGCATGAGCATGTACTTCCCCGTGAACGGTGCTTACGACCCGGAGGAATCCCTAGCTATCGTGGGCGACTGGAGCCAACTGGTCTACGCCATTCGGCAGGATATGACCTTCAAGATTTTCGACAGCGGCGTGGTACAAGATCCCACCACTGGCAATATCCTTTATAACCTGATGCAGAGTGTATTATTATATTGCCAAAAGTCTTCAAACGTTATTTTATGCCTGTTCATACACCACTTTTGGGCGGCGGCATGTTTCTTGTAGTTGCACAATGTTTTCACTTGATAATTGTAGTTGTGCGCCAAGAGTGCGCCAAAAGGTGGAGAGTGCAATGATTAAGAAAATAGGTGAAAAACTTTGGTATTGCTGCCCGAACTGCGGTCAAAAACTTTTCCCCGTCTCGCCGGATGCGCGTTGTCAGGGATTATACTTCAGGTGTAAGCGGAAGTCTTGCGGCTGGGAAGGAGAAGTAATTATAAAAAAGGGGGCTTGACTATGGCGAGCGTCAGGAAAATACAGGGGAAAGGGGGCGTTTCCTATAAGATTACTGTAACTATGGGCCGGGATGCGTTAGGAAACCAGATCAGACATTACAAGACCTGGAAACCAGATCACCCGATGCCACCACGCCAGATGGAGAAAGAGGCAAAGAAAGCCGCTTTTGAGTTTGAGTTGGAGTTAGAGAGAGGGTTTACTCCAGACAGTAAACAAACATTTTCCGAGTATGCGGAGTATATCTTTTCTCTAAGAGAGCAGCGAGGAGACAAGCCGCAAACAATGAACCGAGTTCGCAGGCAGATGGAGCGGATAAATCAGTATATCGGTGGAATGAAGCTGGTTGATATACGGCCACAGCATCTGAATGAGATGTATAAAAAAATGTCCGAACCAGGGGCAAACACTTGCGGGATCTATGCTGCTCCGGCAGTTGATTTTAATGAACTTCTGTCCGGCGATTCCTTTGAGGCTTTTTCCTCCAAGTGTGGTGTAAGCTGGGCCGTGATTAGAAGATTGTGCCACGGTCAGAATATCAGCATAAAGAACGCGGACAAGATATCAAAAAATCTTGGTAGAAATGATTTGTTCACCGTTATAGGCTCCGGGAAACCCTTGTCTCCTGGAACAATCAGGAGTTATCAAGGAGTTGTATCTATGATTTTTGCAAATGCAGAGAAAGAAATGCTTTTGCAATACAACCCCGCAAAGAGGGTGACGCTTCCTAAGATAAAAAAAGTTAGAAATCAGGAATCCATTCAACCTGATACTTTAAAGGAAATTCTTGCAGCGTTGGACAGGGAAAGGATGGACTTTAAGGCGTTGATTCATATGCTTATCGTTACAGGATGCAGACGCGGGGAAGTTCTAGGCCTGACGTGGCGCGATGTTGATTTTGACAACGAACAAATATTTGTCAATAAAAGTGTTTCTTACCTGCCTAAAAAGGGGATTTTCTGTGACACAACGAAAACAGGTGATTCAAGGTATGTGTCCATCCCCAAAGAGACGGTTTCACTTCTCCGTCAATACAGGGTATGGCAATCTAAGCAGCGGCTTTCAGTTGGAGATCTTTGGGAAGATAATAACCTTGTGTTTTCAAAATGGAACGGGACGTTCCTCTATCCTGCAAGCGTCAATATAAAACTAACGGAGTTCTGCAAGCGAAACGGCTTTCCCAGTTTGCATCCACATTTATTTCGTCATACGGCAGCTTCCATTATGCTATCGAATGGAATTGATGTTTTGAGCGTTTCAAAGATGCTAGGCCATTCCAGCCCTAATATGACGATGCGCGTTTATGCCCATGAGGTAGAGGCAGCGAGAAGAAAAGGTGCTGAATGTATATCTAATGTGCTTTTGTGCGGGAATCATGCGTAATTGCCTAAATTACACTTGTTTTATTTCCGAATATGTTGTATAATAAAGAAAATTGAATGAAAAAACACGGACGGCAGAAACGCCGCCGTGAATGAGCCTTTGAGCCTATCACTTGCACATGGTAACAGTGTGTAAGCGGTAGGCTCTTTTATTTTTTAGAAAGGGAGATTTTGAAATGGCAAGAATTAGAACTATTCCGAAAGCAATTCAGGAGATCAAGGAGAACGACCCAGGAAGTTACATTACCGCTGAACGTTTGAGGCGATGGGTAAAGAGCGGGGTAATTAAACCCGTGCCCTGCTGCGGGCACCACATTCTCATTGATCTGGACAGGCTGGAGGACTTTCTTTCCGGGGGCGCTTATGCGGATCGCTGACCTTTTGAACCACGGGCAGGAGAACGCCGTCCCGCTACGACAGCTTGTGGCCCTGACGAACACGGACGGGAGGACAATCCGGGAGAAGATAGCGGCGGAGCGGCTGGCTGGGGTTCCGATTCTCTCGGACAATGCGACGGGGTACTATCTGCCTGGGAACAACGGAGAGAAGGAGAGATTTGTCCGAAGTATGAGAAATCGGGCAAGAGAAATCGAGCGGGCAGCGGATGCCGTGGAAAGCTCTTATGTAGAAGGAGAATAGTATAATGGCAGAAATCAAGGAAAAACACCCGACCTGGTTCAAAATGAAGATTGAACGGAGGAAACTTATTAGAGATCTTCCGCCGGAAACCGCCGTTAATGTTCTGTTGGCTTGTTGGGATTACTTGGAAACTATGGAAGATCCGCAAACTCTGTCCCCGATTGAAAAAATTGCTTTTTCCGCGTTCTTTCCCGACATGGAAGAGGCATGGACGCGGTACGAGCAACGGATCAATGCCAAAAAGAAATCAGTCTATATCGGATGATATCGAACGATATCAGATGGGACAGAAGAAGAAACAGAATCAGAACCAGAAGCAGAATGAGAAGGAGAGGAAGAAGGAGAAGGTATAAGGGAAAACAAGTTTTCAAAGTAAAAGGGCGCGGGCGCATGTCGCGCCCAGCGCGTCCCTTTTATAAGGGACGCTAGTGCGTCACCGCCTCCGCCGCCATATTTGAAAGGGGTGTCTATTTGCTTTTCGATTTTAACAGATTCTCCAGGATTGCAGCCAGTGTTTACAACGAGAATAACCTGTATAGCCTGCCGGATTGTCTGAATGTGTTTAAGTGTTATTTTGAAAAGTACGAGGAATTTACCGGGCGTGTCCACCCTCCGATTAAGGCAAGTCAAATTTCCCGTATTATGCAGGATATGCCGTTTATAGACGGAGCGCAAAGAGTGAAAGCACTTAAAGAAATGTTACCAGAATGGAAACTTATCCCGGATATAGATCCGAATCTCTACCCGATCATAATTCAATTACATTTCAAAACGAAATACCGGAATTGTGATTACAACATCAACCATTTCTTTTCCGGTTCAATTCGTGACTATCGGATTCTGGAGGCCAGCAAAGGCTATGAGTAAATCGCAGCAGCGCAAGGGCCGTGCGGGTGAGTTGGAGCTTGCCCGCATACTCCAGGGATACGGCTACGACGTGCAGCCGGGCCGGGC
>OBZH01001352.1_pt1 | contig 15442 bp, 10 predicted proteins | sample 1476881 | NCBI WGS metagenome assembly OBZH01 (sample SAMEA2580230, study PRJEB22360) | human gut metagenome | biome: human gut; feature: human-associated habitat; material: faeces | place: Denmark | collected 2008/2010 | reverse complement strand
TCCGCACATGTGCGGATGAATGTGGGAGGTGTTCGGATGAAGTTGATAATCAAGGCTGGTCCCGCTTTGGTTGTCGAGGGAGGGTGAATTGAAGCGCCCCCGCATGCTCCGTGCTACAATCGCCGACATGCCTCACAACCAGATTTGCCTTCGAAAGGAGCCCGCGTGGCGAACGCCATCGATCAGCTCACGGACCGCGTGCTCGTGCTCGGCCGCCTTACCATCGTCCGCCGCGCCATTACTGCCGTGGCGGTCACGATTTCCGCCGTTCTCCAGACATTCCTGATCCAGGCGTTCATTCAGCCCGCCGACCTGCTTCCGAGCGGTCTTACCGGCGTTGCGGTCCTGCTCGATCGCGTTACCTCGCTGGGTGGCGTTCACATCGATATTTCGCTCGGCATGCTCGCGCTCAACATCCCCGTGGCGCTCCTATGTTGGAGCGGCATCAGCAAGCGCTTTGTCATCTTCTCGATGATGCAGGTCGTGCTCTCGTCGCTGTTCCTCAACATCTTTCACTTCGCTCCGTTTTTGGGCGACAAGATCATGCTCATCATTTTTGGCGGCGTGGTCTCGGGTCTGGGCGCTGCCATCGCGCTAAAGTCCGGCGCATCCACTGGCGGCACCGACTTTATCGCGCTGTGGGTTTCCAACCACACGGGCAAGACCATCTGGGGCGTCATCTTTGGTTTCAACTGCTTTATCCTGGCGATCTTTGGCTTTATGTTTGGCTGGGACAAGGCGGCGTATTCCATCGTGTTCCAGTTTATTTCGACCAAGACCATCGACAGTTTCTATCGTCGCTACGATCGCGTGACACTGCAGATCACGACGCGTAAGGCAGACGAGGTCATGACTGCCTACGTAAACCATTTTCAGCACGGCATTAGCTGCGCCGAGGTCGTCGGCGGATACAGCCGCGAAAAGATGTACCTGCTGAACACCGTTGTCTCGACCTACGAGAGCCAGGACATTATCAAGCTGGTGTGCGACGTTGATCCCGGCGCCGTGATCAACGTGTTCCACACGCTCAACTTTGTGGGCGGCTGGTGGGGTGGTCATGTCGACGAGCCCATGCCCACGGCCGTTCCCGATCCCGACAAGCCCGCACGCATGGCCAGCAGGCAGGCGCGCCTCAGCGAACAGGACAGCCTGCAGCAGGACGACGGCAAGTAGGGTATTGGCATTTTGCCGGTCCTGCGCAACCCATCCGAACGAGCCCCCCGAAAGCCCCGTTGCTTTCGAGAGGCTCTCGTTTGCCCAGATAAAACCTACCAAAATGAAGCTGTCGCTTTTTGGTAGGGAGGGTGTATCGTTTTATCATTATGAGGTAATATGAAACTAGACGTTATATACGTATTGGTTATTTCGATATTTCGATAAGAGTGATTAGATATGCCTGCGCCCAAAAATGCACCGCTTTACCAGCAGATTTACGACGAAATCAAGGATGCGATCGAGAAAGGTGTTTATGCACCCAAGGAGCGTATTCCGTCCGAGCTTGAGCTAGCCGAGCAGTACGACGTGAGCCGCATTACGGTGCGCCGCGCCGTCGAGGAGCTGTGCTCCGATGGCTACCTGGTTAAGCAGCAGGGCCGTGGCACCTTTGTCTCCACGCCGCACATCAATCGCCAGTTTCACGCCTCGACGCTGCAGACGTTTACCGCGCTGTGTGCCGGCAACGGCATGAAGGCCGGTGCGCACGTGATCGATCGCCAGATCGTTCCGGCGCGCCAAAACGAGATGGAGTTCTTTGGCCTGCAGAAGGATGCGCTGCTGCTGCATATCAAGCGCGTGCGTACGGCCGACGGCGAGCCCATCTTTGAGGAGAACATCTTTGTGCCGTTTGATGCCTACCGTGAGCTGTTGACGGCCGATCTTGAGGACAAGTCGATTTTTGCCGAGGTCGAGCGTGTTGGCGGAACGCCGATTGTTTCGGTTGGCTACCGCACGGTCGAGGCCGTTCGTGCCAATACCGAGCAGGCGGCCGAGCTGGGCATTGCTCCGCACGATCCGCTGCTCAACCTGCGTGCCGGCTTCACGGGTCCCAATGGCGAGCCGGTCCTGATGGGTAAGCAGTACTACGTGGGATCGCGCTACGTTATGGTCATGTAGCTCTAGTTGCGCGGTTTTCCAAACCGCGCAACGGCTCGACGCTGCAAGCCCGCCAGAGCGGCAATCTGCCTTTCAACTTCGGCGGCATGACCAGAAGGTCAATGCCGCCTCGTTTCAAGGCACCTTGCTCGCTCTGGCGGGCTTTCGCTGTCCGCGCCAAAACATCGGCGTTGCCGGGCCGGCACTTGGGGACGTTCCTTTTCTGCCGGCACCTGGGGACACTCCTTAGCCGTTGGGGGCGTTCTTAAACGACTAGTCTGGGCGGCGGCCGTGTGCTGCTGTCCGCGTGGCGGCGTATAATCGGCGGCAGATGACTTGAACGTTAGGAAACCATGACCGATAGCATGCAGCAGATGGCGCTCGACACGCTCGGCGCCTATTTTGGCTACACCTCGTTTCGCCCGGGACAGGACCGCATGGTCGATGCGATCCTTGCCGGTCGTGATGCGCTGGGTGTTATGCCCACGGGCGCCGGCAAGTCCATTTGCTACCAGGTGCCCGCGCTCATGCTGCCCGGCATCACCTTTGTGGTGAGTCCGCTGCTGTCGCTTATGGAGGACCAGACCCGTGCGTTGCTCGCGGCGGGTGCGCGACCCAGCTATCTCAACTCCAGCCTTACTCCGGCCCAGCAAAACACCGTGCTCAAGCGGGCGCGCGAGGGCCGCTACCAGCTTATGTACGTGGCGCCCGAGCGCTTGCTCGAGCCGCGTTTTTTGGCCTTTGCGCGGGAGGCCGCGGCGGACGCCGGCATTGGCGTGCCGCTCGTGGCCATTGACGAGGCCCACTGCGTAAGCCAATGGGGTCAGGATTTCCGCCCCGCCTACCTGCAGATTCGCGAGTTCATCGATTCCCTGCCGCAGCGCCCCATCGTGGCGGCCTTTACCGCTACGGCGACCGAGCGTGTGCGCGCGGACATTCAGCAGATGCTTGGCCTGCAAAACCCCGCGACGGTAGTGACGGGCTTCGATCGCAAGAACCTCTACTTTGGCTGCGAGGAGATGGGCGACAAGGCCAAGGCCGCGTGGGTGCGCGACTATGTGATTGCGCATTCGAGCGAGAGCGGCATCGTGTATTGCTCGACCCGCAAGACGGTCGATGCGCTGGCAGGCGAGCTTGCCGAAGCGCTGGGCCCCAGCGGCATTCGCGTTGGCCGCTACCATGCCGGCATGGGTAACGACGCCCGCCGCCAAAGCCAGCGCGCCTTTATCGACGACGACATCCAGGTGATGGTTGCCACCAACGCCTTTGGCATGGGCATCGACAAGCCCAACGTGCGCTACGTGATCCACAACAACGTGCCCGAGAGCATCGAGGCCTACTACCAGGAGGCGGGCCGCGCTGGCCGCGATGGCGATCCGGCCAGCTGCTACCTGTTGTGGAACGGCAACGATTTTCGCATGCGCCGCTTTCTGATCGACCGCGGCGATGCTGCCGATGAGGCGCTTGACGACGAGCAGCGCGCGTGGGCGCTCCAGAATCGATATCGTCTGCTCAGCCAGATGGAGGGCTACTGCAAAACCACCGGTTGCCTGCGCGAATACATGCTGCGCTACTTTGGCGACGAGGCCGCGGCCGAGCATACTGCCGCGGCTGGTGCGGGCGGCACCGCTATGGACGAGGCCGACGGCTGCGGCAACTGCAGCAATTGCCTCACGCAGTTCGAGGTCGAGGACGTCACCGATATGGCCCGCGCCGCCGTGCGCTATGTGGCCACGCGACCCATGCGCTTTGGCAAGTCGCTCATCGCCGACGTGCTCCACGGCGGCAACACCGAGCGCATTCGCCAGATGCATCTGGACGAGGACCGCGGCTACGGTGAGCTGTCAAGCGAATCGGTCGGGCGCATCAAGGACATCATCGGCCAGCTGTGCGGCCGCGGTTACCTGGCCACCTCGCAGGGGCAGTACCCGGTCGTGGGGCTGGGCCCGCGCGCCGGCGAGGTCGAGGACGAAGCGTTCGCCTTTACCGTTAAGCGTCGCGCGTCCAAGCGCAAGGCCTCGGCTCGCGCCCGCCGTGCGGTGGATCTGCTGCGCGAGGAGGCCGAGCTGGATCAGCGCCCGCGCGTGGGTGACGATGCCGAGCTGTTCGAGCGCCTGCGTGCCCTGCGCAAGGAGATTTCGACCGAGCTGGAGATGGCGCCGTACATGGTCTTCTCCGACAAGGCTCTGCGCGGCCTGTGCCGCCTACGCCCGCAGACGCGCGACGAGCTTATCCAGGTCAACGGCATCGGCGAGAAAAAGGCCGATGCCTTTGGCGAGCAGTTTATGGCGGCGATTGAAGAGTTTGAGTCCGAGCATGCACGGAATGGAGCATAACGATGACATCCGACGATAAAACCGAGCGCACTGAGGTGTCCGCCGTGCCGCTGTACCAGCAGGTTATGGACGACCTAAAGGGCGAGATCGCGCGCGGCGTGTACGCATCCGGCTCGCGCATTCCTTCCGAGATGGAGCTCGCGAAGTCTTACGGCGTGGGGCGCGTCACCGTGCGCCGCGCCGTCGAGGAACTGTCGCGCGCGGGGTATCTCAACCGCCAGCAGGGGAGGGGCACGTTTGTGTGTGCGCCCAAGCTCAAGCGCAAGATTGTCCAGAAGGGCGACGTTCAGAGCTTTTCCGAGGGCTGCGCTGCCAACGACATGGTGGCCGGAGCGCGCCTGGTGTCGCGCACGGTGGTTGCGGCGACGCGCGAGGACGCGGCGTTTTTTGGGGTGGAACCCGGCTGCGAGCTCATCGTTGTCGAGCGCGTGCGTACGGCAGATGGCGTGCCCGTCATGCTCGAGAACAACGCCTTTGTGCTGGCCGATCATCCCTATCTGCAGACGCTTGCCGACAAGGACCTCACGGACAATTCCATCTTTGCGCTCGTTGCCGAGCATTCGGGCCGTGCGCCGCTCAAGTCCGACCCCTGCACCGTGGAGATTGCGCTTGCCGATGCTCAGGCGGCCCCGCTGCTGGAGGTGCCAGTCGGCGAGCCGCTGTTTTATATGGAGGCGTACTTTACGGATGCGGACGGGCGGCCCTTGCTGCTCGGACGCCAAAAGATCGTGGGCTCGCGCTACGTGTTCGACATCTAACGTCCACAGATAGAACAATATAGAACAAGTTTGGTGAAATGACTTCACGGGCGTCGTCGTGCGTGCTATAAATAGGACAACATAGAACGACTGCAGGTACGAGCTGCAGTCGTTCAAAACCGCCACACAAGAAGGGGCATCACCATGAACGCACACGATCTGATTCAGGAAATCATCGAGCGCAAGGGCAAGATCGAGAATGTCTTTTGGATCGCCTGCGGCGGTTCGATGATCGACCTGATGCCGGCCAACGAGCTGCTCAAGCGCGAGGCAACCACGTTTACCTCGACGGTCTACACGGCACGCGAGTTTTGCCTGATGGCCCCCAAGAGTCTTGGCGAGAAGTCGCTCGTCGTCGCATGCAGCCACAGCGGCAACACGCAGGAGGTCGTCGACGGCTGCGAGATGGCGCTGGCAGCCGGCGCCGAGGTCGTTGCCCTCACCGACTGCGAGGGCTCCAAGATCGATAACGGCAAGTGGACCACCTGGGTCTATCCGTGGGGCGAAGGCGTGCCGCAGGCCGAGGTACCGCAGGGCATCGGCGCTCTGATCGCCGCCGAACTGCTCGACCGGCAGGAGGGTTACGAGGCGCTTGCCGACATGTACGCCGGCCTTAAGCAGATGGATGCCCTGCTGCCCGCTGCCCGCGAGAAAGTCAACGCCGAGCTGGGCGATCGCTTTGCCGAGCTCTGCCAGCAGCATAAGTTCTTCTATATCCTGGGTTCCGGCCCCAACTTTAGCCAGACCTACGCCATGGCCATCTGCTCGCTCATGGAGATGCAGTGGCAGCACTGCTGCTACATCCACTCCGGCGAGTACTTCCACGGCCCGTTTGAGGCCACCGAGCCCGGCGTGTTCTACTTTGTGCAGCTCGGATCGGGCGAGTGCCGCCCCATGGAGGAGCGTGCGCTGGCGTTCCTCAACACGCACACCGACACGGTCATGGTGCTCGATGCGCTCGAGTACGGCGTGGGCGAGGTGCCTGCCAGCGTGCGTTCGTTCCTGGAGCCGATTTTCTTCTACAACATGAGCTGCGAGCTGCGCGCCGCCCGCGGAAAGGTGTTCGACCACAGCCCTGAGATTCGTCGCTACATGGGCATCGAGCAGTACTAGGTAACGGGAAAAGCATTCACCTTCGATTCGCAAGCGAACAGCGTGCGTAAAAAGCGGGCCGCGCCGGTGGGTTTCCGGCGCGGCCCGCTTAGTATCGCGCATAGATTCGCAAGGTTGCGGCAGCCAGCGGCTTACTTGGCGTCGTAGGCCTCGGTATCCCACCAATCGAGCTGGGCGATGTTGTCGCGGATGTGCTGGCAGCTCTTGTGGAAGCCCTCGAGCTCGTGCTCGGAAAGGTCCAGCGTGTAGACCTCCTCGACGCCCTCGGCGCCGATCACGCACGGCAGGGAGGTAAAGATACCCTCCTCGCCATACTGGCCGGTCATGAGCGTGGATGCCGAAAGCACGGCGTGCTCGTTGTGCAACACAGCGGCGCAGACGCGCGCGGCGGAGTTGGCGACGGCGTACTCGGTGCACTGCTTGCCCTGGTAGGTCACATAGCCGCCCTTGCGTGCGAGCTCCTCGACCTCCATGTGGTCGAAGGCATACTTGTCGGGGTTCTCGGCCTGAAGTTCGTTAAGGCTCTTGCCGGCGATGGTTGCGGCCTTAAAGGCTGCCAGCTGGCTAAAGCCATGCTCGCCGATCATGTAGGCGTCGATGGACTTGGGGCTCACGCCGACCTTCTTGGAGATCTCGGTACGCAGGCGGGCAGAGTCCAGGCCGCAGCCCGAGCCGATAATCTTCTTGGGATCGTAGCCGGTCAGGTGCCACAGCTCGGTGCACACGACGTCGCAGGGGTTGGAGATGCTCACGAAGATGCCGTCAAAGCCGGCGTCGACGATGCGCTTGGCAAAGGTGCGGGCGGCGTCGGTGGTAAAGAACAGCTCGCCGTCGCGGTTGCCGGCGGCCAGCGCGACCTTGCCGGCGGAGTTGACGATGACGTCGCAGCAGGCCAGCTTCTCGTAGTGGTCGTAGCAGTTGACGATCTTGGTGTTATACGGGACAAACGAAAGGGAGTCGCGCAGGTCCTGGACCTCGGACGTCACCTTGGCCTCGTTGATATCACACAGGTACAGCTCGTCGGCAATGCCCTGCATAAGCAGGCTGTTGGCGACATGTGCTCCTACGTGGCCCTGGCCGACCACACCGATCTTACGCGTCTGGTACATATGAGTATCCTTCCGGCCGAGTTTTTCGCGTCGAACCATTGTAGCGTCCTGCCGTCACTTTGCTAGGCTAAAGCGCCGTAGATTTTCGGGACATGCCTTAATCTCTACTTTTGGAGTGATTTGGGCCGCTGACGGCATCGCTGGGCGATGTGCTCGCGCGGACGGGGCCGCTCGTTGTACCATAGCTGCAACTGACTCGTAAGGAGCATCCATGCCCATTCGCATTCCCGACGCCCTCCCTGCCGCCGCGCAGCTCGAGAGCGAGAACATCTTTGTCATGACCGAGTACCGCGCGTTGCACCAGGACATCCGCCCGCTGCGCGTGCTCATCCTCAACCTCATGCCCACCAAGATCGCCACCGAGACGCAAATCATGCGCAAGCTCTCCAACACGCCGCTGCAGGTGGAGGTGGACCTGCTGCGCACCAAGACGCACGAGGCCACGCACGTAAGCGCCGGCCACCTGGAGACGTTCTACCGCACGTTCGACGACATCCGCGACATCCACTACGACGGCCTGATCATCACGGGCGCGCCGGTGGAACAGATGCCGTTCGAAGAGGTCGACTACTGGCCCGAGCTCTGCCAGATCATGGATTGGTCCACCACGCATGTGCACTCTACGCTGCACATTTGTTGGGGCGCGCAGGCGGGCCTGTACCATCATTACGGTATCCAGAAGCACGACCTGCCGGCAAAGGCGAGCGGCGTGTTCGAGCATTATCTGGTGAAGCCGCAAAGCCCGCTGGTCCGCGGCTTCGACGACCGCTTCTATGCCGTGCATTCGCGCAACACCGATGTGCGCCGCGAGGACGTGGAGGCCGAGCCGCAGCTTGAGGTCGTGGCCGTGTCCGACGAGGTGGGCCTGTACATCGTCAAGTCGACCGACAGCCGTCGCTTCTTTGTCTTTGGCCATCCCGAGTACGATACCGACACGTTGCGCCTGGAGTACGAGCGCGACGTGAAGCGCGGCCTCAACCCTCAGGTGCCGGCGCATTACTTCCCGGGCGACGACCCCACCGCAGAGCCGCGCAACGTCTGGCGCAGCCAGGCTCAGTTGCTCTACACCAACTGGCTCAACTACTACGTCTACCAGACCACGCCCTACGACCTGGCCCGCGCCGGCGAGGAGCACTAGGCTGTAGCTGTGGTTGCTGCTGCGGCCGTTGCTGTGCTCGCGGCGTGATGAACGTGGATTTTCGGACGTTTACAAATCGAGCGTGGATAATCTCCCACCTTTGGCTTGAAACTAGGCTCAAAACGGGAGATTATCCACGCTCATTTTTTAGGCATGTAGATGCCGATGGCTCGGCTAAGAGACGGTGCATGCAGAGGCAAAGTCGCATTTGTCGTAGTCTTGAATCTCGACGGGTTTTTCTTTCTGATAATCCAATGGACCAAGGCCTCAAAATGTGGAGACAGGGATCTCTTGGCAAGGCTTCTACCTGCAGATATAAGCCATCAGCCTAAAACGTCCAAAACCGTCAAGCATTTGGTCAGCGCCCGGACAGTATTTGGTCAGACTTCGCATGAAACCGTCTGGTACGTTTGCGCCGTTCCAAGAGTTGGGAGGCGACATGGGAAACATGACGGCGAATCAAAGACTTGCAAGTCACATTAAGGCGTGCGAACAGCAGATGAGCTGCGTGTACGCGCGCACGGCGGCGGAGGCAAAGCAGATTGAGCGGCGGGCGGGGGCGGGAAGTCTAGAGGCGGTCATGCCGGGGCTGTATGCGCGTCCGGAATACTGGTCCGAGCTCAAGTTTCGGCAGCGTTATCTGCATCGGGTGCGGGCGCTTGCGCAAAAGCACCCCGACTGGACATTTTGCTCCTATACGGCGGCTGTTATCTATGGCCTTTCGGTTTCGCATGCCAATTTGACGCACATCCATATCGCCGCGATGCCGGCCCAATCGACGACGCCGGGCTCTCAGGTCATTCGTCATCGCTATGCTCGTCAAACACGGGCCACCCAGATGGATATCGCCGTAACCGATATCGATCAAACGATTACGGATTGCTTGGTCGATGCATCGTTTGTCGAGGGACTGATCATCGCGGATTCGGCACTCCATGAGCAACTTTTGTCGAAGGAGCATCTCGTTGAGACGGTCGATAAGCTTGGCCTGAATCGTCGCGGTGTTGTGATGGCGCGCAGGGTTGCGCGGTGTGCCGATGGCCTGTCGGAAAGCGGTGGCGAGTCCAAGGCACGTGCCCTGATGATCGAGCGCGGCTGGCAGACGCCGGAGCTGCAAGTTGAGCTGTTCGACCCGGTTGAGCCGGGACGGCCGTATCGCGTCGACTACTTGTGGCGCGTGGGCGACCAGCTGATTATCGGTGAGTTCGACGGATTCGTTAAAAGCGAGAAAGCGGCGGAGGAGGGCAAGCTCGCAAAGGCGCAGTTCGATGAGCGTCAGCGCGAGTCGAGGCTTTCGCTGCTTGATAACTGCAAGATCGTGCGCTTGTGCTGGGATGATCTAAGGGATCCGACAAAGCTCGATCGCAAGCTCAAGGTCGCCGGCGTGCCGCGTGCGTGCTGAGGCAGTTGCAAGGCGTTTGGCTGCACGAGCGTGGAAAATCAGACGGACGAGCGTGGAAATCTGGACGCTTGTTGAATGAGCGTGGATAATCTCCCGCTTTTGGCTCGTAAGGGGGCCCAAAGTGGGAGATTTTCCACGCTCATCTTGCGGGTGCGAAACAGCGGCGATCAGGCGCTGACGATGTGGGGTAGCGGCAGGTCGTGGGCGTCGGTGGGGACGTGGTCGACACGCTGCTCGTCAAAGGCGATGCCGATGATTTGACATGCGGGTGAGAGCATGGGCAGGTAGCGGTCATAGCAGCCGCCGCCGTAGCCCAGGCGTGCGCCGGCGCGGTCGAAGGCTACAAGCGGCACGACGACTATGTCGAGTTCTTCGGCAGGTACGATAGGGAAACGGCTGCTGTCGATGGCCGTGGCCGCGAAGGCCCGCGTGGGGTGGGCGATAAACGGAGCCGCGGACGCATCGCCGGCAGAGACTGCCCGCATGCACATGCGCTGGCCACAAGCCATGGCATCTGTTGCCGAGAACATGCACGGATAGGCCACGCGCCAGCCGCGTTTGGCAGCCGCAGCGGCAAACGCGGCTGGGTCGACCTCGGAACCCATCGCAGCATAGACGGCAACGGTGCGTTGGCCCGCAGTGCCGCTGGACTCCATCAGCTCAACAAGCCGCGCGCAGATAGCGGCGGACTTCGCCGCCCGCACATCCAAATCAAGAGCGTCGCGCCGGGCAATCACCGCCCGCCGCAACTCAACCTTATCCATCCCGACCTCCTCGAGCAAACCTGCCAAAAAGGGACAGGTTTATTTTGGCAGGTTTTATCTGGGCAAACGCGACGGATTTACCCCAGACCGCCACAAAGGTGCCTATTCCCTTTGTGGCGGTTTGGCTCCCACTTGGCTTTGTTGCGCAACAAGGGCTGCGGCTTTGGGTTTACCTTCATGGTGGAAGAAATGAACCGAAAGGAGCCCGCCATGTTTTGTCGCTCGTGTGGTACGCCACTTGTCGACGAGGCCCTCTTTTGCCCCGTATGCGGCGCGCCCGTAGCACCCGACCAGGTCGCGGCCACGCAGCACCCCCAGCCTGCCGCGCCCGCTTCTGGGCAATACGTGCCCGTGCAACAGCCCACGCCGCGCAAGCGTTCCAAAAAGCCCCTCATCGCCCTCGCTGCGGCACTTGTCGTGGTGGCGGGCATCGGCGGCGGTGCGTTGTTCTACTTTACGCAGATCGCGACCACGCCTATCGACGAGAAGACCTTTCCGGATAGCGGCATGCGCACGCTTGTTTCGACCAAGTACGACACCAATGGCGACGGCCGTATCTCGCACGACGAGGCCAAAGCGGTTGCATCGGTCGAGCTGGATGGCGTTACGTCGACGCAGGGCTTGGGCAAGACATTCCCCAATATCGTTACAGTGGAGTCCAGCGACGACAAGCTCGTCAACCTGGACCTTTCGGGCTGTGGCGACCTTAAGACTGTCGAGCTTAACTCGGCGAGCAACGTCACCGTCGTTAACCTGGACGGTTGCGACAACATCGAGAAGCTCGACCTTTCAAATGCCGGGGAGCTCAAAAGCGTCGATCTTTCGGGCAAAAAGAAGCTCGCCACGTTGGCACTGCCGCAGGATACGAAGGTTAGCGGCATTAAGGACACGCAGCTCGAGGAGTTGTGGCTACCGGTGTACTACGAGGGTACCGACGAGGACGGTGTGCACGGCAGCACGTATGAGATTGAGCGCGACGAGGACGGCTACGTTACGGGGTATACGAGCAGCCTCAAACAGGGTGGTGGCATGGGCTACGACGTCGAGCACGACGAGTCGCATCGCATTTCGGAAATAGCGGAAGTTCGCTCGGGTGACTACGAAGATGAAAACATGTTCACGTACGACGCCGACGGAAACCTGACGCGTATCGATTGCGACGCCGCCATTGGTGACGCATCGACCTCCACAACGTTCGCCTACGATGCCGACGGCAACCTGGTCAACAAGACGACCAATGCGGGCTACGGCGAGAGCTCGAGTACGTATGTCTACGAGGGCGGTAACCTGGTGTCCGATACCGAGGTCAACCCAGGTAATCCTCGCACGGTCGTCTATTCGTACGGATATGACAGCGGCCGCGTGACGTCCTTTACGACGGACTGCCAGGGTGACACCGTGGGCACGAGGTGGACGCTCACGCTCAACTACGAGTACGACAAGGACGGAAACATTTCGCGCATCTCGCCCGTGGCCTATGACACGCACGGCAACGATTACGGTTCACTGAGTTCGTTTTCCACGGTTAATTACTCGTACAGTGGCGGCAAGCTCGACCGGATTGATTCCATGCGCGACGGGTATGCGGAGTTCTATTACGACGAGCACGGCAATCTGACGGCGGTCGACGAGTACGCCGATGGTGATTCGGACGACGAGTTTGAGTTTGAGCACGAGGTCGAGTACCAGCGTTACTTCTGTAATAAGAGCGAGAAGAATAAACCGGAGGAGTGGATTCGCCTGGATTCGAAGTACGACGTCTGCAACGGCAGCTGGGTCAACACGTCTTCGTCCCGCAAGGAGCGCTTTGTGAGCCTGTATCGACTCGACCCTCTAAAGGCGACGCTCGATCCCTTCCACAAGTAACGTCCGACCTAAACCACCACAAAGGTGCCTGGCCCCTTTGTGGTGGTTTTTGCTGAAGGGCGGGCATCTGCGGCGGTTTGTCTCGATCTGTAACAGTAACTCGGCATAAATGGACCTAGCTGTTACAGATCGAGACAAAGAGCCGGTGCATTCGGAAACGTCTCAATCTGTAACATCTGGGACCGATATCTTCGTCTAGGTGTTACAGATTGAGACAAACTGGTGGGACGGGGCGGGCCGAAGTCAGATCGCCTGCCCCGTCCGCGGCAAAAGAAAAAGGTAGATTTTTAGGCATGTCCCAAAAATCTACCTTGGAGCGTTAGCCCAGCAGGTCGATGACGTTAAAGCCGGCGTTGCTCTTGGCGATGACGTCTCGGCCGCCAAAGACGCAGGTGGGCGACTCGGCTGCGATGCGCGTCACGTCGGCGCCGAGCGTGCGCAGCTCACCGGGCGTGGCAGCGAGCATCTGGGCGCGGCGCTCCTCGCGTGCGTGCGGATCGAGCCCAGCCAGGTAGGTCGTGTTGCGGCGCTTGGTGAGCGCGTACGGCTTCACCGGCGCGTCCATGCCGCTCACGCAGCTCACGATAAAGCCCTCAAAGGCGGCCTCGTCGGGCTCAAAGCTGCCGAGCCATTCGCCCGCGCGTTCCACGCGCTCAATCGAGGGGTCGATTGCCGGGTCGCGGTAGGTGTAGAACGCCGTCTGGCGCTCGCCGGCTGCGCGGAATCCGCAGCCGTACGCACCGCCCTTCACGCGAATCTCGTTCCACAGGTAATCGTAGGAGAGCGCGTTGGCAGCCACGGCCCAAGCGCCTGTCACGTCAATGCCCAGGCGACGCGGGTCGCATACGCTTGCCGCAAAGCAGATGTCGCTGGGGATGACAAAAGCCTCGTGGCGGTCGCACGGCGTCGGCACCACGAGCGTGTCGCGGCCGGCAACAGCACCGTCGCCCGCGCCCAACCCCAGGTCGCCCGCGGCGGCCCAGTACGCGTCAAAGTCCTCATCGCTGCCGGTAAAGCTCGCCAGACAGCCATCGGACACAAAGATGCGGCCTGCCAGCTCGGCAAGCTTGGCGCGCAGGTCGTCCAGGCGCTCGTCAAAGTGGTCGAGCAGATCGCGCAGGAACAGGTAGAAGTCCACGCCCGAAAGCTGCTCGCGCACCACGGCCGAAGGCGAGCTGTAGCTCATCGCGCGACCAAGCGCCGCCGAGTGACCGTTGTTAATAAAGCCCTGCTCAAGCCCAATGCGAATCTGCGTGAGCACGTCGCGCACGCGGTCGGCGTCGGCATCGAGCAACAGCGTGCTCGACCACACCTCGCGCGGCAGGCTCGCCAGCGCATCGATCTTTTCGGACAGGGCGCCGGCGCTCACCAGCAGGTAGGGGCGCACGCCGTCCACGTCGGGCTGCGTCATGACCTCGGTCGTAAAGCTCAAAAAGCCCAGCCTGCCAGCGATGAGGTTGTCGAGCTCCTCGGCCGAGTGTTCGCTCGTGGGTAGCTGTTTGAGCAGGCGGCAGAGTAGCGTCACATAGGGCAGGTCTTCAAACGCGACGCAGCTCAGGTCGAAATACTGCATGGCGTAGGCCAAGCGGTTGGTGGGGATGCCGTGGCGCAGGCAGGGGATGGGCGCGGTCGTGTCCACGACCAGCGGCGGCTCGGGGCGCGCCTCGCCAATGTCGGACACGCGCAGGCGTGGCAGCGTGGCCTTGGCCTCGGGCGTGTCATCCGCCTCCTGCGCGGCGCGCAGCGCAGCCGTGCGCTCGACCACATCGGCCAGCTCGGCATCGGTCATGGCATCGCGCTTGGCTGCCAGCTCGGCGGCCTCGGCACTCTCCGCACCCTCGGCGGCATCCACCGGCACCAGCTCGACTAGCGCCATGTGGTCGTTTTCCAGCACGAGCTCGCGCAGCAGGTCCTCAAAATAGCTGCCGTCCAGCTCGCCGCGCAGCTCCTCGTACACCGGACCGTACTTGAGCGCCAGCGTCGCGGCGTCGTCATCGTAGAGCCAGGTGCTCAGCGCGTCGCACGCAATGGCCACGCCGTCGGCGATACCGTAGTCGCGCTGGCGCAGGTCGTATTCGTTGCTACTGATGATAGCCTCCAGGCGCTCGCGCGGAACGCCGTGCTCGCACAGGTCGCGGCAGGCGTCCTGGAACACGCGGCGCAGCTCGCGCGCCACGCCGGGCTGCGCGTTTTGCAGCATGATGAGCTCGTAGGGCTGCAGGCTCTCGGCCGAGGTGTAGCTCACCACGTTGCCGCCCAGGCCGGCGGCAAGAATGGCCTTCTTAACCGGCGCCTCGTTGGAACCTAGCAGTGCCTCGAACAGGATGTCCGCCGCGATCGTGCGCTTGCGGTCGAGCGCGCTGCCCAGCACGAGACCCAGGCCCACCAGGGCGTTCTCGGGTGTGGTGGCCATCTCGACGCGCTTGTACTCGCAGGTCACGGGCGCCTGCACGACCAGCGGATTGGGCGCCAGCGTGGACGGGTCCTCGCCGGCTGCAACGGCAGCGTCCATGCGGCGGCTCGCGGCACTCGGCTGCGACAGATAGCGCTCGTCCAAAAACGCCAGCGCGCGGTCCACGTCTAGGTCGCCGTAGAGCGTGATGTAGGAGTTGGAAGGATTGTAGTGGCGCGCGTGCGTGTCCAGGAACTGCTCGTAGGTGAGCACGGGAATCGCGCGCGGGTCGCCGCCGCTCTCGTGCGCATAGGCGGTGTCGGGATAGAGCGCGGCGTTGACGGCGTCGTCCAGCACGCTCATGGGGTCGGACAGCGCGCCCTTCATCTCGTTGAACACCACGCCGTTATAGCGTAGCGTGCCCTCGCGCAGGCTCGCGGGGCTGCCGCCGCCCCCCCCCCCCCGGATCGGCC
>OBZH01001348.1_pt1 | contig 15465 bp, 20 predicted proteins | sample 1476881 | NCBI WGS metagenome assembly OBZH01 (sample SAMEA2580230, study PRJEB22360) | human gut metagenome | biome: human gut; feature: human-associated habitat; material: faeces | place: Denmark | collected 2008/2010 | reverse complement strand
TAAAACAAAGTGAAAATATTGTTGAATGTGCCTATTTACAACATTCTGATGCAGAACGACATGGTGGCCCTCCGCGCCGTCATGCGGCTGGGCTGGGAGATTCCCAACCCCATCAACGCCTTCAACGTCGGCAATGAGAACGCCTTCCCTTTTGCTGTTTACGCACCGGCGGGGGGTTAATAGGGTCTGACACTTTAACGCTATTCCCCAGCGGTCAGGCCCTATTGGGGAAACAGGTTTCCGAGCTTGTGGGTGATGACCTGAAGGTTTATGCGAGTGGCGCTGTAACGGGCACATTTCATTATGTGACCAACTACACCGAGTTCAGCGACGCCCCGGACGAGCAGAGCGGGTATTATTTCCCATTTCACCTGACAAAGACCGGGACAAAGATGACCTTCAAGAAAAATGGCTCTCCTACAAAGGAAGACATCCTGTTTGACGCGGACATTGTCTTCCGGGTGACCAAGGATGATACCTTCGAGGTGCTTGTTGATGATTCCAGCGTAGTGAAATTTAGTTTCACTGGGGCGACGTTTGAGCCGCAGGCTAAGACGAAAGCCCGTGCGAAGAAGTAAGGGGGCGGCCTGATGGCTTACGCAGATTATGAGTATTACACTGCTGCGTATCTAGGCACGGCTATCCAAATGGCTGACTTCCCTCGTCTGTCCCTGCGTGCAAGTTCCTTTCTGGACTACTACACGCAGGGCCGTGCGGCTCAAAACAAAGAGCTGGACGCAGTAAAGATGGCTTGCTGCGCCGTGGCAGAACAGTACCAGAGCATCGACCTTGCCCAGCAAGCGGCCCTGAATGCCCTTAAAAACTCCGCAAATGCTGGAGAGACTGGAGAGTTGCAAAGCCAGAGTGTGGGTAGCTGGTCCAAGACCTACCGAAGCGGCGGTGAAAGTGCCCAGCAGGCCGCGACAGCGGCGCAGTCGGCACAAACACATCTTGCATCTGTTGCAGCGCAGTATTTGGTCGGTACGGGCCTTCTATACCGTGGAAGGGGGTGCGGCTATGGACATGTTCCCCCATGTTGTGACGGTCTATAACACCTACGTTGAGACGGACCATTCCACCTTTGAGGAGACCACAGTGAACCACATCACTGTCCTACGGGGAGTCCTTCTGGATGCCTCTAAGGGTTCCAATGTAACCAAGAGCGGGCTGGAAAGCGCGGATGCAGTCAACCTGTACATTCCATTTTCGGTTGAGGCGTTGGACGGTGTGACAGGCATCCAAAGAAGGTATGTCGGGCCAGTCGAGTTCTGGAAAGCAGATGATAAAAGCGACCTATGGACGCTCTCTGTGGCCCGTGATAGTTTTTTCATCAAGGGTGAGGCTATACACCCGGAATGGACGGTACAGACCATAGAGGCCGACTACGACGGTGTGTACGATATTACTAAAGTCGATGAAAAGGACTTCGGCGGTGAAATGGCTCACTGGGAAGTTGGTGGTGTTTAATGCTGAAATTCAGTTTCCGCGCCGAAGGGCTGGAGGCAATCAGGGACAAGTTGGATGAGGAGTGCACCAAAGCGGAGCATACTGTGGCACTCCAGGTGCGGAAGGACACATCACCATATGTTCCGATGCTTACCGGATCATTGGACAAACGGACGCGGGTAGATGGTTCAGAAGTGATTTACCCAGGCCCATATGCACGCTACTTATATTTTGGAAAACTAATGGTAGACCCGGCTACAGGTAGCAGTTATGCATCAAAGGGCACAACAAAGGTCTTGACTGACAAAAACCTTGTATTTAATACAGCATCACATGCGCAGGCACAATCCCATTGGTTCGAAGCCAGCAAGGCCGAGAATTTGGATAACTGGATTCGGACGGCGGATAAGGCGGTGAAACGTGAACTCTGAGAAAAAAGAGAAACCCCGCATGCTGGCGGCGACAGAAGAAGTGGATAAAATCTCCCGCTCCATGCTGGTGTGGGCCAATACCTTCCCGGAAAAGCCGGTGGACATCATTAAATATGAGTTTCTGTCCGCTGACCAGGGAGACGAGACCGGTATGGCATTGTCTACCATCCAGGGGACCTATATCACAAAGCGGTTCATCCTGGGCGGCTATCAGGCGGAGTACCAATTCAAACTAATTTACCATATTAAGCCTGGGCGCAGCAACGACAAGCGCCTGGAGGCTGACGAGCTACTGAACCACTTCGGTGACTGGGCAAGAAAAAATCTTCCTGATTTGGGAGACGAGATTCGGGCGCTCCGAGTTGAGCCCACCACACAATCCTCTAAATTTGCCGCTTATGAGAACGGCTATGAAGACTACCAGATTTTGATGAAACTGACATATGAAGTTGGCGTTTGAAAGGAGAAAAACAATGCCTGAGTCTGATTTGACTTTTAATACTACGCCGGGCCAGACCGTAGGCCGTGAAATGTTAATTGCTTACCTAAACACTGGAGAGAGCTCTACGCCTACGTGGTCTCCCATCGGTAAGCGTGTAGAGGACAGTTCAGCCGAATACGACTGGCAAACAGAAACCAAAGTTGATATTTTTGGAAATACCTATACCAACGGGAAGAAACCAACCATTACACAAACCTTTGACCCATGTGAGTTGGATGCAGATGACGCAGCACAGGAAAAAATCTGGAACCTTGCTATCAAAGATCAGAACGTGAACGCTTTGATGAATCAAGATATGCTTATTGTCCATCTGTATGCGGGGACGGCCGGAACAGCGGTATTTGCTGAAAGATACTCCTCATGCTCTATTTTGCCGTCCGGGCTCGGTGGTGAAGGCGGTGGCACAATTGGGATGCCAATTGATGTTACATATGGCGGCACCAGAACTGTTGGTACAGCATCGATTAGTGATGGAACTGTGAAATTCACACCGGGAACCGTGGAGGTTTAACTTATGAAGGAACTGAATTTTGACTCCGGCCTTGTTACATATTCTTTGAATGGCAAGTGCGAGGTATCGTTCAACCCCACTGACAGCAACTTCGTTGAGCGGCTGTACTCCGCTTTTGAGGATCTGGACAAGAAGCAGGAGAGCTATAAGGCCCAGATCGAGAAGATGGTGGACAAGAAGGAAATCTTCGAGTTTGCCAAAGAGCGGGACGCTGAAATGCGCGGCATTATTGACGGCGTGTTCGATGCCCCTGTGAGCGAGTCTGTCTTCGGCGGCATGAATGTCTATGCCATTGCCAACGGCCTCCCTGTCTGGTGCAACTTGATGATGGCGGTCATGGATGAGATTGATACCACTTTCACCAGAGAGCAGAAGCTTACTAACCCGCGCATCAGCAAGTACACAGCGAAATACCAGAAGTATCAGAAGAAGTAACCAAAGGAGCACGTCATGAGCTATGGACTTCCAAAAAGCGTGGATATAGACGGGCAGGAGTTTGCTATCCGCTATGATTATCGGGTTATCCTCGACATTTTCGAGGCCATGAACGACCCCGATTCCAGCGAGGAAGACCGGGCCCTTGACGTGCTCCAAATCTTCTATGTGGATTTTGACGAGCTGACCGACTATGACGCGGCCATAAAAGAGGTTTTTCGATTCATCAACGGCGGCGAGGAGCCACGGAAGCAGAAAGGCCCCCACCTTGTGGACTGGCCTATGGACTTCCCCCGCATCATTGCCCCTATCAACCGTGTGCTGGGCTATGAAGCCCGCGCTGTGGACTACGACATCGAAACCAACACGGGCGGCATCCACTGGTGGACTATCCTCGCGGCCTATGCGGAAATAGGGGACTGCCTCTTTGCCCAGATCGTCCGCATCCGCGACAAGAAGGCAAAGGGCAAGCCGCTGGACAAGTCTGACAGGGAGTTCTACCGAAAGAACCGTGACATCATCGACATCAAGCAGACATACAGCGAGGCGGAGAATGACCTCGTCAACCTCTGGACGGGCGCAAAATGAAACCGCCCCCGGAGGGGCGGCTATGATTATCGTATCGTGCATTTTGTCAATTGAACTTGAGCAAGAGGGATTCCATCGCACTCACCAGCGATAGTGATGTAGTCTCCATCCTTTAGCTGTGCAATCAAATCCGTTTGGTCTCCATCCTTCGGGAAGAAGCATTGTATGGGATAAAGGCCATAACCGTCATTTGTTTCGAGCGAAATGCAAGGTGCTTTTGTTAAAACATCCTGCCCGATGTTTTGAATTGTGCCAGTCACAACCAAGATTTTATCCTTATACAGCGCATCGGCATTCACTGCATTCTCCTTATATGCCGCCCACAAGCTGTTGGCGGAGATGGTAATTTCCTCCGGCTGGATGTTCTGCGCTAAATTATCGGATGGCTGCGTGGTCGTAGTAGTTGATTGGCTTGGACTATAGCCATCGTTTGACGGACTATCAGAGCGGCCCCCAAAAGTAAGAGATACAGCGGCAATAATAGCAACGACAATCACAGCTGCAAAGGCAACATTTCCCTTAATTTTTCTGCTTCTTTTTCCCGGGGCGTTCTCGCTATCGAAAACAGCGGTTTCTGGTGTGTTTGTTGCGTATTCACTCTCAACTACGAGGTGTGATCCAGATATTGCTGTGTTTACAACTTTTGCAGTGTCATCCGGCGATACGAGGATTGAAATTGAGCAGTCGATTTTACGCCCCTTTTGGAACGAAAGCGTATGGGGTCCATCTTGAGCGTATGCAGAAACGGTTGTGCCGTTTCTTAAAATCCCAACCACTTTGTCATCCAAAAGTACCGTGAAGTCGACAGCACATCCCCACGGCGATTTTTCTCTTGTAATAATGATTTCTTTGTACCCTTCCAATGTAAATCTCTCCCCTCAAGGTGGTGTTTAATGTGGCCGCTGACGGCTCCATCGTCATTGAAACCAATATTGACAATAAGAAAGCACAAAAAGAGCTGAATCAGCTTGCTAAGAAAATCCAATCGCTTGAAGATCAACTTACGTCCAAAAAGCAGGGGAGGTTTCCTTTAGTAGAAAACCTCAACGTTGTAAATGCGGAGTTGGAGGAGGCCAGGAAGCAGTTATCCATGCTCCAGGACGAACAGAATGCTATCAATGCCGCCATGAAAGCTGGTTCGTCCGCTGATGACTATATGCGTGCCTATTCTGATAGGCCTATGGTCGATTCCCAATTGAAAAAGCAACAAGAAAAGGTTGACGCAATTGAGAAAGAGTGGAGGCAGGCTGAAAAAGCGCTTTCAGATTATGATTCCAAAATTTCTGGCTTAGAAGGAAAGTTGAACCTGGCAAAAGAGGAAGCCGGAGGGCTCCAGCAGAACATGGCAAAGTCCGGCCCTGCCGCCGCCAAAATGGCAAAATCAGTAGATAGAGCGCAAAAGAGCGCAAGCAAGTTTTCTTCTCGTATGCGTGAAGTTATCAGAAGCGCGCTTGTATTCACGGTCATTACACAAGCTCTTGCGAAGTTCCGTGAATGGATGGGGAAAGTCATTAAAACAAATGACGAGGCTAGAGCGTCTATTGCACGCCTAAAAGGGGCTCTCCTGACGCTCGCTCAACCGATGATTGAGGTCATTATACCAGCATTTACAAATTTTGTCGATATGTTGGCCCGTATAATTTCAATGGCCGCCCGGATTACTGCTGCGCTGTTTGGTACAACAGCAGAGAAAGCTGCGGACTCCGCTGAAAATCTGTATGAGGAAACAGAAGCACTTGAAAAAACGGGTGAGGCGGCTGAGGAGGCCGGGAAATCGCTCGCTTCTTTTGATGAAATCAACCAGCTTTCGGGGAGCAGAAATAAAAGTGAATCTTCTAATCAAGATATTGGGCCAGACTTTTCTGCCTTTCAAGAAGGTATGAATAGCGGATGGCTCCAAGAAATGATGGCGAGTGTATCTGCTTGGGTGCCAATTGCATTAATGCTAGGTGGTATTGCACTTGTAGCTATAGGAGCATCTATAGGGAGTTTAGTGCTGGTTCTTTCTGGTTTACTTTTACTTGGAGCTGGCATTGATTTCTCCGGAGAAAATGAACAATTACAGTCTTGGGTTGATGCACTTGGTTTAAATAGTGTGCAAGAGTTTGTGTTATTGGCAATTATACTCGGCGGCATCGCCATGGTTGCTATTGGAGCTTCAACTGTAAATATTTTACTTGTTGTGGCTGGACTAGCTTTGATCGGAGTTGCTGTGGCTTATGCATATCAAAGCGGAATGATGCAAGATTGGGCGGAAGCGCTTGGACTTTCTAGAGCAGCCCAGTTTATAACTGCCGCTCTATTGATAGCTGGATTTGCCCTTATTTGTATTGGCGCAGGACTAGGGAATATTCTTATGGTTATATCTGGTATTGCTTTGATTGCAACTGGCGTCTTTGTAGGGAGTGAGAGTGGAGTTTTTGAATCTTGGGCAAAGACGCTGGGACTTGATTCCGCGTTTGACTATGTAACAGCTGCAATGCAAATAGCTGGATTTGCCCTCATCTGTATTGGAGCGGCAATGGGGAATATCTTTATGGTTATTGCTGGAGCAGTTCTTCTAGGAGCAGGGGTGACAGCAGAAGTAATTGGAGAACAGACACTGATGGCATGGTGGGAAAAACTGAAACTTACAACCGTTGTTCAATGGGTATCTGTCGCCATACTTTTGGTAGGCATCGTAATGGTAGCTATTGCGGCCGCTACTGGAAATCTTATTTTGCTAATTGCTGGTGCAGTGGTGCTCGGCCTCGGAATTGTTGCCGCAATAAATGATGATCATTTGCAGGATTGGGTTGAAACATTAGGCCTTGAAAAAGTAATGGAGTATGTAACGATTGCAATTTTGCTTGTAGGAATTGGGCTTGTTGCAATCGGTCTAATGACTATGAACATTCTTATGTTTCTAGGTGGATGCGCACTCCTTATTGCTGGATTTGTCGTTGGGAATGAAAGCGGGACGTTTCGTAGTTGGGTAGAAACATTGCATCTTGAAGAGGTGGCTGGGTGGGTATCTACAGCAATGCTGCTTGCTGGGATTGCATTAGTTGCTATTGGTGCAATGACATTAAACCCTCTATTCATATTGGCCGGGATTGCACTTTTAGGTGGTGGTACAGCGCTTAAGCTTGGAAGTGGCAGCACGAAGGGGAGTTCTTATTCAGCTAGATCAGGCTTAGGCCGAATGTCAGTACCAAGGCTTTCAATTGATGACGTTCCTGCCCTTGCAAAAGGCGCGGTCATACCGCCTAACAAAGAGTTCCTCGCCGTACTGGGAGATCAAAAGAGCGGGACAAATATAGAGGCTCCAACATCTGAGATTGAAGCCGCTGTTGCCCGTGGGATGCAGCGATATGGTGGTGGCGGCCCAAAGACAGTTATCTTGGAAATCGACAAGCAGGTGCTTGGTCGCGTATCTTATCAAGCAACTCAGAGCGAAGTTCAGCGTATCGGCGTAAATTTGGTGGAGGGTTAAATGAGCTATATCAAATTGAACGGCATTGAGTTTGACGCAGATGTTGCAATTTCGACTTATAATCGAAGTTTCAATGTACTAGATGGAGATAATGCTGGCCGAGTGCTTTCCGGTCGAATGATACGTGATGTTATTGGAACCTATCTTGGACATAAGATTACAGTGTTTCGCAGAGGAGACAATTACGAAGGGCTGGATACCTTTTGGGACTATCTGTACCAACACTCAGTCGATGATAGTGTTATGTTGGAGGCTGCGGACGGACAGACAACCATCTCCTACGAGGCGTATTATACTAGCGCATCTCAAGACATGGAGAAGGTAGAAGGTAGCGTAAATTATTGGGGAGAAATAGAGGTAAGCTTTGTCCCGATAGACGCACAGGTCAAGCCGTAAAAAGTGAGGATAGGAGATGGCAAACAAAAACAAAATTGTGTATGGCGACAGAGTGTTTGAGGGCAACAAAATTAAAAGCGGAAATCTTCATATTGCAACATCTCTTCTATCTTCCTCTCTGGAAGCCAATACCTTATCAGTCGTAATTGAGACTGAGGACAGAACAATTACAGAGTTTGAAAGAAACGCTCCAATTGTTTATTTTTATGATGACGTTCAGACCGGTGTGTTTTATGTGAAATCCATTGACCGGAATGGCCCTAATACATATAAGATATCTGCAACAAGCGCAATTGGGCTTTTATCTGAAAATCAGCATTATGGAGGAATCTACTCTGGAGAGACTGCATCCGAACTTCTTGCTTCCATATGCGGCACAATACCATACGAGATAAAAACAAATTTAGCAGACATAAAATTGTATGGTTGGTTGCCTATCGCTACAGCAAGGGATAACTTGTCACAGGTTCTATTTGCAATTGGCGCAACTATTCGAACTGATCTAAATGGAGTTCTTCGGATTGCGGCCCTTTGGGATGGAATTAGCGGGAACCTTGGTTTAGACCGAATGTATCAGGGCCCGAGCGTCACTAACGCGGCCAAAGTAACCCAAGTAATTGTTACAGAACACCAATATATAAAATCTGGTGAGTCATCCACACTTTTTGAAGGGTCTGTAGAAGAAGGGAAAATTGTTACATTTGATGATCCTGTGTTTGACCTGTCTGCATCTGGCTTTACTATTTTAGAGAGTGGGGCCAATTACGCGAAACTAACATCTGGGTCTGGGAAGCTTACTGGAACAAAGTATACGCACAACAAGAGCCAAATCATACGTAATATCGTTTCTGCTAAAGAGCCAAATGTAAAGAAGGTCGAAAATGCTACGTTGGTATCGCTCACAAACTCTGCGGCTGTTGCGGACCGAATGAAAAATTACTATAAGCATGCTCAATCTATCCAAGCACCAGTTGTCTATAAAGGGGAATCAACAGGGAACCGTGTGTTGACGTGGGACCCATATAACAAAGAGCCAGTTACGGCTTGCATTGAAAAAGAAGACATTACCATCTCAAACACATTAAAATCAAGTTCGGAGATGCTTGTTGGATATGTACCATTAAAAATAGAGGAAACTGAATTACTCGAAAACCGTGTAGTTCTTACAGGCGCAGGCGAGTGGACTGTTCCTGAAGGGACAACATATGTAAGAGCAGTTTTGATTGATGGTGGGCAAAGCGGCCAACCCGGAGGGGATGGAGAATCTGGTAATATTGCCAGAGCTGCTAGCGATTACTCTAGTAACACTAGTTCTGTACCTGAAAATACATTTGTTTCGACTACAGCATCAGTATCGCTTGGAAGCCAATCGGAAGGGAAAGGTGGAAAGAAAGGTCTTGGTGGCCTTGGAGGTAGAATTTTCCAGTCATCGCTCGATGTCGTGGGCGGTCAAAAAATAGCGTATTCTTGTGGCAAAGCAACTGGCTATGGAGGGGAAAGTGTCACAACATTTGGATTGCTTTCGTCTGTCAGTGGGAATCGAAATAACCTTGGATATGTTGATACAGTTACAGGAGAAACATATGCTTTAGCAGGAAAAGATGGAATGGATGGAGGAGATGGTGGAGGCCCTGGTGAGCCTGGCAAGGATGCTGGATCTGCAAAAGGCGGAGAAGGAATAAGCCAGAGAGAATACTCTGACAGAAAAACATTCTCAGGAAGCAATATTAATACTCTTTGGTTTAATGCAGAGGCAAATTGTGAGGCAGATTGTGGTGGTGCGGGAGGCGGTGGCGCAGGAGGAAACGGAGAAAATGGTGGCCCTGCAATAATAGCCACCAAAGCCAATGTAAATTTTAAAGGGCCAAGCTCTGGCGCAGGCTCATCTAATGGAGCAGACGCAGAGGGGGAGGCATATCAACATGGAGGTGGAAGCGGTGGGAAAGGTAAAGATGGAGAGAATGCATCATCGTATGGTTCAGGCGGAAGCGGTGGAAGCGGTGGTGGCGGCGCTGGAGTATGTGGATCGGTAAGACTTTCAGTAACCAATAAACGAAAATGGTCTAATCGTGCAGGCGGAGACAGTAAAACAGAAGATCTTACTGTTCGGTGCGATGCCGACATTTTTGTAAAAAAGGCTTCAGTTGTAACTGGTGGAGCAGGAGGAAACGGGGGAAGCTCAATGGATGGATGCATTATTTTGTATTATGGCGTTCCCCAAAAGATAGTATCCGGCCCAGTGAAAGACAAAAATGGCCGCGTTGTTCTGGACAAGCTTGGCCGTCGGCTAATTGTGTGAGGTGAGAAAATGGAACTGACTCTGGAGGAGCGTGTAGCGGCACTTGAGCGGAAATTATTAGCCAGAGAAGCGGCAGAAGAACCAACTGAATACTACACCAGCAAATACAGTGGTGAGGAGGTCGATGCCCTCCTGGACAAGGTGTCCGCTATGGATGGGGGCGGGACATAATGCTCATCATGACAAATTGGTACATCTGCGCCCCGCCTAAATTTTGCCTAGGGTTTGAGGGCGACAATGAGGCTGTAGTCCTCGAAATCTCCACAGACCTCACAGACAAGTGGGACTTAAAGGTGGATGTAGAGAAAGACGGTCAAAAGAATATTATCCAGCTCCAGCGCGTCGGGCAAGTATACTCCGCCTTGCTGACGGCCTCCATGCTGGCTGATGACGGCCAGTATTTAATGCAGGTCAGGGGTACCCTCGGTGAACAGGTGCGGCATAGCAATATATTTTACACAACTGTCCATGACTCCATTAACGCCGTAGACGCTTTCCCACCTCCTCTGCCCTCCGAGTTTGAGCAAATGGAAGAACGTATCACAGAGCTGAACCAGCACCCCCCACGTCCCGGACAAGACGGGTTTTGGGAGATTTGGAACCCGTACAGTGGACGGTATGAGCCGTCGGATATCCCGCTGCCTGCTGGCGGAGGGGGAGGAACTGGTAATGTATCTTCCCAGGAGGTCAACATCATCAAAGTTTTGGACCGGGCGGAATATGATGAACTTCCACAAAAAGATCCAAGAACCCTGTACCTGATTCGGGGGTGACGATATGCTCAACATTGGAGATATCCCAGTGGCTGAACTATTTTCTGGTGCAGTAGGCGTAAAGCCAGCCGCCGTTGGAGATGAAACGATTTATACCAGACCGGGCGGATATTTCTACCTGGAACTTGAAACAGAAAAGGAGAAGTAAGCATGGCAAGTTATTTTAACCTTACACTCGACACAACTGCGCCGTCTGGCCTAACACTAAGCATCAATGACGGTGCCCTATATGCTACCAGCACAGCGGTTAAGCTAACAATCGGAGTTTCGGATGATGTTACCACCGGCTACCAAATGAAGATTTGGGGCATTGACGGTGTAGCGGAGGAAGCGTCGGCCAGTTGGGAAACCTTTGCCACTACAAAGAGTGTCAATTTGACTTCCGGTGACGGGCTAAAAACCGTACACATCAAAGTCCGGGACGATGTGGGCAACGAAAGTGCCACCGTGTCCGACGATATTACCCTCAACACCACTGTACCTGTAGTAACAGTTACCGGCCCGGACAAAAGCAAAATCTCTAAGGTGGAAGGTTACAACAAGTCTAAAATCTCCTTCACCGTGGATGTGGCTTTTGCCGAATACAAAGTATGCGTAGTGCCAGCAAACTCCAGCACTCAGGATGCCGGTGTGCTCATCCCAACCGACGGTGGCTCTATTAACACCAGCGGGGCTGATGGAGACTATCCTGCGTCTACGCCCATCGAGGTCACCATTACCGGAACTGACCTTGAGACTGCAAGCAGCGGCGACAACGTCAAGATTGTCAAGGTGTTCGTTAAGACTGAGGCGGGCATCTGGAGTGTGGCCTAATGGCCGCGCCAGGGCTAACCTTTTCTGTCTCCGGTAACAAAGTATCAGATGAAGCTGGATTTGATCATATCATTGTAAAATTCCAGTCGGACATCCCATATCAGGCGTTTGAGTGCCGGGCCACAAAAAACGGGGAGAACTACGGCGTGGGGAAAGGGGCTCTTGTGGCCTCCTTCTCCGCGACCCCGGCCAACACAGAACGTAGTTTTGAGGTCTACGACGATTATCTTGTTCACGGGGATGGAGACTACCGCATATCCCTATTTGCGCAGGGAAAGGATGGTAGCTGGAACGATAATTACTATTACATCCCACTGGGCAGTTCGATGTATATCTGCGCTGACGGGAAACCGTATCTCTGCATGAGGGAGTGATAATATGGCGACAACCGAAGGGTACAACGGTGCATACACAGGACAACAAATTGATGCCGCCATTGGGAAAATTAACGACGCCGTCACTGTTCCCGGCGGCGGCACGATGCAGATGGGGGAGAGCCTGGGGGGCGGGCCGTACACCATTGAAGTAACCGAAGACGGAGAGGGCGGCGCCCTCACCGCCGAACAGGTGGGCTACAGCAATACGGGCAGCGGCCTGAAGGCTACCAACGTGCAAGAGGCTATCGACGAGCTGGCGAAGAAGGGCGGAGGCGAGTATCTGCCTTTGACTGGCGGGACAATGACGGGTCTGCTCACTTTAAGCGGGCTGCCGACCAGCGAAAACCACGCTGCCAACAAGCAGTACGTGGACGAGCACACAATCATGTCAGCGGTCGGAGCATCCACGGGCAGCGTTACCCTGCCATTCACGCCGGATGCAGTGTGGGTGGTATGCGGATATAGTGCCACTAATGTAGGCGCAAAATCTTCTATGCTTTACCCCGATATTGACGTTTATATTCAAGTAGACTTTGGCTCATCCAATGTTGATGTTTTTACATGGGATGGCAACACCAAAATATCCGCGTCAGGTAAATATCCATATCGCTATGTTGCCCTGAAATTTGGAGGAGTTGCCTCATGACTATTATCGAAATCAACGCCCGCGAGAACGGTTCTCACAATATCCAGTCCCTCAACGGGGCGGTGAAGGTTTGGGAGGATGGCTACATAGAGGTGCCAGCCCACCTCCATGACGCGGTGTGGGCTACCCTGGGCTGGTGTGACCTCCAGATTGAGGAGGGTAATCTGGTGGGTGTCACGCCTACTGAGCGGCCCGAACCGCCGGATCCGGAGCCCAAGCCGCCCGATCTCACGCAGCAGTACGCCGCCGCTATGCGGGCCTATGCGGCTACCAGCACAACCATACCGGACGCCTACTCCCTGGACATGCCCGATCTGTTTCCCACCTGGGCGGTGGTACTGGCAGACGGCGAGGAACTGCCTGCGGGACGCATCCTCAACGACGAAGGCCAGCTCTACCGGGTGGTGCAGGCGGTAACTCCTCAAGAGGAGATGCCCCCGCACGACGACGGCATGCTCGCCATCTACCGGCCCATTGACCGTGAGCACGCGGGCACAGTGGACGACCCCATCCCGTGGGTGTACGGCATGGACTGTTATGCGGGCAAGCATTACAGCTACAATGGCAAGGTCTACAAGGTGGCCGAGGGCGGGGACATGATTCCCTGCACATGGCCGCCCGACAGCCCCGGCATGTGGCAATGGGTGGAGGTGTAGCACATGGCTATCGTTGTAAATGGCAAAAAAGTTGCTGGGGTGGGCCTGCCCGGCAAAGACGGAGCTCCCGGGAAAGATGGTGCTCCTGGTAAAGACGGTAAGTCCGCATATCAATCAGCATTAGATGGTGGCTACATCGGTAGCGAAACCGAATTTGGAAAGGCGCTGGCAGACTCGGCCAATGGGAAAAGCGCAGTCAAGGGCACCTATCCCATCGCCTCCGGCCAGAGCATCCAGGCTGGTGACGTGGTGGATGTGGTGGAGGGGCAGGTGCAGAAGAGCGCCACGCCGGTGGCAAATGTGGAGACGGTGTTTGATAACGGGGCGGCTACTCTTGGTACTTCTGTTCTTCGCCTTTCAGACAATCTAAATGTTGTGTGTTACCTTTATCAAAATGGTTCAACATATTGGCCTTGCGTCCATTTGATTGATGATACTGGAACAGTGGTTGGACAAACGAATAGGCAAGTCATAGAAAATGTCAATGCTTCCAATATTATGGCCGCCCGCCTGAGTGATACGCAATTTTTGGTAGGGTATTTAAAAGACCTTTCGCTACATGTAAATGTTGGTACGGTTTCAGGCAAAAGCATTTCTTTTAAAGGTAGTTTTGGAGTAGATTCTGCCTTTAACAGCTACTATGCATTCGCTGCACTCCCCAATGGCCGCGTAGCGATTGTCTACAAAGCTATCATTGCTGGCTCAAGCAAACTGAGAGTACGTGTGTATACGCTGTCTTCCTACAGCCTCGGAAGTATATATACAAGAGATGTTACAGGGGAGTCCCAACTTTATATTTCCGCAACAGCTATAAGCGAGGAACGTGTATGTATCTGTTTCGTGGATGACTACGACGGCGCCAAAGGTAAGGCTGTTGTTGCTGCCATCAACGGCTCCGATGCGGTGACGTGGGGCGAGGTGGTAACATTTGAGGACTCCCGAATTTTGGTTCCGGATGTATGTGCAAGCGGCTCGGACGCAATAGTATTTTTCAAAACTACATATACATCATCGGATGTTGCAAATCAACATGTTCGCCTTTTAAAAGTATCGGATAATGTGATTTCCCTCCCAAATGAGAAAAAGACCATTTGGAACAAAGGGAGCGGAAATGCAGAATATCCGATTAGAATATCTCCGGTAGGTGAAAAGTATGTTTGTCTGATTCCTCCAGGAAACAGTAGTAATGGAAGCCCTGCAATTGTTGTTTCAAGAAATGCAGATGCGCTTGAATCTGGAGAGGCATTCCAATTTTGCAAGAGCTTTGCAAAAGCACTCAGCGCATGTGCGATATCGGGCAATAACTTGATAGTCGCCTATGCTGATTTTGGAAACTCTAGCTATGGTACCGTTACCACTTTGACCGTCTCCGGCAACCAGATTGCGGGCAGCTTTGGGGACGGGAGCCAGGACGCTATCGCCCTCCATGCCGGCACAGAGGGGCAGAGCATCAAGGTCATCTACTCCGGCACCGTGGCGGCGGACTGGGTGACGGAGGGGCAGGTTATCAGCAGCCCCGGAGTGTACGGCGCTGGCGTGCTCGACGGGGTGCTCCAGGTCTGGAGCAAGGACAGGCCTGTAGGCACAATAGTTACGGGCAGTTATGTTGGGACGGGGACATATGGTTCTGGCAACCGGAATAGACTCGTGTTCCCATCTCCGCCAAAAGTTATCTTTATTTCTGGCGCTTTAAGAGAATCCAATAATTCCTTTGTGCGTAACGGAATGGCGGTCATGTATTCAGGCGTAAGTGACTATGTATCAACGTTAGGTATGACATACGCATCAAGTGCAAAAAACACGAATGATGCGACTATAACATGGTCTGGCAATGAAGTATCTTGGTGGACAAGTCCTAGTTCAAGCGATGCCAGCTATACTCAATATGCGCAATTAAATGGCAATGGTATAACTTATCACTACACTGCGATTTTGTGAGGAGGCGGCATATATGACCATTATCCAAATAGAACCTCTGGAAACCGGCCAGCACCCGATCCAGAGCCAGAGCGGGCGGCGCGCCTGCTGGCTGGATGGCTACATAGAGGTGCCAGCCCACCTCCATGACGCGGTGTGGGCTACCTATGGCTGGTGTGACCTCCAGATTGAGGAGAACA
>OBZH01001315.1_pt1 | contig 15947 bp, 11 predicted proteins | sample 1476881 | NCBI WGS metagenome assembly OBZH01 (sample SAMEA2580230, study PRJEB22360) | human gut metagenome | biome: human gut; feature: human-associated habitat; material: faeces | place: Denmark | collected 2008/2010 | reverse complement strand
GCGCATGGCGGGCGGCGGGGGGGGGCCCCAACGCCACCGGAGCCGCTTCCCGAGCCTCCGTACACAAACGAACTGAAAAGACCGATGCTTGCGCCGAGCACGGCGTTCACGGCATGAGGATCGACGGAGGGTTCGATCGGCGTGATCCACTTCTGATCGTCCGTCTCCCTGTCTTCGTGGCCGAGCATCAACCCCAAAATCTCGGATTTCGGAGCTGTAGACGACGAAGGAAAACGGTCGATCTCTCATGATGAGGCCACCGGCGTCTGATTGGTTCACGCTCACCTCATGACCACATGCGTCAGCGTGGCGTTGGCCTGGTGCAAATAATATGCGCAGCCGAAGTCTTGGAGCCACTCCATCGTCATCGCGGTATTGAAGCCGTGCATTTTGGCCGTCTCGACCAACGTCAAGATTTGTCAACTGGCCCCCCTCTGAATCCCCAACAAAATCCTGAACTCCCTGCTCAATTTCACCTCGTGGAGCACGGACTCATCCCGGCACCAGGCCACATCTTCCTTTCCAAGGCGCCACGGCGCCTTCCTGAGATAGTCAGCGCCGAGGAGCGCAGTCGCACGTGGGATGCTCATCAAGTCAACGAGGCCGAGCTCATAGTCCTTCCAATGGATTGGCTTTCCAAGAAGCAATCCGGGCGTGTAATGCCTACGGCAATGGGGTTGGGTATGGCCAACCTCACGATGGACTGCGAAACCCTCAAAGAGCACCGTTGCGCGAGCTCGTGCAGTGGTTGGTGCCAGTTCCTTCATGGCCTTGTAGCGCGCCAATACGCCCTCCGGGAAGTCCACAGTCAGGCTTGTCGGATTCGGCCATGCAACGCCTTGTCGTTCACGCTCAGCGTTGTAGTCCTCTTGCCAACGCCCCAACTCGGATTGGACGGACGCCGGCAAAATTCTCGTCACGCGCCACTTTGACAAGGGGGGGCGAGCAGGACTTTTCCCCTTGGTGATGGCGTCTTCAAGTCTGACGAAACGCTTTCCTCTCTCTTCGAGGAATTGCGCTCGGAAAGCATCGGGATCGGTCGCAAACATGGAGAGAGGAACAAGCACGCTCATGACTTCAGATTCAACATTCTCGTGAATCCAGTCGGCGACATCTTCGTAGGAAAAGAGATAGCTGGCTCGCTTCTGGACATCCGTCAGACGCGACAGTTGTTCTGCACAGGCAACTCGGGCTTCGTCCGACAGAAAAAGGCGAGTCATGTTGCGCCCAGCGCCTTCCCTGAAGGCACCGTAGCTCTGCCAAGGGCCGATCTCAATGATCTCATGCATCGTGTGATGGTACTTCGGCAGATACGCGGCTACGTCCTCCGGACGATCCGTGAGAATGATGTGCTTGGCTTCAAGAGCAGCGCGCTTGCGCGTGACGCTTTCGGCTACGGCTTGAGCACCAGGCTTGATTTCGTTGAAGTCTTCGGTCATGGCGTACTACCGGCGACGGATTTGGGCGGGGATTATTGAACGATTTAGATATTTTATTATCGATGTCCTTTTTGTGCGTCCCCCATTTGGCGAAAAACGCCAAAGCTCGTCGGAAAGCCCTCATCTCAACGCAAAACAACTTCCCGATCCGTGATCTTGTCCGCATCCGACTCGAACTTGACGCGCCCTGACAGGACGGCTGCTCCGGCTTGTGCGCGCTCAATCTCGCCCGAGTTCTCCAGAATGTCCCGCGCGACTTCGGTCGCCTGCGAAAGCCCCTCGAACATCTCATCGTTGAACGGAGTCTTCGGCTTCTCGTCGATGTAACAGCCGATGGCTACAAGGCCGTCGTACAGACATTGGCGAAGTTCCTTCGCGCGTTCCATCTTGGCGGCTAGAACCCATGCGATCTGCAGGATCTGACCGTACATGGCGAGATCAACCTTTTCAACGGTTCGGTTGGCAACTTGGAGGAGGAAGACGCGGTCTTCGTCGCGGGCATCTTTGCCATGGTCTACGTCGGAGGAGAGGCTGTTGAGGTACGTTGGAACGGCTACGGCGCGAGGGCGATATTTCTTCTTGGGACGAGGTTTCTTGGACATTTCTTGTTGTTCTAGAGGAGTTTTTCCCATTCGAGGCCGCTGTGCGGATAGGCCCAGGATTGGTAGCTATTGACGAGCGCATTGCTTGCCCAGCCGGCTGGAATTTCGTTGGGTTTCATGAAGAAACCGTACCTGCCAGAAGGCGCCTTCTGATCCCCAAGCACGAAAAAGGCATGGGGTTCGCCGTCGGCAATCACCTCAAGCGCGTTGCGGTCTTCATCGAAGCCTTGATCCTTCAAAAACCGGATGAAAGCGGACTTCGGGCCCAAACGTCGCGGCGGCATGGCCCATTGCTCGAAGCGAGCAGGATTCGCGCCGACGGGCGCAAACCAGAGGCCATTGTCCTGCCATTGCACAGCGCCCTTCATTTTGGCTGCGGCCTGTTCTTCAAGCTCGATGAAGAGCCACAAGGGCATTGTGAGATGGTCGTCAGGGATCAAGAGCGCTTCAGGCGTGAAGTCCACCTCAACGTCGTGCGGCAACCATTGCGCAAAGCGCACGGAAGGCGACCGGCGGTCGATGTACCACGCCTTTTTGCCAGCGTCGTAGACCGCGCCTCGATACTGCACCTGTTCCTTGTCGGCGAGAGGAACCTTGAGATAGATCCGGCCTGCGGGTGCCGTCCGGCGCAGGCGGTTGTGCTCCTCTTCGAGCACCTTCCTCAGAAATTCGAGCCGTTCGGGATTGCGCCATTTGTCGAGCGCCGTCCCGACGAGGTTGTGGAGATCGTCGGGAACGTACCAAGATCGAGCGCCTTCGTCATATTCAGCGCCGAACTCGCGCACGACCTTGCCGAACTTCGGGCCGACGTAGATGTACTCCCGCTCAGGCAGGTATTCGGCAGCCGCCAGACCGGATCGGTACTGAATTTCCTCGTGCACCTCGTAGAAGTCTTCGGAAAAGAGGACGGGCACTTGTCGGCGCGCGCTGTAGACCGCAACGGCATACCAGCCTTCGAGCTCGCGCAGCATCAGGTAGCGCCCTTCCCACGAGGGTTCGATGACAGCAACCGTGCGCATCAATCCTCCTTTCCCTGCTTGGGGGCGGCTTTGAGGCCAATGCCTCTTGGGCGTCGCAGACCCTTTGCGGCCTTGGGCTTTGTCGGCGTGGCTTCGAGCTTGGAAGGAGCCTTTTCATTCTCCTCTGCCTTCTTGGAAGTCTTGCGCTTGACCATTTTCACGCTCGTGATCTGCTTCACAGAGCCTTCCGTGGGTTCCAGGTCGGTAATGTCTTCAACCTTGCTCTTGGGCTTTTCAGCCTTGTCGGCATCGAGCACTTCCTGCGCCTCGGGAGCCGGCTTCTTGGGCGGTTCAATCTCAGGTTGATCAACCCGCATCGGCATCGAGCGAGCCACGTGCGTGGGTGACGGCGACAGACGAATGCCCTGCGTCGTCAAGCTCACGCGCAATTCGGGGTAGACCTCAAGCACGCTCTTCATGGCCTGCGTGAAACGCGGCCTGAAGTCGCGCACGCGGTCGTAGGTGCCGAACTGCACCATGAGGGCATTCCAAGAGATGGTCTTGGGCTTGCGAAGGAAGGACGCTTGATACGTGCACCAAGCGTAGATGTCCATGGCGAGGGGACTTGACTGGAGCGCGATCATGGCGCGCAGGTCAATGGGAACAGGACTCTCGCAGATCTCGTCGAAGAAGTAGTCGGAAAGCTTCACGTAGTAGCCGCCCAGCATGGGCTCCGCCAGACGCTTGCGACGATGCGCCACGATCTCCCAAACCAGCGACTCCTCGATGATGAGGGACATGCGATCCTTCTTGATGTGCACGATCTCGTCGCCGGCCTGCACCTCTCGATTCCATTCAATCGAGATGAGCGCATTGCGAAGGGCATCGAGCTGGTTGCGCATGAGAATGGTCGAACCGCCCCTTGTGTTGAGCCCCAGCGTGTCCATGAGCGAATAGACCGAGTTAGGAAGCTCGATGAAGGGGGAATGCGTGCGCATGGCCGTCGAGGTCATGTACGCAAGCAGAATGCGCGGGAATGCGCCCGAAGGGAGACCGATCTCAGGCGCAATGGTCTTAAGCTTGAGCGTAAGCGCATTGTTCCTGCGCTCGTAGGTCGTCAAAAAGTTTCCGTCGTCACCTCGCTTCTGACGATAGGGCATGGCCGCATAGATCGCAGCCCTCGGCATGAAAAAGAGAGAATCGGCCTCCGCCGCGTCAATCTCGTTGATCTGGTGAATGAGCTCTTGCTTGAGATTCGTTTTGGTGGTGGCAATCGCCTTCTGAAAGGAGCCTTTCGCCTTCTCCTGCTGATCGGGCGAGACATCCTCATCGTCAAAGAGCGAATCCTGCCCAAGGGGCTTAGGCAGCGTCAGACCGCGTTTCATTTCGCACCCATCGTTCGCGCACTGCGACGCAATTGTGGTTTAACCGACGTGGATTCACCCTCGCCCGCAGCCTCGATGCGCTCGGACGCGGGCAAGCTCTTGAGACGGGCAAATTCGGCCTTGTCGGCCATGACCCGCTGGCTGATTGCCATCGCAACATAGCCCTTTGCCGTCATGCCGAAGGCTTCGGACATTTCCTTCACCATGTCGAAGATTTCCTGCGACAGAGCCGTTTCGAATCGTCTAGTTGCCATTTGCAATTTTCTGCATTGAACCGAAAAATCGGTGAATTACCGGAAGATATGGCAGTGTAGGCGATCTTTGACTGTCCGGCAATCATTTTTCTCGAATCCGAGGGAAAACCTCAAGACGGACAGGCCAGGGACAGGTCGTCGACCTCCGAGCGGTAGCCTCAAACAAGCCGCAAAATGGAGATAGTCCCTACTCTCGCAGGCGTTTTAACCGATTTCGCATGTCCGAAGGCCCTCAGAACCCCCATTTCGGCCTGTTTTCGGCCCTCAAAGGCCCGGTTGTCCAGAGGCGGGCCCAAAAGCCGAAAATCGACCAAAATCGACGGTTTTTCTCTTCTTTGAGGATCCCTCGGCCTCGCAATACCCCGTAGGACGCTCACAATCGCTTCATATCGCGTTTCTGAGAGATGGATAAGGCGTGGGTAGCGGGAGGGGTTGCGTGTCGCTCAAAACGCGTTCTAGCGCGTCCGCTCTATGGCAAGAAAAGTTATCCACAGGGCGATGTGAATAACTTTTGAGAAAGGTTCACCTTAGTCGCGCTTTTACCCCGAGAAAGGTTCACATTAGTCGCGCTTTACCCCCGAGAAAGGTTCACTTAAGTCGCGCCCCCTAACTATATAACAAGTATGTATATAACAAGTATGTATTAACAGGTAAGTACGCGCATGCGCGCGTGACGCGAGCCAAGGCATTGATAAATAAGGGAATTTTCTTCGCGCCCAAAACACGCTTTCCCAAGCAGAAAAGGGGAAATCAGTTAAGACGCTACTGCCACAGGCGAAGATAGTGAATTGAGGGGGCTTCGAAAGCACCCACAAAACGCCCTTCGACCAGTCTGCTGCGACCAGACCGCGAGGGCTGCTGAGAAAACCAGCGGCTACCATACGACCTCATTCAAACCTTGCCCCAGTTTGGCAAAAATTGCCGAAGTGGCGCAAAACTTACAAGTCAAAAATGGGATTTTGGTCGATTCCCAAAAATAACCACGACTGACGAACCTTTGCCCTTCCCTGTGCAGGAGGAAAATACAAGCTTTAGTAGACAAAAACTAAGGCCCGGCACCTGACAAGAACTTTTACATCCGCTGTTACATCTGATTTTGCACCCAAAATGCCTCTAAAAATCGCGGCCGGCGCCCTCAGTTGCGGCGTGACGAAATCGGGTCAAAACGTACCGTATGCCAGTGAGCCTCCGGCCCTCCGAAAAAAGGTTCACCTTAGTCGCGCTTCTCCCTTTCCGAATGCCATGAATCGCCTACTGCCACAGGGAAAGAGCGGTGAATGTCAAGACGAATACCAAAAGGTTCACACAAGTCGCACAATCTCACGGAAAAAGCTCGTAAACGACTGTGAGAGTAGGCGTTAACGGATTCATGCCACTTCAGAACGAGCACTCAACAAACCGAACGCCCTACTCTTGCAGTCGATTTCGTGAATCAACACCACAAAATCCGCAAAGGCTGGAAAGGTTCATATTAGTCGCGCCCGAACTCTCTGTTTTGCCCGATTTGCACAAATTTTGAGCACGCTTGAGCAGTTCACCCGTCTTTTCTCTCCGCTTCGCCCTTTCAAATGCCTGCAAACGCTACTGCCACAGGCGAAAACGTGAAAATCCTTCGCGAAATCTTCGAATCCTGTTGGTTGGGAGCAATAATTCTATTAATAGAGAATGTCTATTGCTAATTTCCCTACTCCCACAGCCAACTACAGGCGATACCCACCGTATCGGCGAGCTCCGGATGCGCCGTCGAGAAAGGTTCACCTTAGTCGCGCTTTCGGCCCCAAATCGCCTCAAGTCGCCTCTGCGAGTAGCGTCTTAACTGAATGCGGAATCTTCGGAACCTCAAAACCCGCATCCGGGCGGTGTTGCATCGGCGCACACTGGGGCTGGCCTAGGCAGCCAAAACCATATTTTTTTCCCTGCCGGGGGCTCTCCCTTCGCATCCTTCTGCATTCGAGTCGGTCGTTTTTGCCGAACAGGTGAGAGGGCGGTGTGCACTCGCGCCTACCCTAGGCGGTACTTTCTCCAACATGCAGTTAATCCGATGTCGAGAACCGTTTTCCAACGCAGCGGGCTTTGCCTGACACTGCTCGCCCTCTTGTCCATGCCAGTCGAGGCAACGACTGTGACGGACAGCCGGCAGATCACAACCACCGGTCAAACCTCCTTCTACGGCAACAATGCAGAAGGCTGGTATTGGTACCAAGATCCAAAGGAAGAAGAGCCCCAAGAAGAACCTCTTCCGCCTCCTCCGCCAAAAGCGCCGGAACCCGAGTCTGAACCCGTTTTGAAAGCGGAGACGCCGGCTGCGCCGCCCGCACCTTTCACCGCAGCCTGGGTGCGCGAAATGCTACCCAAATACAAGGACATCGCATGGGACAACCCGACGCCTGAGAACGTCAAGGCATACTTTCTTCTCCAACGCTTTGCCATCGACCGCTCTTCGAAGTTCGCGGATGTCGCCAAGACCGTCACGATGGGCAATCCCCTCCTCGATGAGAATTACCGGCGTCCCCTTGCTAGCTTTGCAACGCTCGCTGTTGATCAGAACGCCGCAAAAGAGCGTTCCGCGATCCTCAAAAAGATCTCCGAAAAGGCAGGTCTGTTCTTTTTCTTCAAGGGGGGATGCTCCTACTGTGAAGCACAAGCGCCTCTGATCGGACGCATCATGGACGAAGGCTTCGACGTACTTGCCATATCCATGGATGGAGGCGAGCCGTCAACCTTCAAGTTCCCCCATGTTCGTCAGAATGCAGGCCAGGCCGAATATCTGGGCGTAACCGCTGTTCCCGCGATCTTCCTCGTGACGCCGGACGGTACCTTTGAACAGCTTGGCCAAGGTGTAGTTGCCCTGCCGGAACTCCAACAACGCATTCTCATTGCTTCGAAACGACGCGGTTGGATTACTGAAGAAGAGTTCGCCGAACAAAGGCCGCTGATGAATCCGAATCAGCAGCGAGACCTCTCCGTCGAATTGCCGCAGTTGCTGAAAGCTTCTACAGAAAACCCTGCGCTCCTCTGGGGCTCTCAAGAATCGTCCGACAAAGTTGCCTCTCTCACGAAAGATCAGACGCAATCCGTTGTGGACAAGGACGGCTTCATCGCCCCGGACAAACTCGTGGGGCTTTTCGGAGCAGACGCCGAAACAAGCGGCGTTCTGGATCCGATGCTTCTCATGGTCAATAACCCCTGCCTGAAGGCAGAGGCTTGCAAAAGCCTTAATTGACTAGCCTTAGCGATCCTCCTTCGGGAGGCGCTACGTTGGTTGGGAATGTATAGGCACCTTGGGATGTTCATCCTAGTTCCACGACGCACTCGCTTGTGCGAGACGCGTCAAATGCACTGCGGTCTGCGATTAAAAGCTCTGAGAGGTAGGAGCGGTGTTGCAGGCAAGAAACCCCTTCCAACATAGGCGAAGGATGTCAACCCGGCCTTCGGGCCGTGTAGGCGGAACCTGCGGGTATCCGCAAAGGAGATACTTTGAAAGTATTTGTTTTGAACATGCGCGGCCAGCCCCTGATGCCGTGCTCGCCCGCCAAGGCGAGACACTTGCTCATGGACAAGAAGGCCGTGGTGAAGCGCCGGACACCGTTCACCCTTCAGCTTACGATTGCCACGGGCGAGACGAAGCAGGATGTGACGTTGGGCGTCGATGCTGGTGCAAAGCACATCGGTCTTTCCGCCTCGACGGAAAAGGAAGAGGTCTTTGCATCCGAAGTCGAACTTCGGCAGGACATTACGGGACTCTTGGCTGCCCGTCTGGCTTTTCGTCGCGCCAGGCGTCATCGCAAGACGCGCTATCGAGCACCGCGCTTTTTGAACCGCGTTCACTCGAAGCACAGGGGGTGGCTTGCACCGTCCGTGGAAAACCGCATTCAAGCGCACATGTCGCGCATTGATGCGATCTGCGGACTGCTGCCCGTCACCAAGATCGTGATTGAGACGGCGTCCTTCGACATTCAGAAGATCAAGAATCCGGACGTCGAGGGCACGGACTATCAGCAGGGCGATCAGCTCGGGTTTTGGAACGTGCGCGAGTACGTTCTCTTCCGAGACGGCCATGTGTGTCAACACTGTCGCGGTCGCTCGAAAGACAAAGTCCTCAATGTCCATCACCTCGAAAGCCGCCAAACTGGCGGCGACGCCCCCAACAATCTGATCACGCTCTGCGAGACCTGCCACAAGGCTTATCACGCAGGGAAGATCAAGTTGAAGGTCAAGCGCGGTCAATCGTTCAGGGAGGAAGCCTTCATGGGCATCATGCGCTGGACGATGCTCGATCGCGTTCGCAAGGCACATCCGGACTTGCCGGTCGAGAACACCTACGGCTATCTGACGAAAAACACGCGCATCACACTGGGACTCCCCAAGACGCATTGCATCGATGCCTACTGCATCGCGGGGAATCTGAATGCTCGTCGAAGAGGTGTCTACCTCTATCAGCGGCAGATGCGTAAGCACAATCGTCAGATTCACAAGTGCAAGGTGCTTTCCAAGACACTGAAGGACGGCACGAAAGTCGGTTACCGAAAGCTCAACCAGACGCCTTATCTCGTCAAGAACTTCAGGCTTTTTGACAAGGTGAGATGCTTCGGACAAACAGGCTTCATCTTTGGCCGGAGAACATCCGGGCATTTTGATGTTCGGACATTGAATCGGACAAGACTTTCAGATTGTGTCAACTCGAAAAAACTCACGCTTCTCGAAAAGAGAAGAACTTTTTTAACAGAACTCAGAAAGGAGGATGGCGCTTCCTCCCCTGTTTAAAAACAGAGGTTTCCGCGCCAGAGTTCTATGAATCCCATCATCGCAGGCCAGCCGCCTGTCACGACGAATGCCCTGCCGACTCAAACTTCTAATTCGGTCGAACAATAATCATGCGAAAAACTCTCATTGCACAAGCTCTGGCCGTCATCATGTCCGTGACGCCACTGGTAGCCACCTCAGGCGCGCTTCAGTCTCAAATGGACAGCGTCTTTGATTCCATGATCAACGTTACGCGTCCTGGCGTCTTTGAAGGTCAGCGTCGAGGCGTCGTGAGTGCCGGCTCGGTCTATGTGCGCAACAAGATCGTGGATACCAACGTGGTGACCTTTGTTCCGCCTTCATGGAAGGGCGGATGCGGCGGCATTGACTTCTTCGGCGGGTCTTTCTCATTCATTGACGCCGACCAATTCATTCAGCTCATGCGAGCCGTTGCGTCGAACGCTGCCGGCTATGCTTTCCAGCTTGCTCTGGACAACACCTGCACGCAGTGCATGACGTACATCAATGACTTGAAGCGCATCATTCAAGCCTTGAACCAATATGCCGGCAACAGCTGTCAGCTGGCTCAAGGCATTGTCAACGACTTGGCACCTGCTAAGTGGGAAAAGAGTCGTAGTGATGCATCGATCAAAGGAGTGGCTCAAGGTTTGTTCCCCGACATTTTCGCTGCCAACAGCGAAAAGGATGGCAAATCAGCCATGAGTACAGCGGCTTCGGATCCCAATATCTCTAAGGAAGTCTTCGGCAACGTTGTGTGGCAGACGCTTCAAAAGCAGAATGTGGCTGCTTGGTTTACCACTTCCTTCTCCAACAAGTATGAAGGCTATGAACTGCTGATGTCCATGACTGGCAGCTACATCATCGACAAGCCGGTGGATAAGGAAGTCGGCAACGGCGTCAAGAGCGATTCAACCCCGATGAAACCTTTGACGCGAATTGTGCATCTGAGGGATTTGATCGACGGCGGGGCCAATGTCGAGGTGTACAAGTGTGATGACTCCGGCAGCGACTCTCAGTGCTTGAAGCCTGGCATTGTCAAAACGAAGGTCGACAGCCTTCGTTTGAAGATTTACAACATGCTTGTTGGCACTGATGGCAAGACCGGCATCATTCAATCGTTTGCTGACGGTAAGACCAAAGTCAATGAACAAAGTCGCGCACTCTTATCTTCAATACCGGTGCCCGCCGGCGTCATGTTGCGCAACTTCGCTCTTCGTAACAAGGGCATGGCCGAAGAGTTTGCCCTTGAACTCTCATATGCAATTGCCGCCTCCATGGCCTATGACATGGCCAAAGACATGATGTATTCGGTTCGAGCAGCTGTGTCTACCTCGGATAAGCCGCAAACAAAGGAAGTGACGGACATGATCGACCAAAACATCATGATTCTCACTCAAGAATACGAAGCTTATTGCAAGAATCATCCCAATATGGCGAGTGTGACTCGGTACTACCATGACCTGAACGCGATCATGCACAATCCCGCACTGACCGCAGGTCAATCGCAGTCGACGCCGAAGTAAGGAGCTCCCATGTTCACGATTTATTCGATTGGGGATTCCGCATTCCTGGCTCAAATCCTCAATGCGCTGGCCATGATCTGCGGCACGGGAGACTTCAAGACGCTCGTCGGCGTCGGCGCTCTCCTCGGCTTGTTGGTTATGGGCTTTCAGTGCTTGACGTCCGGCACTCGACAGTTCAATCTGCATCAGGTGCTCATCGGCATGATTTGCTACATGTGCTTCTTCGGCCCCGGCGTCACGGTGCAGGTCGAAGATGCCTATACCGATGAAGTTCGCGTCGTCGACAATGTGCCGCTCGGTGCAGCCGCCGCCGGCACGATTATCTCGAATATTGGCTATGGCGTTACGGCTCTTTTCGAGCAGGGCTATGGCACTGCTGACCGCATGACCGAACATGCCTTCCTGGAACCTCTGAAGGTGCTCACCGGCGTGCGATCCGCTGCCCGCGATGTCAGCATCATCGAAGCTGCCGGCAAAGCCATTGGCAATGCAGACCTTGCTCAAGACATCGACAACTACCTGCGCGAGTGCACGATGGTGAAGATCACCCTCGGACAAGCTACGCCGGACGCCATCTATCGTGGCGGCACCAATGAGTTGTTCTACGATTCTTCTGTTTACGGCACGCATCTGAGTACCGCTGGCGATGTCACTTGTGCCGAAGCAACCGCTTTCATTCGTCAGTCGCTTGGTGCACTTGGACAGCCTGATGCAGCCGCAGCGCTCAACCGACTGCTCAACATCAAGGAAGCTGGTCAAACCGCACAGCATCTCGATAAGGTCGACTCTGCTCTCCAAATGCTCGATGCCGCCGGCAATAACGGTACGCAATATCTCCAGCTTGCCGTGCTACAGCCTCTCTACGACAAGGCCGCAGCGGGATTTTACAAGGACATGGGCGACACGGCTTCTGCCGTCATGGTCAACCAAGCCATTGAGCAGCGCAATCAGCAATGGGCGGCGGAAGGCACCATGTTTGTCTCCACCATGCGTCCCTTGATGGCCTTCTTTGAAGGCTTCATCTACGCCATCACGCCGTTGATGGGCTTCCTTCTGGTGGTGGGCGCTTTCGGCTTGAACATGCTTGGCAAGTATTTCCAAGTTGTCATCTGGATTCAGCTCTGGATGCCGGTCATGTCGATCATCAATCTGTACATCTCCATGGCCGCCCGCAACGAGTTCTCGGCGCTGGTCACGTCTCCCATTTCGTTCTACACCCTCAATTCGGGTAGCCAGGCGCTTCAGACGTGGCTTGGCGTCGGCGGGATGTTGACGGCGGCCACTCCCATGATCGCCCTCTTCCTTGTCACGGGTTCAACTTACGCATTCACGGCCTTGGCAGGGCGTATGGGTGGTGCCGACCATGTGAATGAACGCATTGGATCGCCGGATATGATCAAGCCGGGTGGCTACCTGCAGCAGGCCGATCATTTCAAGTCCGACCAAGTGACGGGTACCAGTGCAGTTGGCTTCACAGAACCCACTTACTCCTTGAGCACCGGAATCAGCAACGCGGTGTCCCAGCTTAACTCCAAGATTTTGAACCAGTCCGACGCGGCTGTTAAGATGGCGGCCTCGAATAATGCATCCGGCATGGTTGATCAAACGACTCGCAGTGTGAATCAATCCGTCGGTCAATCGCTAGAGGCCAGTAATTCGCAGCTCTTCAACTCGATCAAAAGCGAGTTGATTTCTCAAGATGCAATTTCGGGCACAAACGCCGATGAAACGCGTCAAGCGGTGGGAGCTGTTGCAACTCAGCTCGCCGCCAATGTCGGCGTCAACGGCGGGGCGAATATGAGTCGTTCTCTGAACCAGTCGACTCCGAAAGATGGTCGTCCCCAGACAGAAGATTGGTTCCCGAATGGGCCTTGGAGCGATCAGGGGGCAGGTAAAGCTGCACCGGGGGCAGCAGGCAATGGTGCGCAGCCCAACGGTGCACAGCCCGGTACGACCCCAGCGAGCGGTCAAAATCAGACCCTGTCCAATTTAATGGATAACGTCTTGCGAAACTCCAAGGGCATTGAAGGCGGTATTACAGGGGGAATTACCGGCAATATCTCCGGCTCTGGCAATCGTTCGGTAACGACGCAGAGCGGCGACAATCGCATTCGCAATGTCGCACAATCTGTGTCGGCCAACCTCAGCAAGGGCGACACGGCATCTCTCGTCGATGCGGCTCGCTACGGTGTACAGCACACGGCAGCAAATCAATCGTCTGAATCGACATCGCATACGGATTCGAGCGGCTTGAGCTCTACGCTCACGAGTGTGCGTCAAGCGATGGACAGCTACAGCGATCTCAAAACATTGCAGAACAATGCGTCGAGTACCGAGACTAGAACTTTGGCCGAATGGGTGAATATTATCAATGCCAACCCGCAAACTCGTGCGTTGTTCCAAAGCGTTTCTAGTCAAATTTCTGGTGAAGCTGCAATCAAACGCAATATCATGGAAGCCGAATTTAGGCGGCAAGAAAAACCTGCAGATGTTGCGCACGCAATGGCCAATTTCCAAGTTATTGGTCAATTTGAAAGCTTGGGCGGCGAGGCCATGAAGGCGCAGATTGCGGCACCTTCTTCTGGCGTCAGCGCAAATGAACGACTGGTCGCTCCTGTCCAAAAGGATTTTCTCCAACAGGGACCGGAAACGATTTCTCATGACGGCGTCAAGTCTCAGGTTAAGGGAGTTACGTTCAATTACGCCCAGCACGCGGCGAATATGCAAGTCCCTGCCGATCAGGTTGTAGGCGGCGAAGCTATGGTGAAGAGCGCGCATGAGAACTTCGAGAAGGCTACTGTTAATGAAGCAAATGCTAATCGTGAAGAAATGCGCGCCAAGCTGGTTGAGAATGCCATGCAAAAGCTCTTTGCCCCATCCAACGACTCCTTGGCTCAAGAATTTATGGGGATGTTCAGTAAGAACCTGCCCAAGGGTTCGTATTCCGACCAAATCAAGGATTTGGAACGACAAGGCTTTACTCATCGTCAGGCCAACGCGATGTTGGAACTTCGTCATAGCGAAGATTTGCGCGATGACCACGGCAATCTGACGAGAAATGGCCAAGCACTCCATGATGAAATCCATGCTCAATTGGGCGGGGACAAGGCCGACCTGAAGACGGTCGATGCCGTCTTCAATCAAATGGTCAAGCATCTGGATGCCGCAGCCGACGCCGATGCGCCGTCGAAGGCGGTCTCTGTGTTGGCGTACAACGATGCCATGCAGGGAGTAGGCTCTCTTGCCTATGGAGATTCTCAACCGACTTCGCCGACAGGGGCTTATTTCGATTTTGGTACAGTTCCAGCGAAGTCAGAGCCATCCGCTCAACCTAAACCCAAGCAGGAGAAAGCTGAGCCGGTGAAGACTCCAACCGAAATCGTCGAAGACGTTAAGGCCAAAGACGATCAGCTAAAGAAGAATGATCATTTTGACAACGTTTACAGGCGGTTCACGGATGAACCGGACAAATAATTAAGGATCGTTGAAAGCAAAACGGCGCTCGATTGAGCGCCGTTTTGCTTGGGAATTATGCGAGAAGATTCAAAACCAACAAAATGATGATGGCGATAAATGCGTACTTGAAAAACTTTGCAATGGCCATCCAGGGATCTGGCCCCGGGGCTGTCCGTGCTGGTGCAGGTGTTGGCGGCGGAGGAGGCGGCATATGCAGTTGCGCACGCAATTCGTCTGCCGTCATTGTGCCTTTGAAATGCTTGCGTCCGCATACGGCAGGAGTTCCGTATGCCATGTAGCGCGTAAGCCCACCAGGGCTGAACCAATCAACATGAACGTTGAGCAACGCATTTGCGCCTAGCAATTTGGCTTGGTATTGCAGTTCGCGCCTTGCTTCGAAACTGTTGGCATGCTTGATCACCAGTTCACGCCCACCGTCGCACAGAACAGTGACGTTTTCTGGAATTTCGTCCCCTCGATTGACGATCAAAAATTTCTTGAGAGGGAAAAACTTTGCTTCGCTCATGACCTATACCTCATAGTGATTAAATTGAACCCAAAACGATGTCGAGCGGTTTGTTGATGGTTGACGAAAAAATTCGGCATGCCGAACTTTTCTTGGAAGCAGAGTAGCAGAAATCTGCGGATTTTCAAGCGGCTCTAGCAATATGCAAGGGTTTTCACTAATGCCGAACGATACGAAATGATCGCCTCGATTCGAGGCGAATTGAGGAGAGCCCTTTGCAAGAAAAAGGAGATGCGTTCCGGCGAGAACGGCTAGAATCCGAGCTGCGGAGTGAGCGTTGCAAGCTCGCCCGCCTCCACGTTGGATTGGGTCAGAAAGAATTGGCGGCGATGGCCGTCATGGCCGCGTGCAATTGTGCCGCGGCCAATATGCGAAAAGCCCAACCGCGCCAACGGTATGGGCTTTTTGCTCTTTTGGGAGGTAAGGCGATGAACGGTAAGAAAGTCTCGCCAAACTCCGCAGAGATAGTAGCACAACTTGACGCCAGTCGAAAAGGGGTCAAGGCAAAGTTTTGCCTTCGATTCCGGATCGCTTCGGTTGTCTTGACGCTACTCATTTCCGCGGCAATCGAGCTGTTCGGTTAATCCGTGGCGACTAACGTCGCGCAGCTTGAGGAGGGCGTCTCGCCTGGGGCGTCCTCTGCCGCCTTTTCCGAGGGACGCCTGTCTGGGCCTGCTCTGGCAAAATATCGGTAGCAGGGAAATTGCGAACCATCCGTTCCGCCCCACAACTCCGGTCAGGCCCACGAAATTCTCGATGTCGAGCTTTCGGCGTCGGAATGGGGTCCCGCAAGGGGTTCAAAAACGACAAAGCCCAGTGGTTGCAACACTGGGCAGAGACTTGAAAAGGAAAATCGGATGTTGGACGCATTCTTTTCCTTGCTAGGAAGTTTAGCACGGGCGCAAATTGGACTGGCCGAGACACTTGAAGCTCCCCTGTCTAAAGACAGAGGATTCACTTTGACCGTCAGACAGCTCTTTCGGGGGGCAAAGCCGCCTGAACGTCACCGTCTGTACAAAGTGTGCGCGGCAGACCTCTT
>OBZH01001280.1_pt1 | contig 16382 bp, 17 predicted proteins | sample 1476881 | NCBI WGS metagenome assembly OBZH01 (sample SAMEA2580230, study PRJEB22360) | human gut metagenome | biome: human gut; feature: human-associated habitat; material: faeces | place: Denmark | collected 2008/2010 | reverse complement strand
GGTTTAACGTAGCCGATGCCGCCGCAGTGGGGAATCTTTCGCGCGCCCTGGTGCTGCTGCGGCAAGCGTTTTCTTCCGGAGTTCAGCCGGTCGCTATCGGAGGTGCGCTCGCCCTAAAATTCCGTAACCTGGCAAAAGTCAGCGCCCGGGGAGTAAACCCTTCCCAGCTAGGAATGGCGCCTTGGCAGCTGGAAAAAGCACGGCGAGAAGTACGCGGATGGAGTGATGCTCACTTGGCGGAGGCGATTAAGATTATTGCGCAAGCTGATGAAGATGCTAAAGGTGCTAGCCGGGACCCACAGTATGCGCTGGAGGCGGCAGTTAGGAAAATCTGTCTTTTACGGCAAAGCTGAGCAGATGCAGGAAAGTAGGTAAAACAGGCAATGGCAATGCAGCGTAAAACCCGCCAGCGGGACGCGATTATGGCAATCATGGCTGATGAAACGGATTTTCGTTCTGCTCAACAAGTGCATACTGCCCTGGTTTCAGCTGGACAAGCGGTAGGACTGGCTACTGTTTACCGCAACCTGCAGGCGCTAACTGAGGCCGGGGAACTCGACAGCTTGCGTTCAGAGGAAGGAGAAACCCTCTACCGGCGTTGCGCGGCGCGCCGGCATCATCACCATCTGGTGTGTCGAAACTGTGGCTATACGGTAGATGTGCAAGATGACCAGTTAGAACAGTGGATTGGCGAGATTTCTCGGCGCTATAAGTTTAGCAATATTGAACATATGGCAGACGTATTCGGTTTGTGCGCCAACTGCGCGAACCAGGTAGCGAAATAGTGTCCCAAGTTTGGGATATGAGGTTTTAACGCCCTCAATAAAACTAAAATCCCTATTCAGGAAGGTTTGAAAGGCGCAAAAAATAAGCTATCCGAGCCGCGAAAAATATCCATAGCAAATTCATAGGGTTTTCTTCTTAGCTTCATAAAGCAGTTTCTTAACTTAAAGATGTCAGTTAAAGAAACGATTTAGGAGGGAAAATGAATCCCGAAAATGAAGTAAAGAAAGCAAATCTAGAGCAAGACAATAAAGTTACTGAGCAGCTACCTGAACAGGATTTCAATCAAAACACTGCCGAGCTTGACTCTCCTGCCCCCGATGAGGCACCGGTCGCAGCTGAACAGCACAGCGAATCCGAAACTAAAACTACACAGACAGTTTCAGCGGACAGCGCGCAGCCAGTGTCCTCCGAGCCAATAGTGCCCCCTGAGGGCGCATTGCCTCAAATGTCAGTGCCGGCGGCTCCCCAAACTCAAGGTAGTTTCCAACCTGCAGCCTATGCCGGGGAAACTGACGTTAAGCCGGGAAAGTTTGCTTCTTTTTGCAAAAAGACTTGGGTAAAAGTGGTGCCCATCGTAGGGGCAGTAATCATTTTCTTTATGGCTGGTTTGGGAGCAGGGATGGCGATATCTCATCATGGAGGCGAGGGACATACGCCTCCGGGACACGGGGCACAAATGGCGCCCGGTGGGCGAATGGGGGCAGGCAAGGTGCCTGGTGGAAAAATGGGACCGGGAGCAAACCAGTCAGATCAGATGCAGCCGGATATGAACCAGCAACCGGGACAGATGGCGCCAGGAGGTGGAAACCAGAACCCTTCCCAGGGGCAAAACCAGCAGCAACTGCAGGGAAATCAGAAGCAGAATCAGCAGCAGGATAAACAGGGGACAAACAACTCCCAAAACAGCAATGGTGGCACCACTGATTCCCAAAATAAGAGCGCTGCGCCCTCCAATAACAGCTAAAGCTACTGGAAAAACCCGAAGTGAAGGCATAATTAAGTCATGGATACTGCAGTAAAGCCTGAGCGCGCTTCTGGTTTGGCGCGCTCAGGAAAGGCGCCACGAATCCTAATCGTGGATGATGAAAAACTCTTAGCCGACCTGTTGGCGCAGGCTCTTAGCGTGCATGGGTGGGACACGCTCACCGCGAATGATGGCTTCCAGGCAGTGCAGTTAGCCCGAAAACAGTGCCCGGACGCGATTGTGATGGACAGAATGATGCCAGTCATGGACGGTATTGAAGCCATGGAAAGAATCCGTCAAGACTTCCCCGATATCCCGGTATTGATGCTTACCGCCAAGGATGCTATCGCCGATAAAATCACTGGACTGCGCAGTGGGGCGGACGATTATGTTACTAAACCGTTCGATTTAACCGAAGTGGAACTGCGCCTTGAGGCACTGCTGCGCCGTAGCGGTTTCGCTGATGCCAATGACACCACCGAGCAGATTTTGCGGGTGCGTGACCTGGAAATGAAAGTGGATAGTCGCCAGGTTAGCCGCGGTGGTAAGCCGATTGAACTGACCAAAACCGAGTTCGAACTGTGTCGCTTCTTAATGGAAAACTGTGACCGGGTCCTTAGCAAAGAACAGATTTTGGACGCGGTGTGGCATTTCGATTTTGGCGGTAAAGCCAGCGTAGTGGAGCTTTATATCTCCTATCTGCGCAAAAAGATTGATCAGGAGGGCGAACCATTAATCGAAACCGTACGGGCAGTAGGGTACGTGATGCGTTCGGAGAGTAGGCGTGGCTAAGAACAGACACTCAGGGGGCCGGTTTTTCCGTGCTCCCTCACGCCGTCTTTCGCGCCGCCTACCGGTAATGGTGCTCGGTGTGTGTTTCCTGGTTATCTCCGGGGTAGGAACTTTTGCGGGACTGGCGCTGCGCGGCGCCCTCTATGAGCAACTTGACACTTCCCTTAACCAATCGGTGAATCAAGTCGCCCAGATTACTCGGGCAGGTCAAGGGAAAGAGGTTTTAGGAACCCCGTTAGCAGGGGAGGAGGAACCCACTCCGCAAACGGATTCTTCCAAAATCTATCCCGAGGACGCGGACTCGCTGAAAAGCCCTACCGAGGGGGAGGCAGCGAACCGTATTTCTCGCACCAGTAAAATCCCGGATTCTCTCAGAGAGCAGCCCCGAGAAAAAGGATTAGAAAAACCCGATAGTCCAGGTAGAGGTCGTCCCGGGCGGGATTTTCCCGGAATAACTGCTGGGTCATTTAGCCTTATTTATCAAGACGGACAGGCTGCCTCTTTGCTGGTAGATCCGGGGCGAAGCCCGCGCCAGCTGTCCAATACCCAGGTAAGCCAAGTGTTAGCCCTAAGTGTCACTCGCCCTCAAAACGTTAGCTTGACGGATTTAGGGGACTATCGAGTAGCGCAGCGCCAGGTTGATACCCCGGAAGGCACTGCCCTCATTGCCAGCGGGCTTCCGCTGCGGGAAGTAAACCAGACCCTGCATTCGTTTATCCTTTTTTATTCTTTAGGTTCGCTCGCGGCTCTGCTTGGTGCCTACCTGTTGGCACGGTTCTTAGTGCGCCGCGAACTGCGGGATTTGACTCAGGTAGAAAAAGTAGCGCGCACGGTTGAAAACGTTAATCTGGAAAGCGAAAGTCAGCTACCTAACCGGGTAAGGGACGAGGTTACCAGCAAAGATTCTGAGGCCGCTCAGCTTGGGCGTTCCTTAAACCGCGCCCTCGAACACGTTGAATCCTCGCTGAAACTGCGAGAGGAGAGCGAAGCGCAGCTGCGCCAATTTGTGGCTGACGCCTCCCATGAACTTCGAACCCCGGTGGCGGCAATCATTGGCGCGACAAAACCTAGGTGAGCAAGCCGGTGACGCGGTAGGGCGGATTGAGCGGGAAAGTCAGCGCCTGGCAGATTTGGTTTCGGATTTGATTTTGCTGGCACGCCTTGATGCGGGGCAAAATGCCCAGGTAGAAGAAGTTTCAATCGCAGGGGTGATAGTGGAAACTTTCACCAATATGCGTATCACATACCCAGAGCATCACTGGGAGCTAGAGTTCGCGAAGGACTTGGCGGAAGTTACGGTAGTAGGCAGTGAATCCGCCCTCACCCAGATTATTTCTAATCTCTTAGCTAATGCCGCTCAACACACCCCTGCCGGGACAAAGATACAGGTCAGTGCGTGTCTGGTGGCAGGGGATAAAGTGCAGGTACAAGTGGCAGATAACGGGCCGGGGATAGATCCGCGGATTGCCGATACGCTGTTTAATCGTTTCGTACGGGCTGACACTGCCCGCACTCCCGGCGAATCCTCCGGGCTGGGACTGGCAATCGTTAAAACTTTGACCGAGGCACTGGGAGGCGATATCGAAGCCGAAAACCGCGCTCCCTCAGGAGCCGTCTTCACCCTAACCCTGCCCCTCAGCTCGAATAAATAATGGTAGCTATTGACTGTTATTGTGCGCGAATATAAAAATGATTTAGTTTTGCTTTATTACAGGAGAGAGGCTGAGCATGTCTGGTAACTCACCCAATAATCAAACCCAGCTTGCCTTGGCGGAATCAGAAAGACTGCTTTCAGATCCTGACGCCAAGCGATATATCGATGTAGAAGACGCCTTAGTAGAACTGAAGTCATGAGCTACTAGATTCACTGGAGAAAATGCTTCCACGCTGGGATATTAGAGTAGGCAAGCTTAGCGAGTGCGGGCACTGGCGATGGCATGTAGGGCAATCGCGGCGGCGGTTGCCACGTTTAGGGATTCTGCCTTTCCCCACATAGGGATGGCGATAGTTTCATTACAGAGGGCGATTTCCTCGCTACTTAAACCTTGGGCTTCATTACCCAGGCAAATAAACAGGGGAGAGGCGGTAGCGCTACTAGCGGCAGTAAAGGTAGGTAAATCTATTTCGGCCGCTCCCGAGAGCCCCACCAGGCACCCGTCATTTTCCTCGCTCAGCCTCGCTAAATCGGCAAAAGCGGCACCGGAATAGACAGGCAAGTGGAATAGGCTTCCGGCGCTGGCGCGAATAACTTTCGGGCTAGAAACATCAGCGCAGCCTTGCAGAGCCAATACCCCGGACAGGCCGCAGGCATCAGCAATCCGAATAATCGTCCCCAGGTTCCCAGGGTCTTGTACCCGCGCACATACCGCCCACGCGCCCTCTTCCGAAACCTCCGCGGGCGGAAGCTTGTCGCTAGGGAGCAGCGAAAGCTCGGCAGTGGCCGCAATTCCTTGTGCCGAGGGCGCGAATAACTTCATTACCGAGGGGGTAACCGGATGTACCCAGCGGGTAATCCCTAAAGCCGTCCTCGCCACCTGGATAGCGGGCTCGGGAGCAGCGGTACACAGATAAACATCGCGAACCGCGTCCGGGTAAAAGCGCAGCAGTTCGGCGCAGGCCTGCGGTCCTTCTACCAGGAGTAATCCTTGTTTTAAACGAAAACTACGCCTAGACAGATTGACTAGCGTCCGCACTCGCTGGGAGCGAGGATTATCAATCGTGTCTAGGCGTAGATTAAGCAAAAAGCTAACTTCTTTAAGGGGCTTTAAGCAGCCGGAGCGTTTACGTCCTCAGGTAGAGCAGCTTTCGCTTTTTCTACCAGCTGATTAAAGGTGTCGATATCGTAAACCGCGAGTTCGGAAAGCATCCGGCGATCAACTTCGATTTCCGCTAGGCGCAGACCCTGGATGAACCGGTTGTAGGTCATGCCCTGGGCGCGGCAAGCGGCATTGATCCGCTGAATCCACAGTTTACGGAAATCATTCTTGCGCTTGTGGCGATCGTTGTAGGAATAAACGCCCGAGTGCAGCAGCTGTTCTTTGGCCTTACGGTACAGGCGGGAACGCTGACCCCGGTAACCAGAGGCGCGATCCAGTACGGTGCGACGTTTCTTCTTGGCGTTGACTGCTCGTTTTACGCGTGCCATATCTCTTAATCCTCTCCTTGCCTACTTGTTGCCAGCCAGCAGTTTGTTAATGCGCTGGGTATCGGCAGGAGCCACTACCTGATCACGGCTGAGGCGACGGGTCTGTTTGGAAGACTTGTGTTCTAGCAGGTGGCGTTTGCCCGCCTTTTCCCGCATCAGTTTGCCGCTTCCGGTTCTGCGGAAGCGCTTCTTCGCACCGGAGTGCGTCTTCATCTTCGGCATTGTATTTCCTCTCTACCGGCACGCCGGTGGTTCTGCCTGTTTCTTAGGCGTTAGGACGTCCCTACTTTTTTACTTTCGCGGCGGCTGCAGCTTCCTGAGCCTCTTTAGCTTTCCGCGCTTTACGGGCATCCTTAAGTTGTTGCCGGTTCATAGTCTCGCCGTTTTGTTGATCACGGCGACGACGCTGATCCGACTTGGTGTGGTGTTTACGTTTCGTGGGAGCCAGCACCATAGTCATATTGCGCCCGTCTTGGCGGGGCATTGATTCTACGGTGGCCATCTCGGTTACGTCCTCGGCTAGACGCTCTAATAGTTTTACGCCAAGCTCTGGGCGAGACTGTTCACGCCCGCGAAACATAATCATGACTTTCACTTTGTCCCCGCCTTCAAGGAACCGCACTACGTGACCTTTCTTGGTTTCGTAGTCATGGTCATCGATCTTTAGACGGAAACGAATCTCTTTCAACTGGGAGTTTGCCTGGTTGCGGCGAGCGTTACGAGCCTTTTGTGCGGCCTCGTATTTGAACTTGCCGTAATCCATCAACTTACAAACCGGAGGTTTCGCGGTAGGCGCGACCTCCACTAGATCCAAGCCCGCTTCGGTGGCTAGGCGCAATGCATCCTCGATCCGGACTACCCCTACCTGTTCACCACTGGGGCCAACTAGGCGTACTTCTTTCACCCGGATGCGGTCATTAATGCGTGTCTCGTTGCTGATAGCTACTCCTTGCTTGAGATTTCTGGAGGCTTTACCAAATAAGAAAAGCCCCCGCTTGTTTGGCGGAGGCAGCGAAAAACGCGCAGACGCGTTAAGCATCTGTTCTTACCCGATACCCGAGAGCATCCAGGTGGGAAAACCTCCACTTTCGCACCAGTTTCCTGGTCGGTTAATACCTAACCTAGCAGACCAGGGCGTCTTAAGGAAAGCTGAGAGCACTCCGGTGGCCTTTGAACTTCCTCACATCACGCCTTAGGTAGGGGGCGACCGGGACGCCAGTAAAAGGAGCTAGAAATAAAAACGCCGCCTGCCTTTCGCAGACGGCGCCAATTTTTACCTCTCAGCTAGCGAGCTACCCGCCCAGATTTGAGGCATTTGGTGCAAACATTCATGCGCTTGCGCGTGCTACCAACAACTGCGCGCACGCTTTGAATATTCGGGTTAAAACGGCGGTTCGTGCGCCGGTGGGAGTGCGAAACGCTCTTCCCGAAACCGGGGCCTTTTCCGCAGATGTCACAGGTGGCAGCCACGATAGTCTCCTTCAAGTATTCTTCTAGTTCTGGGATAAGATATCCAGATATCGGCAACCCGACTAGGTTAACTGATTAGAGGGGCAACAGCCAACTACCAGGTGGTTATTGTGCCGGGCTTCACTGAAAACTCGCTAAACTATTAGAGCAAGCAGGAGATAACCCTGTGCATCTTTAGGTAATGAAGGAGGCGGCGGTGGGAGAAGAACAACCCCTCGCGGATCTGTTTTCTTTTGCAGATTTCGCTCGCGCCGCCCGAGATAAAAACTCGGTTAAAACTGCTAAAACTGCAGCTGCTTCCCAAACAGATGATTTCCAGGGGGAAAAGGGTACCGAGAGCGGCAACCAAAATGCCAAGAAGAGCAAAACCCCTGCGCGTCCTCGTGCCCAAAGAAAAAAAGATAATTCGGCGCAAGTGCCGCAGAGCGCCGAGCCTAACGGAACCACCGGTTTACTTGATTTCGAAGTACCGCCGGTAGCGACGAAGTCGGCGAAACCAAAAGCTAAACGGCATCGGGAAAATGTGGCACAAACCCTGGAATCTGCCGAACGGATTGACCTTCTGGTGACCGGGGCTAATATCCGCACCTGGGTAAAGATTAGCGGGGAAGTTCTACAGGCGGGTCAGTCAGCCCTAGATGCCATGGATCTACACAGTGAACTTGACTCCGACACCGGAGCCAATGCCCTATACACCTGGGACAAGGTGGCGCTGACCGTTGCCGGATTACCTGCCGGTGCCGATAAGGATGCACGCTGGGTGTTAGAGGCAGTTGCCGATGCCTCCTTGGCGGGAGCCAGAGGAATGATCGGGATTGTACTGGCGGAGTTAGCCAGCGTTGCTGCCGGGGCGACCAGCGCCCCCACCCTAAACCCAGTCCAGCTGTTAAAAATATTGCGTTCCAGTAGAGATTGCCCTGATCGCTGCCTGCTGCCCGCAGTTGAGCGCCTAGATCCTCCCACCCTATCGGGGCTGATAGAGGAGGTAAATGCGGAGCTAGAAACCCAGCCAGAACAAATGTCGATCGAAGACATTCTTTCGCGGGCTTGGCTGGCGAGCCAAGTTGCCTTAGTTGAGGGCGCGGAAGATAACCGAGGACGTCCCGACGCCCGGGCAGCGGTATTAATGCTTTTAATAGCGGCCATGCTGGAAACTTATGCGCGAGAAAATCAGCAAGAAGTTGGGGCGGTAAATACCAGTTTGCAGATGGTACGGGATATGGTTCCGCAGTCCCATTCTGCAGTGCATGCGCCCGGGCAAATGAACTCTTTGATGCTTACTTGGCGCGGAGAAACCGATAACCCACGTTTTGAGGAACTACGCAGGCAGTTAGAAGAAAACGGGGTTTATGGGGCGATGACCGGCAGGGCGGACATGCTGGGAATTGGGCCGCGCATATTGCTGGTGCGCAGCCGGCATCCGCGCAGAGTAATCGAACTTTTACCCGAAAAATCGGGAATGGTTTTGATTCGCCCGCCGCTACCAGTCGAAACCGAAGCCTCGACTTCCAACCTGGTGAGTCTGGGATCTTCCCATACGATCCACCCCATTAGACCAGCAGTGTTAGCCTACACTTCGGCTCCCGGCCTGGTAGCAGACATAGCTAACTTGGGGGCTACGGTAGTGTATTCTCGCCGGGGAATCCCCTTGCAAATACTGCCGGTGATTGCGGAAATGGAGCAAGAGGTAGTGCAAGTCTTGCCCTGTGACCAGGTGAGCGCGGCAGAGCTAACCAACCTAGTTCGACCCGCCAAAGATCAAGGTATCGATCTGATGGTGGCTCCCACGCAAGATGATCTGCAAGTACTAGAAGCTGCCCGTGCCCTCACCCAAGTGGTTTCTTCCGCAATTGCGCCCGCCGAATTAATCCAGTTGCAGCGTTCGCGCACTTTTGATTCCCTGGCCAGGCAGCGTACTTTTAGCGTTTCCCCGCAAATGCCTTTCGATATGCTTTCTTCCTCGGGGAACCGTGATGATGTGCAGGCAAGGATCTTGAGCGGGCGCGGAGAAGACTCAGAACTGATCTCCCGGGTACAAAACGCGCTTTTCCAAGGCGCCCCGGGAATCCGGATCGAACTGATTAGCGGCGGGCAAAGCGGAGCCACCGTAGTGGGAGTGCTGTCTTCGTGAGCGATAAAACCAACTCCCTGGCCGGTGAATCTTTAAAGAAAATCTTGGGACGGGCAGGTGGAAAACTAGAAAAGAAATTTGGGATTGAAACTCCCCTGGAACTGCTGTATTTTTTTCCGCGGCGCTATCACGAGTTAGGTGAACTCACGGCTTTTTCCGGGCTAATCTTAGGGGAAGAACAATCGGTAATCGCCCAAATAGCTGACTCTTCCCGGCGTCGTACCCGCGGAGGAAAATGGATGCTTTCCCTGCAACTAAGCGATGGGGAAGGGCTCATGGATGCGGTATTTTGGGCAAAAAGCCAGCACCTAATCAATTGGATGTCCTCCCAGTTGCAGGTGGGGCAAACAAAACTCTTTTCTGGTCGCCCCAGCATGTACCGCGGACGTCTGCAACTGTCCCATCCTTCCTATCAGGAGGTGGAAGACGAAAACCTCGATGCCACCAGCAACCAGGCTGCTAAAATGCAGGCACAGCGTCCTGAACCGATTTATCCCGCGAAGGCAGGGCTGCCGACTTGGACTACCCAAAAAGCCATTGCGGTAGTTTTAGAGCTATTAAAGTCCCAACCTTTCGATGACCCCCTGCCTGCCGATATTCGCGCAGAACAGGGGCTATTGGAACTAAACACAGCGCTGGAGCAGATTCATCGCCCGCAAACTCGCGAGCAATATGAGGCAGCTCGCCAGCGTTTCCGCTACGAAGAAGCCTTCGTATTGCAGGCGGCTTTAGCCCAGCGGCGGCAAGTTCTCGCCGCAGATGCCCCGATTCTGCAGGCGGTACCCGGGGGCTTTACCGAGCAGGTTGCCTCCGCGTTGCCTTTTACCCTAACCGACTCCCAACAGCAGGCCTTAACCGATATTGATCAGCGGATCGCATCTGCGCGCCCAATGAATTTGTTATTGCAAGGGGATGTGGGATCGGGGAAAACCGTGGTGTCCCTGCTGGCAATGTTGCGAGCCGTAGATGGAGGCCGGCAAGGGATCTTCATGGCTCCTACCGAGGTCTTGGTGCAACAGCATTTTTCCACCCTTATTAACCTGTTAGGGGAGCTGGCCGAGCCGGGAGGGTTTAGTTTGCGTGGGGGGCAGGGAGTCCCGATTTATCGCCTGACATCCTCGATGCCGGCCGCGGAAAAACGCCGCACTTTAGAGGCGCTTAAAACGGGGCAACCAGCACTGATTGTGGGAACTCATGCGCTACTATCTAAACGGGTAATACTTACTTCTCCCGGTGTGGTGGTTATCGATGAACAGCACAAGTTCGGGGTGCGTCAGCGCGACCGGTTGCGCCAAGCTGAATCGGGCACTCCCCATCTGCTGGTGATGACCGCAACCCCAATACCGCGCTCGGTAGCGATGACCTCTTTTGGGGATCTTGATTATATGACCTTGCAAGGGATGCCGCCAGGGCGAGCCAAAGTCGAGACTTTCCGGGTAGATACCGTTAATCAGAGCTGGACAGCCCGTACCTGGCAACGCGCCGCCGAAGAAATCAAAGCTGGTCATCGGGTATTTGTGGTGTGCCCGGCGATTAAACCCGGTATGCAAAGCGAAGAAGGGGTGACCCTGATAGAGGACGAGGCCGACGCGCGGGCCAGCGTAGCAGCCGAAAAAGAACCCCTCGCTAACGTTTACGACACCGTAAGCCAGTTGCGCACGCTACCGGCACTTGCCGGAATTGAAATCGGGATGCTACACGGTCAAATGGATGCGGAAGAAAAAGACCGTGCGATGGCTGATTTCATAAGCGGGAAAACGCCCCTTTTGGTGTCTACCACTGTAATTGAAGTGGGAGTAGACGTGCCTCAAGCAACCATGATGGTAATCCTCGATGCTGACCGTTTCGGGCTCGCCCAGTTACACCAGCTGCGCGGAAGGGTCGGGCGCGGCAAGTTCGCAGGCATCTGTCTGGTCTGGTCGGGGGCGCAGCCGGATGCGCTTGCCAGTCGCCGCCTCGATGCTTTCACCAGGACTACCGATGGTTTCGAGCTAGCGGCGATTGATTTACGTCTACGCGAAAGCGGAAATATTTTGGGGGATAGTCAATCGGGACGCGCCTCCTCATTGAAAATTCTGGATCTATTGGCAGACGAAGACGTAATTTCCCAAGCACGAAAGGATGCAAAACGGCTGGTTGAAGCCGATCCGCAGCTGAAACAGCATCCCGGGTTACACCAGGTGATATCGCGGCGGATTAGCGAAGAAGAACAAGAATTTTTAGAACGGGGATAGGGTGCGCTGTAATCGATATACCATGAGCTGCTACTGTGTGAACGTCGCTAGGGTTAGAATGTCATCATGATGAGAATAATAGCTGGAACTGCCCGAGGTACTCAGCTAGCCGTACCCTCCTCCGGTACGCGCCCCACTCAAGATCGAGTTCGGGAAGCAATCTTCTCCGCTCTGCAATCTCGCGGAGCCACGGAAGACGCCTGTGTTTTGGATCTTTTTGCCGGATCAGGAGCCTACGGTTTCGAGTCGCTATCGCGCGGGGCGCTCAGCTTAGATTTGGTAGACCATGCCCACAGCGCCGCCAAAACGATCCGAAAGAACCGGGCTGCCTCCCCAGTTTTTTCCGCTGCAAAACTATATGTACAGCCGGCTCTTTCGTTCTTATCGTCGCGCCTTTTAGGAGCTAACCCCAATCCCCAGTGGGAATTAGTTTTTATTGATCCGCCCTACGCTATGAAAAATAACGAAATCCTGCAGGTACTAGACCAGCTGCATCCGCTATGCGACCCGGATGCCTGGATAGTGGTGGAACGTTCGGCGCGCGATGAGGCTCCTGCTTGGAAAACAGAGCAGTGGGAGGAAGAATCGCGCAAACTTTACGGAGAAAGCGCGGTTTACCTACTGCGTCCCGCCCTCGAATACCCGGAAAATGAGGGCGGCGAAGCCTAGTTTTCTCTCTTTGTCCGCGTGGGACGCTCCGCACCGGGAGTGCTTACCGGTATTTTGGTAGCTATGAGTACTGTTGTCTGCGTCGGATCCTACGATCCCCTTACCTATGGGCATCTGGACGTAATTAGCCGCGCAGCCCATATTTTTGATCGCGTGATCGTGGCGGTAGCGAAAAACTCCAAGAAAACCTATCTATTCCCGGCCAGCAAACGCGAAGAATTTATCGTTCAAGCCACCGCAGACCTAGCGAATGTGCAGGTAGTTACCTGGGAGGGGCTAGCTTGTGACCTCGCAACCCGCTATCAGGCAGCAGCCCTGGTAAAAGGGATTCGTAACTCCAAAGACACTGACAGCGAAATGACCCAGGCTTTCGCTAACCGGCAGCTTTCCGGCATTGACACTATTTTGATTCCCACTTCCCCCGAAAATGCTTTGATCTCGTCCTCGGTAGTTAAAGAAATAGCTGCCTACGGAGGAGACGTCTCCGGATTTGTTCCCCCCGAAGTAGCCCAGGCGCTGCAACAAGAATTCGATGCGTTCTCGGGAAATGAAAACCCTACCCGTGAATCCGACAACCCGCCAGCCTAAAACAGGAAGGAAGAATATGGAACCCCAGGAAGAACCGCAGTACGCACCGTCAGACGTTATCGCAGTCCTTGACCGTCTGAGCGAGATGATTGAGGCCGGACGCAGCGTTCCCTTTTCTGCGTCAGTCATGATTAACCAGGCCGAAGGGGTAGAGCTGCTCGACAATGCACGCGCTGCACTACCGGCTGACCTGGTTAATGCGGATCGGATTGTGGCCGATGCTAATAAAGTGCTGGATGCCGCCGATGAAGAGGCCGAGCAAACCATCTCGGATGCGCGCGCAGAAGCGGAGCGAGTTACTACCGAAGCGAACCAGAACGCAGAAGATACCATAGCGCAAGCCAATGCCAAGGCGCAGGAAACTATCGATGACGCTGACCGGCAGGCAGAATCGGCAATCGCCCACGCCAGCGCCCAGGCGGAAGAAACCGTTGCCCAAGCCAATGAGCAGGCGGCTCAGATCTTGCAGGAGGCACGAGCCCGCGCGGATCAGTTGGTTTCGCAGGACAATGTTTACCGCGAGGCGAAACAAGCAGCGCAGCAGATGACCGACACTGCGCGCGCGGAAGCCAAAGACTTTATGGATCAGTCTGACCAGTACGTTAACCAGGCACTTTCCCAATTAGAGGAACTGCTGGGGGCAATCGCGGAGCAAACTCGCAGCGGCCGCGCCCAGTTTTCGCGCCAGGAGCGCCCCCAGTTCTAATAACTGAGGGTCAGCTTGCTAGCGCCGAAGCTGAATACCCCTTAAGGTAAGGGGCATGAAGCAAGTAAAGAAGGCCGCAATCCCGCTAGAACTAACCGGATTAGGAACTGGCGAGGGGGATAGTAAAACCTGGCAGCTGCAGGTAACTTTACCTACCGCTATCGGAACCGAAGATATGGCGGTTCCGGCGGGACAGTCCCTAGATTTACAGCTGCTAGCGGTAGCAATTTCCGAGGGAGTATCCCTGAGCGTTAGCGGAACAGCCCGCGCTGAAGGGGCGTGCGTGCGCTGTCTGAAAGCAGTGGAAAAAACCCTTGATTTTTCCTTGAGCCGCGTCTACTACTATCCCGAGGAACTCGCACACCTGCTAAATGAGGTGAGTGAGGACTCAATCGTGTATGCTGACGTGGACGAGGCCTATCAGGTGCAGCCAGATTCACGATTGGATCTCGAACCACTTTTGATAGACGCCCTCGTTCCACAGATTCCCTATTCGGTGCTCTGTGCTCCCGATTGTCCCGGGCTTTGCCCCGAATGTGGAATCATGCTAGCGGATGCGGGTGCGGATCATCACCACGAAAAGATTGATCCGCGCTGGTCAGTGTTAACTAACCTATTTGAGGAACAGGAGAAAAAGGACGAATGAGTCGCGGTTCGCAAGATCTAGCGGAGCTGCTAACCAGGTGGGGGATCGAATTAGACCCCGAGATGGTGGTATTGGCGCTTACTCATCGTTCTTTTGCACACGAACAAGATAATCTCCCCAATAATGAGCGCCTAGAATTTTTAGGAGATGCGGTTTTACAGCTGATAGTGACGGAACGGCTGTATAAGACCTATCCCTCTCACCCAGAGGGGCATCTCGCAAAAATGCGATCGGCCACGGTTTCGCAGCCCGCTTTAGCTCGGGTTGCCCGCGATATTAATCTGGGAGAATTCATACTACTAGGGCGCGGAGAAGAAAAAACCAAAGGGCGAGAAAAAGACTCGATCCTTTCCGACACGGTAGAAGCAATGATTGGAGCAACCTACCTGTGTCACGGACTAGAAGCCACTCGCAAAGTAGTTGAAAACCTGTTGCAGGATTTACTGGATCACGCCCTAGAGCGGGGAGCAGTAATGGACTGGAAGACTACCTTACAAGAACTTACTGGTCAGCTGGGGGTACGGACTGTTGAATTCTCGGTAGAAGGCACCGGTCCTGATCATGATCGACGCTTTACTGCCCAAGCCCTAATCGGGGATCGGGTACTGGGATCCGGTAAGGGACGCTCGAAAAAAGTGGCGGAACATGAGGCCGCCCGCCAGGCGGTTATGACCCTACGCGAAGAACACGGGGTGACTACCCCCCTAGGGTTTTAAAACGTTTGCCAGTCAGATTTAGATGGTTACATGAGGTTTTGAGGGGAACTGAAACATGCCAGAATTGCCAGAAGTTGAGGTTGTGCGGCGCGGCTTAGAATCGCAGCTGCTGGGTGCCAAGATAAAACAGGTCGAAGTGTTATTCCCTGGCTCTTTGCGGGGACAGGACATTAAACGATTTTGTGCTGCTCTAGAGGGCTGGACCATTACCGCTGCGGTACGGCGCGGTAAGTTTTTGTGGTTGCTGGGAGAAAACCAAGAAGGTAAACAAACCCTGTATTCGCTAGTGATTCATTTGGGAATGTCCGGGCAATTGCTGATTAACCAACCGCAAATAGAGCTGTCCCATAAAAATCAAGGACATCTGCGGGTGCGCTTAACTATGGAAGACGACAGAACCGTCAACTTTGTTGATCAACGCACTTTCGGACGTATGGTAGTAGAACCACTGGTAGAAACCAGAGATGAGAAACCGGGAGGCCTGGGGGCAAAGCACCACCTAGTTCCCCGCAATGTGGAACTGAATGTGGCCCGCGATGCCCTCGATCCCCAGGTTGATTTAGAAAAAGTTTCCACCACTGTTCGTAAACGGAAGAGTTCCATTAAGCACTCCCTTTTGGATCAAAAGTTAGTTTCCGGGATCGGCAATATTTACGCCGACGAAACCCTGTTTGCTTCCGGGGTAAACCCGGGACAGAGAGCAGACTCTCTTTCAGAAAAGCAAATCCAGGAACTGTTTAAATGCGCCGGGGAAATCATGAAAACCGCAATCAAACACGGTGGAACCTCTTTTGATGAACTGTACGTGGACACCAGCGGAAACCCCGGGTATTTCGAGCAGGAACTAAAGGTTTATGGACGCGGCGGTCAGCCCTGTAAAACCTGTGGCACCACCTTGGAGAAACTGCAACAATCAGGACGTAACGCCACCTACTGTCCGAAATGTCAGCCGCTACAGGATTAACTGTCCTCCTGGAGCTTGTCATCTGGGTTTGGTAAATATAAATGCCACCGTTACCCGGAACCACTTGAGTGTTTGGAGCTTTCTCTACCTCACTAGGTGCAACTTTGTGGAAAGGTTATTTGCCTGCTGAGAGGATTAGGTAGAATCAAAGGGTGAAGATCCAGCAATCGCAGACAGTAGAAGAACCCACGCGGGTAATGATCATTGATGACCACGAGATTGTGCGTCGGGGGATTGCCGAAATCGTAGATCGAACTGCCGGCATGGAGGTAGTGGCCGAAGCGGGAACCGTAGAAGATGCGGTACGCCGCGCCGAACTGGTTTGTCCAGATGTAGTGCTGGTAGATTTGCAAATGCCCGATGGTACCGGCATTGACGTTATGAAACAATTGCGGGAAGTGTCACCAGATTCCCTGGCAATTGTGCTCACCAGTTTTGATGATGACGATGCCTTAGCGGAATCCCTGCAGGCCGGGGCAAAAGCCTATGTGCTAAAAACTGTGCGCGGCGCTGAAATTACCGATGTTATCCGGGCAGTAGTCGGAGGGCGAGTACTGCTAGATGATCGCAC
>OBZH01001277.1_pt1 | contig 16388 bp, 9 predicted proteins | sample 1476881 | NCBI WGS metagenome assembly OBZH01 (sample SAMEA2580230, study PRJEB22360) | human gut metagenome | biome: human gut; feature: human-associated habitat; material: faeces | place: Denmark | collected 2008/2010 | reverse complement strand
CGAGAGCGGCGTACATATGCATGGAATAACGCATCTCCAGCGCACGGTTCGTCGGGGAAGTACCGCCATAGTAATAAACGATCATCGGATATTTCTTATTCGGATCGAAATGAGGCGGCAGGTAATAACGGCCTTGGATAGTCGTACCGTCATCCGACTTGAAGTTCCAGTCGTGTACCTCGCCTAAGGCGATATCTTTTAATTTATCTTGCGAGAGATCATACACCAAGCGGTTCTTTCCTCCTTTCAGGTCGTAAGCGTAAAGGCGGTTGGCGTTGGACGCGCTCTGTCCGTAATAGAAGAGAACCGGAGCGTTGTCGGCCAACGCATACGACATGATAATATCCTCGGAGGCGGCTACTTGCTTGATCTTCCCGTTTGCTGGGTCGCACGTATAGATCCGTTGATAATCCTCATCCTCGCAGAGGATATAGATTTGCCCGTTGAAGCGGTTCCATACGGCATCGATCACGTTCGGATTGAAGTCCTTGGTGAGAGGGGAGGCTTTACGGCTTGCCAGATCGTATAGGAATAACTGCCCGTCGTACGAGTTGGAGATCTGTCCTTGCTTGATATTTCGTCCGATCCCGTCGAAAGCGTCGCCTGCCCCAGCTACCAATAACTGTTTACCGTCGGGCGAGAAGGCGGCTTGGTTTACGTACGGGGCTTTCTCCCAGATCGTATCGATCGCCATGGTCTGCAAATCCAATTTATAAAGGGAGTTGCGGGAGTGCGGCAAGGAGGTGTACACCCGGTCGCTGGTGCTGAACAATAGATAGCGGCTATCAGCGCTGATATCATTGATATAAGTGTCCGTATGCCCGAAAGTAAGTTGCTCGTACAAACCTGTTTTTAAGTCATACCGCCAGATAAAGGAGCGGTCACGGAAACCCGGGATACGGTCTGCCGGCTCTAATACACGGATCAAGTCCGTCCCTTCCTTGGGACCTTCCTCTTCTACGGTATAGAGAAGCGTGGACTCATCGGGGGTGAATACGAACCGCCCTTTCGGAAGGTTCGGGACTAATACCGTTTGTTGGTAGGTAGACGGATCTACGGTTACCAACTCCGTACCGTCCAGACCGGTGCGGGTGTAATACAATCGATTGCTTTTAGGCATCCATTTGGCGGTTGTCAAGAAACCTCCGTCTTGCAATAAGACCCGTCCCGTAGCGGCATCCATCAATTGCCCGTACGATTCGCTCTTGCCTTCCGGGAACCGGTTGACGTATTTTACCAAGGCATACTTGCCGTTCGGGGAGAGACTTACGCCTTGGAAATCCTTTCCTTCTATGATATTCAGAAGGGTGTAGCGTTTCTCCGGGTTCAAGGAAGCTACGACTTTCGCTTCCGCCTCGCTTTTGAAAGTAGCCTTTAGGCTGGGAGGACAAGTGTCTGTTTCCGCTGTCAGGTATTTAACGACTACTTGATAGCGGCGGGGTTCCATCACCAACTCGGAGGAGGCTCCGACCGGTTTATCATTGACGAATACTTCGAACGCCCCGGGACCCGATATATCGAGCGTGCCTTTTACGTACCGGTCGCTGTTCAAGAAGAAAGAGAATAGATGCAGGGCATATCCTTTTCGCGGGGCAGCGAAGGTGATTGCGCCTGCCGTGTCAGCGTCGAGTACCGTGGCGTTCGCAAGCGTTTGCTCGAACGGTAAGGTCGCTTTTAATAGATTCTTCGCCTCGAAAGGCTTGCCATTTACGTTGAGGCTGTCCGCTAGGATCGGCTTGTTGACCGTGAACGGGCCTGCGTGCTGGAATTGCGTTACTTTCACGTCTTCCATGGCGTAAAGCGAAAGGGCGGAAAGAAGCAATGCCGGAATTAAGTTAGTTTTTCTGTCCATATATAATTAGTTTAGGATAAACGTTTTCCGCAAACGATGTAAAGCTGTTCGGTATCCTCTACGACGAGCGGAAGAAGATAAGGCTCCATCAATGCCGCCACCTCTCGGGCCGGGGGCAAGGGCAGCGATAATCGATCGGCGTGCCGATGGTGGTGCGTATTGATCTTTTCCTTGCTCTCGCTGTGGCAGATAACCAATTTACCGCCGGGCGCGAGCAAGCCGCTCATATGCTCGATCAACCGTTCCGGCCGCATGAAATGCGGGTAAGCGCTATATAGGATAATATAGTCGAATCCTTTCCCCTCGTAGCTCATAGCGTCCTCTTGGAGGAACTCGATGAGCGGATGATCCGGATATTTCATGCGTGCTTTCTCGATCATTTGGCCCGCTATATCGATAGCTACGATTTGGCGGGGTTCGTACGGCAGCAGGTAACTTTCCAATATCCCCGTGCCGCAACCGACATCGAGGATGCGGGCGTTCTGCCGCAGGTTGGTACGATCCAATATCGTCCGGATCTTTCCCGGATCATGTACGCAGACAGCGTCCCAGCGTTCCGCCATCGTGTCAAAAAAAGTCTCTATTTGATTCATGATAATTGTCCTTCCCATAGAAAACAATCGCTGAACAGGGATTGTTCCTTGAAATGGGTTGGTTTTTCGAACAAACCGAACACGGACGATCCGGAGCCGGACATGGCGGCATATAAGGCGCCTCCCTCGTATAAGGTATCCTTGATCCGCTCGATCACGGGATGTCTCGGGAATACGCTTCGCTCGAAATCGTTCACCATCCGCTCTTTCCATTCGGATACCGGTAGCCGGATGATCTCTTTCAAGGATGTCTCGGGCGCGGCAGGTGTTACCATCGAATAGGCTTCGGGGGTGGAGACGGCTACATCCGGTTTAATTAAGCATAGATAATAATCCTTCAAGGACAAGTCCACGGGCTCGAATTGGTTTCCCGTGCCGGTCGCGAATACCGGCGTGTTACGGATAAAGAACGGGCAATCGGCTCCGATGGTGGACGCTATCGCCTCCAACTCATCCGGGTGAATACCCAAGCCGCAGAAATCATTGACCAGCTTCAACATAAAAGCGGCATCGGCGGAACCTCCTCCAAGCCCGGCGCCAAAAGGTATCGCTTTCAACAAATGGACCTCTAGCGGGGGAATCTCGTATCTCGTCTTTAGGGCGTTCAGCGCTTTTATGACGAGGTTCTTCTCTTGGGGAGCGTCTACCGGGATTCCGGTTTGCGTGAAACAGGTCCGATCCGAGGCGACGATCTCGAGGGCATCCCTCACGGGGATCGGATAGAAGATGGTCTCTATATTATGATAACCGTCCGGACGTTTGCTTACCACGTTCAGACCTAGGTTTATCTTTGCGTTCGGGAAACAGATCATAGTATTTAATGTTTGTTTTATGTGATACGCGAAGATAATGTTTACCGATTAGAATTACCTTAGATTTGATGGGCAAATAGGATAATCACACCAAAATTTCCCTATAAGTGTCATACCGCCAGCGACCTGTTTCTCCATATCCATTAGGATGCCCATAATTAAATGCCTGCTTAAAAGAAAATCCCTCCGACCCGCCCTCATTCTCTTTATAGTCAGTATGCGGTAGTAACAATGCAACCTGTGGCTTGAGCTTGTAACAATACTGAGCATTACGATTCTTTTTGCGCTATGCTCCGCTCTCGCTTCCATTCGCAGTAGGTTCGACAATTCATTCTCAATTGCCAGAGATATACTCGCCCTATTTAAAAAGAACTACCTGAATTATGCTTTATATCAGTTCCGTCAACCAATTTAGCTGTTGGATCTTCACGTCCAATTCACGTAATTGCTTGGAATATGAATCTATTTCTTTTTGTAAATCTGCCACATTTATTGTGCGGACATAACGGATTTCATTTGCCGAATAACGTTCTAAACTGCCCGTTGCCGATTGCGTGACGGAACGAAGGACGGAGATGCGCAATGCTAAGATATCTTTCTTTGCGATCATTTCCGTAAGGCTTGTACCTTCTGCAAGGGTAGCCATGTTGGTTCGGTTGATTCTGAAAATCAGTGTTTCCAAATCATTCAGATTATTATTCAACTCATCCATAAGCCCCCGTGGATCTTCTGCGGGCTCTTCACCTTCTTGAATCCGGGCATTGTTTTTTAGCCGGACTTCCAGTTGTGATATTCTTTTTTGTAAATCAGCTCGTAAGCTGAGAGCTTCTGCTAATTTCATAATTCGGTATGTTTTTAATGTTTGCTGTTCTTGCTCTTTTGGAATTGCATACCCGATCATGAAGAGGGCTGCTTCCAGAGAACGCATGTCTTTAAATTGGCATTCTGGGAAGTTTAATACTTCTTTTAATAGCCAATTGGCTTTAAGGTTGCATTCAATATGGATTTTTCCTCGATCAAGTTTAGAGAATTTGTAAATGTCGCTGTTAGGATTCCGATTAACCTCCGGATTTCGGGCATCACCATAGGCGAATTTTAATGAAGAAGGGACACCGCCTTGTTTCTGCTCTATACAATATAGTTTCACCAAATAGCATAAAGCGGCTCCTACACGACTATCGTAGATGATAAAATCATTTATATATAAAGAATAAATCTTGGTGAATCCTGAGTTCATAATAATTATCTCATCCTTTATATCTAAAGAGTCACGGGTTAAGACCTCTTCTGCCTTCATTAGATAATTCACAAGGTTGGTTTGTGCCTTGATCCTTTCTTGATTTTCCCGTATAACGCCTCCCCATTTTAATATATCGAGGCAAGCATCTTGGCAAGCTTCGTTGTCATTATTTCGGATACTCGCTTTAAGTCGTTTGGCATAACTTTCCAATAAGGCATTGTTTTCCTCCCAATTTAGACCTCCCCATTTATATTTGTGGCAAGCATCATAAAAAGAGGTACATTGCCATTCCTCCTTCTCTTTCTGATTGTAATATGAATGGGTGAAATTAGATAGTTTATCACGAAGCCACTGGATAAATCCAGATACATACTGATCGTTTAGGAATTGTTCTTTTGTCATAACAACAGATTTTGTGTAAAAATAAACATTTTATTATATATAATAATGTTGTAAGTATATTATTTGAATTTGATTTTACTTTTCTTCTTACGGACATAGTCGTAGGCATCACGTGTAAAAGAGGAGGATTGACGTTTTGACATTCTGTTATCTGAACTCCCGGAGAAGCGTTTTTTCCGGGCTAAGGTACGCCTTACTTCCGAAAATGGGATAGAATAATAGCATTTAATTGTCTTGTAGTGCTTTATGGAAATAGGCCCTTTCATTCTAGCGAGATTAATTCATCGTATCTCATACTCTTAGGTGAAAATAGCCATTTTATACGAGTGTATCGATTGATTCTATAGGATGCGAGGGCTGTTTCTTCCTTATGTATCGCCTAATACATACGGTTGCGTTACCTAATGCATACGGTTGTGTTGCCTAATACAGCCTTTTGTGTTACCTAACTCTATTACTTTTGGGTCTAAACAGGGGTGTTTATGTAAAGAAATGAGGGAAAACGTATGATTTCATCATAGGTTTCTCCCTCATTTCCTCTATTCGTAAAAAGGTCTTGACATCGTTATTCTGTTATTTTGATCATAATGTCAAGATTATAGTGTTTTAGCTTACGGTCCCTATCTTATTAGTCTTTCCAACTGGCTACAATTTGTAGTTGTTTCGCTACTCCTCTTTTTCAAACGAACTTTTTGTGTGTTCCAATGACGATGGTTTTCAGTCATCAAAAAGACAGGCGCGGTAAATCAAGTTTACAGCGCCTTCCATTTATTTAGGGTTATGAGCTTTATTAAGGCTCCGCGATCATCTCTTTAGCGATTATCTCGGCCTCGGCTTTATCGGCGTCCTTTTGGATGTTCGGCAATTCAAGGCCGTAGCCTTTGATCCGGTCCTCACGTTTCAACATCAAGGCGATGAAGAGGGCGAGTACACCGAAGCAGGTGAAGACTGCCATCGGTATCGTATAGTCGTAAGCCGGTTTGCCCGTACCATTGTCTATTTTGCAATACGTATCCAATATCCAGCCGATTAATAAGGGAACCATACTCAGACCGATATTCTGTACCCAGAAAATCAAGGCATAAGCCGTGCCTAATTGCTTCTCCGGGATAATCTTCGGAACAGATGGCCACATCGCCGATGGAACCAAGGAGAAAGCGATACCCAATACGATCATCACGATTGTCGCGAACCACCACTGATTCAAGATCGGAAGCGTGAATAATAAATGCACGCCGATCAACATCAAGGCACCATAGATCATGATCGTCGCCCCTTTACCCTTGCGGTCGTATAAGTTACCGAAGAACGGAGTCAGAAGAATCGTGCCGAAAGGTAAGATAGCCGGGATGTTTCCCGCCAACTCCGGATCTACGTTATATTTATTGACCATCAAGTCCGTAGCGTATTTCAAGAAGGGGAATACGGCCGAATAGAATAATACGCAAAGCAGAGCGATCAACCAGAAACCCTTATTGGTAACGATCAATAAGATATCTTTCAAACGGAAAGGCTCTTCCTCCTCGGCTTGCTCGATAGCGTCCATCGAAGCGTCCAGCTTGCGATCCATCACGCAAAATACGAGGAAGGCGATCAAACCGATACACAACATACAAAGACAAAGCAAGATAGGAGCGGAGATACTACCGAAGTACTTGGCGGCGGGAACCGTGATAGATAAAGCCAAGGCCGTACCCAAACGAGCCGTAGCCATCTCCAAGCCCATAGCCAACGCCATCTCTTTTCCCTTGAACCACCGTACGATAATCTTAGATACCGTGATACCGGCGGTCTCCACGCCGACACCGAAGATTGCGTATCCGAGGGCGGCCACCATCACTTGCGCTTTCCATCCGAAAAGCTCTCCTTCCATCGTAAACGCGTCCGAGATGGCGTAATATTTAATGGAACAACCGATAATCATCAAGATACAGGAAGCGACACCCGTGAAACGGACACCCATCTTATCCAGAACGATACCACCAATAATCAACATGAAGAGAAATACGTTGAACCAGCCGTAAGCGCTGGTGAACCAACCATATTCCGTACTCGTCCAGCTTAGCTGTTCTTCCAACATCGGTTTAAGCGGAGCCATTACATCCGTAAGGAAGTATCCGCAAAGCATCGTGAATGCCGCCAAAGCGAGTACACTCCAGCGTGCGACTTTCGAGTCGCTTAGTTTCTGATGAATTTTTTCTATCATGATATTTGTTTTATAGAGTTATATTATTTGTATTCGTCCTCTTTCATGAACAAGGGGAGAGCGTCCGCTACGATAAAGGTGCTTCCGCCGATAAAGATCAAGTCATCCTTGCCGGCACTTTTTAACGCTTTCTCGACCGCCTCTTTCACCGTTTCGCAAAGGACTCCGGGCAGTCCCTTCCGCATGGCTTTCATGGCGAAATCCTTTACGGGCATCGCTCTCTCCACGGAGGCCTGCGTGAAGAAATAAGAAGCATCTGGTGGCATCAAGGATAATACGCCGTCGATATCCTTGTCGTTCACCATACCGACGATCATATAAATTTCGCGGAAACGGCTTCTCATGGCATTCAGGTGTTCCGCTATGTGTTTCCATCCACCCACGTTGTGCCCGGTGTCGCAAATGACGGTCGGTTTTGTCCGCAAGGTTTGCCAGCGGCCCATCAAACCTGTCAGTTGGGTCACGTGCCCGAACCCTTCATGGACGGCCTCGGGCAGGATGTCAACGCCGCACTTCTCGCGGAGCAGGTGCAGGGCGGAGAACACCGTGATGGCGTTGGCTTGTTGTACCTCTCCGGCAAGCTCGCCGATCACCTCGCCGTATTCTACGGAGGGGAACTTCCAGTGTACCATCGACAACCCTCCGGTCCCCTCCAGCATTCCCATGCTCAAGGCGTAGTGGAAGGGTGCTCCTGCCTTTCTCGCCTCGTTCTGGAAGAGGTCGAAAACGGAGCGTTTCTCTGCCTCCCCCAGAAGGACGGGTACGCCTTTCTTGATAATGCCGGCTTTCTCCGCCGCTATCTTCTCCTCCGTATCTCCCAAGAATTGCGTATGATCCAGACTGATATTCGTGATGATACTCAAGATCGGAGTGATAATGTTCGTACTGTCCAAACGACCGCCAAGCCCGACCTCGATAACTGCGTAATCTACCTGCTGGTCGCGGAAATACTCAAAAGCCATACTGGACGTCAGCTCGAAGAAAGAAGGATGGAGAGGCTCGAAGAAAGAACGATGGCGTTCGACGAAATCGACCACGTAATCTTGGGAGATCTTTTTCCCGTTCACCCGGATGCGCTCCCGGAAGTCCACTAAGTGGGGAGAGGTATAAAGCCCGACCTTGAAACCGGATTGCCGGAGAATGGCCGCCAATAGATGGCTGACCGAGCCTTTGCCGTTTGTCCCGGCTACATGGATGGTCTTATAGGCTTTATGCGGATTTCCCAGATAATCATCTAGGGCGATACTTGTACCAAGACCGGGTTTGTAAGCGGAAGCTCCGCTGTGTTGGAAGACCGGGATGCTGGTATATAGATAGTGTAGCGTTTCCTCGTATGTCATGTTTTTGTAAATTAGATGCTACAAATGTAGTTAAATTTATTTATACCTTTGCGACTCGTTTATAAAAAGGAGAGAAAAAGAAAATGGAAACACGACGTATAACCTATACGCCTCAAGGAGGCGTTTGTTCTAAGTTGATGGTGATCGACGCGAAGGAGGACGTGATCGAGAATGTGCAGATTGTAGGAGGTTGCCACGGTAACGGGCAAGGCATGTGCGCCTTATTGAAAGGTATGCGCATCGAAGACGCTATCGGCCGTTTGTCTGGCATCGATTGTCATGGAAGGGGAACTTCATGCCCGGACCAGATGGCACAGGCATTGAAGCAATTCAATCGATGATCAGCTTATATCCGATTCCCCGGATATTCAAAATCTTGATAGACTCGTCTTTCGATAACTTATGACGTAGCTTGGTGATAAAGACATGCAGGCTGCGTGCGTTGAAGAAAGAATCATCTCCCCAAAGGTCTATCAAGATCTCTTTCATCGGTAATACTTGGTCCTTATTGTCGCAAAGGCGCTTCAATATCTCGGATTCCCGGTTGCTGAGGAGTTGTTTCTCTCCCCGGTAGACCAATGTCTGCGTGATGGAATCGAACGTATAAAGCCCGATACGGAAAGAGGTGGCTTCCGGTCTTTGGACGGACACCTTATGCAGTAACGCCTTGATGCGCACGATCAATTCCGCCATGCCGAAAGGCTTTTTCAGGTAATCGTTGCCGCCTGTCTCGAAGCCCTCTACCACGTCGTTGGCCGCGGAACGGGCCGATAGGAATAGGACAGGGGTATGCGTATCCGTCTTACGGATCAATTTGACCATCGTGAAACCATCCATCTTGGGCATCATGATATCCGCTACGATAATGTCCGGGTTGATCTCCGCATAACGGGAGAGGCCCTCCTCGCCATTCGCCGCTAGGGTGATATCGAACTCGTTCCCATCCAGCGTATCCTTGATGATCATGGCCAATGTAGGCTCGTCTTCTACTAGTAGTACTTTTATCTTTTCCATATTTGATACTTGATTTTCGGATTATTATTTAAAATGTAGGGTAAAGGTGGAGCCTTTGCCGGGGACGCTTTCCACACGGGCTGTTCCTCCATGTTTACCCATCATGTCTTTTACGTAATATAATCCTAGGCCATAACCTTTCACGTTGTGGATATTCCCGCTGGGAACCCGGAAGAACTTGTCGAATATCTGCCGCTGGTTGGCTTCGCTGATACCCGGGCCGTTATCGGTTATGGAGATTGTCGTTTCGTGATCGTCTTGCCGGGCTGTCGCTTCGATGCGGCAAGGTTCCTTGTCGGCGTATTTGATCGCGTTATCGATAAGGTTGCTCAACATATTATATAGGTGGGTACGATCGGCCACCAATTCTATATCCTCGGGGATGGAGCAAGTAAACTCCACGGGTTTGCTCGCTTTCAGTTTGTATTGCTCGATGAGGGAGTTCACCAACTCGTTTAATGAGATGGTTTCGGGGCGCAAGCGGAAGGTACTGCGGTTCTCTACGGCGAGTGTCAAGATTTGTTCCACCAATCCGGTAAGATGGATAAGTTGGTCTTTAACGATCGTCAGGTATTTCTTCTGTTTCTCGTTGACGGGATCGCTAAAGTTCAATAATGCGTCTACGGCGGCATAGCTGACGCTGATCGGGGTTTTCAGCTCATGCGTCATATTGTTGGTGAAATCGGTCTTCAATTCTTCCACGGTCTTTTGCTTTAAGATGGTGCGGAGTAAGTATATGAAAGCGCAAATGATCAGCAAAAGTAATAGGAAGGAGGAGATCAGGATGCCTTTCATCTGGGTGAGTATCACGCTGGCCGGCGATTTGAGGAACAGGCGATATTGTAACGTGCTCTCGTTATGGAGCGGGTAATCGAAATGCACGGGGTTTTTCCACGTAGTGAATCGTTCCGGCTTGTCCAGATGCATCCAACCCTTCTCGTCCCCGTTGTTTGGTTTATAAATCGTTACCAGCTCATGTTCCGTTACGATGTTTCTTGCCTCCAGTTCCGAGGTTAATAATTTGTTGTAGGTCTTGAAATCAATTGGTTTTATAGAATCTATATTCGCGTGCATCGCTTGCTGCACCATGTCCTCCACCTCGCCGATTACATATAGGTAATCCGTTAGGGTAGAGTCTATCGAGCTAAAGTCCTCCTCATCCCCGTAATCGATATGTAGTTTCATGTGTGAGTCGGGATTTGCCGTCTTGAAGATATCTTCCCGGTTAAGGTCAGGATCTTCTTTCTGCGGATGGATCGAAGCTTTTGCGTCCATCTTCTGCTTATTAGACGGATCTAGCTCTGAGCTGAAGTACACATCTTGGGTTTGAGGTCCCAGCGCTCCCTGTTCTTTTTTGATAGATCGGATGCGCAGGAACAACTCCTTATAGTCGGCGATCTTCATCGCTTCCTCTATATTGATCTCCATCTGTTTATATAATGTATCATATAAACCTTTCAGCCAGTATCCTTGGAAAACCAAAAGCCCGGCCAGCGATAGGACGATCAACAAAGCGATTAACTTAAAACGAAGTCTGATGTTCATGAAGTCTCTTTATGCTTATAATCGAATTGATCGCTAAAAATAGACAATTTTATTACATGAACTTTTAATACGCAAGATAAACTTTATGCGGGCGCTTGTAAATATTTACTAAGGATGCCCATCAACGCTCCAATATCAATCGGTTTAGCCAAATGATAATTCATGCCCGCTTTGATAGCGTTTGTCACGTCTTCGGAAAAAGCGTTGGCGGTCATGGCTATAATTGGCATATGTGCGATATCCCTTCGTTGGAGGGAACGAATCTGCCGGGTCGCCTCATAACCGTCCATGATAGGCATCTGGATATCCATCAGTATTATCTGGTAAAATCCTTCTTCCGATTGGGCGACTTTATGTACGGCGTCGAGCCCATTTATCGCCGTATCGATAGTGATACCGGTGCTGCCGATGATCTCTACGGCGATCTCACGATTTAACTCGTTATCCTCCACCAGCAAAATGCGCTTGCCGGAATAATCGACGTTTGATAACTTGAATGGGCGGATCGGTTCCGGCTGGTCTCCTTCGTCAAGGAAAGATCTCAATACTTGGAGTAGCTTGGACTTATAGAGAGGCTTGGTGATGAATCCATTGGCCTTAACCTCCTTAGCCTCTGCCTCATATTCCTCAAGATCGTATGCGGAGAGAATGATGATCGGTACGTCCGCTCCCACGAAACGTCTGATTTGCCGGGTTGTTTCAATGCCGTTCATTTGAGGCATCTTCAAGTCAATGATCACGGCGAAATACTCTTTCTCCGCTAAATGATGCTGTCGTACTTTTTCTATAGCTTCGCTACCTGAGTATACGCATTCACTGTTTATCCCGATCTCTTGCAAACAGCTAGACGTGTTTAGACAAGCGATCTTATCATCATCTACCACAAGAACCTCTAAACCTTCTACCTCTATCTTATCATCGGGCTTCTGATCCCGGCAAACCAATGGCATGTCGATGGTGAAGCGGGAACCTTTGCCATATTCACTCTCCACCTTGATATCTCCTCCCATCATCTGAATGATCTTATGGCTGATCGACATCCCGAGGCCGGTGCCTTGTATCCTCTTGATCTCATCATCGCTCGCACGCTCGAAAGGCTCGAAAATCTTATCCAGAAACTCCGGTTTCATACCTCTTCCGTTATCCTCAAACACGAATTGATAATTTCCGATGCCATTATGAGGGTCCTTCTCGTAGATCTCTATCGTGATTTGCCCATTCTCCGGCGTATACTTAATTGCGTTCGAGAGGATATTCATCAATACCTGCTTGATACGCTGCGTATCGCCTTTTACATTCTCATGCCTCAGGTTCTTGACGTGTATATTTAAAGTTTGTTGTTTGTTTTTGATCTCCGGTTGCATCATAACGACCAAGTCTTGCAAGAGCTCACCCACATTGAACTCATCCTCCGAAAGAATTACCCTGCCACTCTCGATCTTGGACATATCGAGAACCTCATTAATCAGACTTAATAATAATTTAGAGGCTCCATTGATTTTTTCCATACAATCTAGTATTCTTTCATGTTCATCTACATGGGCTTTGGCTATAGTCGCCATTCCCATGATGGCGTTCATGGGTGTGCGGATATCGTGACTCATGCGGGCGAGAAAATTAGATTTGGCTTGGTTGGCTTGTTCCGCCGACTTTAGTGCTTCTTTAAGTTGCTTTGACTGTTTCTCCAGTTTCTTTTGCAACTCCCTCTGTTCGGTAATGTCGGTGATATTGATGTAAACGATAAGATAGATAGGCTCGTCACCTTCCCAGCCAATACATTCCCCGTTCAACTGTAGCCAAGCGTCGTTTCCGTTTTTGTCTTTCGACTGGATAACGAAATGTACAGGTTCCCCTTTTAGCATACAGGGGATATGTGCGTTCATCGTATTACGGCTTGTTTCATCTAAACGGGAGAAAGGACTGAAAGATAAAAAAGAATTTTTATCGATACCAGAGAAGTCCATATATTTATCATTTGCCTCCAGCAATGTAAAACTGCCGTCTTTATGTACTTTATGCTTGGATATGAAGCCGGGGATATTATCATAAGTGATCGTTTGCTCGATCCGCCTTCGCATTACGTCCTCTACATCGGTCATTACCGTATAGGAGATAGGGATGCCGTCTTGTAGTTGGTCGGTAAACGTTGAGGTGATTTTAGTCCATCTTTTTCCTTTTCTCGTTGGCATCTGGATAACGGTTTCGTAACCGCTGGATTTATTAGCTATCGTCTCGTAAACATTCTTGGATAATATATTCCAAGCTTCATCATAACCTTTAAAATACAAATCGGGTTTATTGTGGAAAAGAGCTTCATATTCTTCTTTAGGGTAACCTATCATATCGTAATAGAAGTCATTTGCCCATAAAAGTGTAAAATGCTCATCCAATAAATGTTTGCTAACGCTAGCTCCTGTAAGCCCCATCAATAAGTTGTATTCTAGATCCGTTTCCCGCCCTTCCATCATATGTCTTTTTATATTATCTTACAAAAGTAAAGATTCTCAAAGGGAATCTGCAAAATTCTTTATTGATAATATGTTCTATTTTTGCTTTCGGCTAGTCGGGAGTTCTCTGGTAACAAGAGTAGGTATACGATTTTCCCCTGTATTCTTGTGGAGTCATGCCTACATTTCGACGGAAGAACTTATTAAAGAACGATAGATTATTAAAGCCGAGGTCCATCGCTATGTTCTTGATTTCTCGGTTGGTCCCTTTCAACTGAGCCTTAGCGTCTATGATTATTGTTTGCGTGAGGATCTCTTGAGGAGTCTCTCCGATCGCTTTTTTGATGGATGTCGAGAAATAAGAGAACGTGAGGCCCAACTTCTCGGCATAAAACGATACGTTATGCTCTTTCGTATAGTATCTCAATACCATATTTAGGAACTCTTGATAGATTTGTAATGGACGTGTAAGTTCCTGTTTCTCTAATGGGTAATTTTTACTGTATATTTCTATGATACCTTGACTACACATCATGAAAATGGCCTTTATCATCTCTTTATTGTTCAAGATATCGGGATATACGGCATATTGATAGAGAAGCTCGTAGAAGTTCGTGATCAGGTTGGCCCTGTTTTGGGATATTTTTATAATCGGATACCTGTAAATCATCAGTAGATAACCCATCGTACTCTTGATAAAATTGGTGTAACACATAAAATCGAAAGAGAACGCTATGAAATAGATCAAGATGTCGGGGGATATCTCATGTATTTGTATGCGACTATTGGGCAATAGCGTTACAACATTGAGTTTCGAAGTGGTCAATTCTGACATATTGATAGTTGAGCGTATTTGCCCTTCCATGCAAAGGATAAAGACCCCAGCTTTTATCTTACAAGGAATATTTATAAACTCCTTGAGTTCATCGGCGGATATGTATTTACCAACCATAAAGTCCGTAGGTGAATCAAGGCAGAGGAACTGTTTATCCATATTGTAAGATTTTTGACGTCAAATATAAATATTAATTGAAACTCAAATGTTGTAAAAGGAAATATGGAACATATTATCCCAAAAAATAGTTAGCCAAGACTAAATAAGATCCTTTACACCCATAAACTTGAACGGTTGCGCCGGCTTAAAGTCTTGTGCGACCAGTCGCTACCATCCCGTTTGTTCCCGAATAAACTACTCTTGTACACATGATTTTCAACTTTTAATAGGTTATCTTCAAATATTTGATTGATATATCAACAGTTAGAACCTCTTAATGTTCAGTTTACGTTTTCGCGTCAAAGAGTACGGCGGCCTCTAAACCTTTTTCCTGCAATTCCCTTAGGTGAGATTTAGCACAAAGGATACCACTCATACTACTTTTCCGAAGGTGTTTTCTATATTACCTTGTTCCTCTTTGTTGGGTTTGATAAATGGCGATAAGACTAAATAACATTCCTGATAAGACAAGGTAAGACTTCGTAAGTGAGTGGTAACATAGTTTCTTTTAAGAATACGTTTCTTTTGTATGAACGAAAAATGATAAAAACAAACCGATATGAAACGTACTATTTACTACATGATTTTATGCTTGCTGATGAGTCTCGGTGAGATTATGGCACAAGGTATTTCCGGGAAGGTGATGGATGGCAAGGAACAGCCGGTAGATGGAGTGGCGGTGATTTTACAGACCCTCGACTCTGTATATGTGGATGCCGTGGTTACCGATACGCTTGGGGATTTTCGATTGAATCATCCGCTAGACCAGTCGTATCGACTTATTTTCCAACACATCTTATATAATATGGTAGAGAAAGAGATAACTACCGCCAACGTAGGTACGGTGGTGCTGGAGGAGAAAGATTATCAGTTGGCCGAGATTACCGTAAAGGGAGAACGCCCGCAAGTGAAACTGGAGGGAGGCAAGCTGACGTATGATGTCCCTCAACTGATGAAGGATAAGACTGCCACGAACGCTTTTGAGATCATCAAGGACTTACCGGGGCTTATCGAGCGGAATGATAATCTGGAACTGGTAGGGGCCAGTCGTTTGAATATAATCTTGAATGGGCAGTTGACGACAATGTCGGCAGATCAATTAATCCAGTTACTGAAAACTATGCCGGCCTCAAGGGTCGAAAAGGCTGAGGTGATGTATAACGCTCCAGCTAAATATAATGTCAAGGGGGCGTTACTCAATGTCGTATTGAGTAAGAATGAGTCCGAGACTCCTTCTTGGCAAGGTGAAACGGGTGTGGATTACACCCAATATCGCCATGCGGGGGGAGATGCGCATGTGAATTTACTTTATACGAATAAGGGCTTTAGCATAGATTTCCTGTTGAAGGGAAATAAGAGAGGGGATGTGAGGGGGGAGGATATGTTGGCCCGCCATACATTAAATAGTGGTATGACGGAAATAAGCCAACATAATCGGGCCCTTGTCCATGTAAATAGAGGAACGGTTCGTCTGGGAATGGATTATACGTTCGCGAATGAGGATAAACTCTCTTTGGCATATTATCTGAAGGGAGATAAAGTCTTATCGGACCGTGATGCCTTTACCTCATATCTGGATCTGTCGAAGCCGGAAAATAAAAGTGAGAGTACGAGCTTGGTCCGTGATGACGGGCACTCCGCTATTCATAATATACGTTTACAGTATGACGGACATGCCGGGATATCGGCAGGAGCGGATTTCACCCGTTATCATTCGCCCTCGGTACTTGATTACCAGGATACGAATGGTTCCCGGACTGATATGATAAATAATACGAGACAGGATGTATCCCGCTGGTCCGTATTCCTAAATAAGACACATAGTTTCGCTTCCGGGTGGGGATTGAATTACGGCGTGCATGGAGGTTACGCCTCGTCGAAAAACTATTCGGAGTATTTATATGATCAAGGTGCTGGCTATGAGATGGACGAGGAAGCGTTGG
>OBZH01001276.1_pt1 | contig 16388 bp, 24 predicted proteins | sample 1476881 | NCBI WGS metagenome assembly OBZH01 (sample SAMEA2580230, study PRJEB22360) | human gut metagenome | biome: human gut; feature: human-associated habitat; material: faeces | place: Denmark | collected 2008/2010 | reverse complement strand
TTTAATTATAGGACAACCAAATGTCTTTTTGTATAAAAAAATACTTGGTGTTCTCACTCAGAAAGAGTAACAACACCAAATATTATAGAACCCTTTTTATAGTCTTTCTAGGTGAATTAAATTTAAAATGGATTGCATAGTTTTAGTCTGATGAACTACGTAAAAAACTGCAAATTAAATGAGCTGTGAGGTGAGCAAAGGTGATTATTGAAACCGAAAGATTGTATTTGCGTGAGTTAGAGCAAACAGATATTGAGTCGTTAAGTAAAATCTTACAAGATGAACAAACAATGTATGCGTACGAAGGGGCCTTCGATGACGGCGAGGTACAAAACTGGCTGACGAAGCAAATAGATAATTATCAACGTGACGGGTTCGGATTGTGGGCAGTCATTTTAAAACAAAGGAATGAAATGATTGGACAATGCGGATTGACGTGGCAAGATTTTTCTGACCAAACAGTGTTAGAGATTGGGTATTTATTTCAACGAGAATTCTGGCACAATGGTTTTGCCACTGAAGCGGCAAAAGCTTGCAAGCAATACGCCTTTGAACAGCTAAACGCACAAGAAGTTTACTCCATCATTCGCGATACAAATGCAGCTTCGCAAAAGGTTGCTGAACGAAACGGGATGGTTCGTTGTGGAGAATTTATCAAGCATTATCGCGGAGTCGACATGCCACATTATTTGTATAGAGTCAGAAAGTAAGTCGCAGATTATTGCGGCTTTTTATTTGTTTAACGATAATTTATGACTTACTTAAGTGCAATGCTCAATCCCGAATTAAAATGAAAGTAGTGGTAAGATAAATATAGAGAAATAATTTTTGTGACTAAAGACTGCGTGGTTGCAAATGAGATGAGGTGAAACCGGATGAAGAAAAAGGAAATAGTTCAAACGGTGGAAGAAACTTTTGATAATGTAGAGATTCCAGCAGATTTAAAAGGCTTAACAGCTTCTGAAGTTCAGGAAAAAATAGAACAAGGTCAGACGAATCAAGTGGAAGAGAATCTATTGAAATCGGATAAGGAGATTATCAAAGAAAATACAATCAATATTTTCAATATTCTTAATTTCGTTTTGGCATTGTTGGTGCTATTAGTAGGTTCACCTAAAAATACGTTGTTTTTTGGCGTGGTTGTCATTAATACGTTGATTGGGATCGTACAAGAATTACGTGCAAAACATACGATCGATAAATTATCGGTTTTAGCGAAGACCAAAGCGGTTGTTTTAAGAGAAGGGAAATTAAAACAGATTGATCAGGAATCAATTGTTTTGGGAGATGTTCTTTATTTACGCAATGGTGATCAAGTACCAGTAGATGGGAATTTATTGGTTGGTGCTGGTGTTGAGGTTGATGAGTCCTTATTGACTGGTGAAGCGGATCGTGTACAGAAATCGCTGCGAGATAAACTATTTAGCGGAAGTTTTGTGACTGCTGGCGAATGTTTTTATCAAAGTACAGCTGTGGGAAAAGATAATTTCGCTGAACAGTTGACTAGTGAAGCGAAAACGAAAAAAACAGGCAGTTCCGAATTGACCAAAGTATTGAGTCGCATGATCGCAGTTTTGACGATTGTAATTATTCCAGTAGGTTTAGGACTATTTTATAGTCAGTATCAGGCATCTGATTCAATCAAACAGGCTGTATTAGGAACGGTCGCGGCATTGGTAAGCATGATTCCTGAAGGATTGATGCTGCTGACGAGTGTGGCATTTGCTGTAGGTGCAGCAAATCTGGCACGGAAAAAGGTATTAGTACAGGCCTTGCCTTCTATCGAAACGTTAGCACGCGTGGATGTCATTTGTTTAGACAAGACAGGCACGATTACCGATGGAACATTGAAATTCGAAGAAGCGTTATTAGAAGAAATTTCTGATAATCGCTTGAACACAATTATGGGTGCCTTAATGAATCAATTAAAGGATCAAAATGCTACTGCCAAAGCGTTACGAGAGGCTTTCCCAGCTGTTGCTGATTGGCAAGCGGAAAAAATTGTGCCGTTTTCTTCAGCAAGAAAGTGGAGTGGGGTAACGTTTAAGGAACAAGGCAGCTTTGCTTTTGGCGCTCCAGAGTTCATTTTCAACAATATGTCTGCTGACATGCAGAATAAGCTTCAGCCTTATTTAGAAGAAGGTCAACGTGTGCTGGTATTGGTGGAATATCCTGGAATATTAGAAGAAGAGATGGTATATGAACCGCGTCTGTTGGCAACGCTGATCATCTCTGATAATTTAAGGGAAAATGCACGGGAAACATTTGGTTATTTTGAAAAACAGGATGTCCAGCTGAAGGTGATCTCAGGCGACCATCCACTAACGGTTTCAAAAATTGCCCAAAAAGCAGGAATAAAAAATGCGGAAACTTTTGTTGATATGTCGAGCTTAGATGGACCGATTGATTACAAGGCTTTAGTTGACACAACGACGGTTTTTGGACGAGTGACACCGAAACAAAAACAATCCTTGATCCAAGCTTTAAAGGGAAATCATACGGTCTGTATGACAGGAGATGGCGTCAATGATGTATTGGCTTTACGTGAAGCAGATATTGGAGTAGCGATGGCAAATGGAAGCAGCGCAGCTCGGGCCGCTTCCGATGTCATTTTGTTAGACTCTGATTTTTCAAGAATGCAAAATGTGTTGAATGAAGGACGTCGCGTCATCAATAATATTGAACGGGTAGCTTCGATGTATTTGGTGAAGACAATCTATTCGTTAATTTTGGCAGTGATTTTCATGATTCTAACAAACCCTTATCCTTTTGAGCCGGTGCAATTAACACCAATTAACGCGTTAACTGTAGGAATCCCTTCCTTCTTCTTGGCATTGAAGCCAAGCTATGAACGCATCAAGGGAGATTTCTTAAATAATATTTTACGCGTGTCTTTACCTGGAGCATTGACTGTTGTTAGTGCGGTCATGATTATCCAATTAGCTAACGTACTATTTGAGTTAGACTATCAGGCAACCTCCACAATGTCGGTTTTTTTGACGGGGTGTGTAGGGTTGCTGGTGCTATATAAAGTTTCCTTCCCGTTGGATAAGAAAAAAATCGCTTTAATCACTGTTTTGAGCTTGGCTTATCTAAGCAGCTACCTATTTTTCAGAGAATTTTTTGATTTCGACAAGCTTTGGAATCGCAATTTGTTCTTCGTCCTTCCTTTAACCTTTGGTATTTATTGGTTGTTCAAAGGATTGACCTTTGTAATGGATGTCTTAGTCGGATGGCGCATTCGCTGGCAGGAGAAGCGGCAAGCAAAAAAGAATCCGAAATCACGAGTTATTTAATTTAGAAGAGTAGAAAATACTTAAATTAATAAAATTTCCCGGAAAAGGCTTTCTTTTTCGGGATTTTTGGTATAATGAACTAAAAGTATGGATGAAGAACGTCCGTTTAATTTTTTATAAGTTGTTTAGTCAGTAAGATTGAATTAGTATTGAAAGCAATTAAAAAGCTGGAATTACGCAGTGGGAGGGTAAGTCCGCATAAAAAATAATAGGAGTAAGAAGGAGGAATTTATCAATGGAGTTAACAAAATTGCAAAATGGCTCAGACATTCGTGGAATCGCTATCACGGCAGAGGATAAAGTCAAAAACTTAGGTATTGAAGAAACCCGTTTGATTGCAAATGGCATTCTTAATTGGTTGTCTAATAAAGGGGTCCCGCGTCCCTTTAAAATTGGGATCGGACATGACAGTCGCTTAACTGGACCAGAGTTAAAGAATGCCATGATCGCCGTTTTTGAGGCGGCAGGTTGCGAAGTGTTGGATTTTGGGTTGGCTACGACTCCGGCCTTGTTTATGGCGACGCAGTTTGAAGAATTTGCCTGTGATGCGGGGATCATGCTGACAGCGAGTCACTTGCCTTTTTACTTCAATGGAATCAAGATTTTCAGTCAAACTGGCGGTGCTGAGAAAAGTGATATCGCTTATATTTTGACGCACACTGAAGCAAGTGAAGCAGCAGACGGAAGTGTGAAGCAAGCGGATTTGTTGTCACGTTATGCAGCTGATTTAGTTGAAAAAATCCAACGAGGCAGCGGGAATGAACAGCCATTAAAAGGATTAAAAATTGTTGTTGATGCCGGAAACGGTGCCGGTGGTTACTTTGCGGACAAAGTTTTAGCGGTTCTGGGTGCTGATACTAGCGGCTCACAATTTTTAGAACCTGATGGTCATTTTCCAAATCATATTCCGAATCCTGACAATAAAGAAGCAATGGCAAGTATCAAAAAGGCTGTATTAGACAATCAAGCGGATTTAGGCGTGATTTTTGATACAGATGTGGATCGTTCGGCGATTGTTTCAAAGGACGGGCAGATGATTAATCGAAATAATTTGATCGCGGTTTTATCTGCGATTGTTTTGCAAGAGCATCCCGGCAGTACGATTGTGACAAACTCTCCAACCTCGGATCATTTAAAAAACTTTATCGAGGAAAAAGGCGGCAAGCAATATCGCTATATTTCTGGCTATCGCAACGTCATCAACAAGGCAATCGAACTGAATGAGGAAGGTATCGATTGTCAATTAGCGATCGAGACTAGCTCCCACGCAGCGTTCAAAGAGAATTACTTCTTAGATGATGGCGCCTACGTGATTGCAAAAGTATTGATGCTGTTGCCGAAACTACAAAAAGAAAATCGTGAGTTGACCGATTTGATGGCGGAGTTAGAGCAGCCTATAGAAACCCTTGAGATTCGCTATGCAATTGGCGGAGAGAATTATAAAGAGTGTGGTCAGAAAATGATCGACACCTTCCGGACTGAACTACCAAAACAAGCTGGCTTTTCTGTAAACCCAGAGAATCAGGAGGGTGTGCGTTTTTCAGTGAATGAGCCTCATGGAAAGGGCTGGATGCTGTTACGATTAAGCTTACATGAGCCTCTGCTAGTCATGCAGGTAGAAAATGATCAAGCGGATCGGATTCAAAAACAATTGCCAATTTTCCGAGAAATCTTGGCACAAGATCCGCAAATTAATTTAATGAAACTTGATCAAGAATTAAATAAGTAAGAATCCTTGCAAAATGTGCCCCTTCGTCTGATGATAAGAATCAGATTAGCTATATAGAGAATGGCTTTATACCAATGTGAGTCAGTAGTTTTTATGGTGTTGAATACCATGTTGAATACCATTTTTAGGAATTCATGTATTTCAGGAAATTTGTTGCAGTATCTTTTTCGGCGTTCTTGGTGACATGGGCATACACATCTAAAGTTGTTTTCACGTCTGTATGCCCTAGTCGTTCTTGGACCTGCTTAATGGTTGCACCAGATTCAAATAGCAAACTTGCGTGAGTGTGGCGAAAACCATGAGTGGTTATTTTGAAATCTTTATAAACAGGTTTTACTAAAATACTTTGTAGGATACTTTTATAAAATAATTCATTTTGAGGATTCGGAAACACTAATTGTTTTTCGTCGGATTGAACTCTAAAACCTCTGCTGAACAACATTTTCTTTTGGGTGAACTTCCAGTTTCTCAAAATAGTAAGAGTGTCAAGGTCTAGTGAGAGTATCCGTTCGGAAGCAGTTGTCTTCGTTGTTGATATAAACTTTTCGTTTTCTACGTAGGTTGCATTTTTTGTGATCGAAAGTATTTCGTTAGAGAAATCTATGTCTTCCCATGTTAATGCTAATAATTCACCACGTCGCAAACCTGTATAAGCTAAAACGTGGAACATGATATAAATTTGTTCTGATTCATGATCTTTAATTTTTGAGAGGAAATTTTTCAACTGTGTTTTATCTAAAAAGTTTTGATCATCTTTAGATTTTAATTCGCGCTGTATTTTTGGTGTAATTACTCGATCCATTGGGTTCTCTTTTAATAATCGTTGTTGTATCGCAAAGGAGAATATTTTTGAAGTGTACATCTTAATAGCTTTATAACTCTTATACTTCTCACTCCACTTGTTAACAATTTTTTGACAATGGGCAGCAGTGATCCTATCCAATTTCAAATGTCCGAATTCTGGAAGAATCTGTTGATCGAAATAATATTCTATTCGGTGTGCAGACGTGCGCTTAACAGTATTCTTATACTGAGCAAACCAAAGTTCGTAAACGTCTTTAAACGTGCTGTAATCCTGTTTAGTGAATCCCTGAGACTCAACTTCAAGCTGTAACTGAGCAAGCGCTAGTTTTGCATCTTTTGGCTTCTTAAATCCTCGTCGGGTAGTGCGCTTAGACTTTCCGGTCAACGGATCAATCCCTAAGTATGCGTTAAACATATAGGCGGTTGAACCGTCTTTTTTTGTGTATTTTTTAATTGTAGCCACGTTTATCAACTCCTATTCAAACACCACTTCATCTACACTTTCATTAAACATTTCAATAAAATTGACTTCTTCCATAAAATCAATCCATACTTGCTCACGGTTATATTTTGGAACACCTTTTTTTGCTCTAATCTGATCATAAGCATTAGTGATTGCTCTCTTATAGGCATCATCAGCGGCTTTCTGGACTTTTGCATCATTCCATTTAGCCTTGCCGGAGCGTTTCTTGTTTTTTTCTAGTTCATTTTCTAGCGCTTTTTTAGCGAAAACTTGTGTACCTGTTGCATTTTCTTCTAAGTATTCTTTAAATTCGTGATATAACATTTAATTTTCCTCCTTGGACTTTTTTGATATAGGGAAAATATGAGTAACATTATTTTCCGATATTGATTCATGGATATTGTATTGTTTCACTAATTCATGATGGATTAAATCACTATTCATGATTTTCAAAATTATCTCATCGGAAACAGGCATTTTATTTTTTTGAGAGAAAGAAAAATAAAATGGAGTTCTTTTGTTCGTGAGATCGTAAGTCCTAACAAAATCTATGTTGTCGTCAATCTCAAAATAGTTTGTTTTCGAATGTGGAGCATGAACTTGCATCATTTGATTGGTAAATGTAGTTCGACGATCCGTTACATCTATTACTTTCATAAACGTTCTCCTTTGGAATATCCGAATATACGTTCCTTTTTTGTTCTAAAGAAAAGCCCGAAGGCTAGTCTTTAAACTGTGGCTTTAAATTTGGCAGCTTTCTCGAATGAAATTAATGGAGCGAAATGAATCTCGATTTCACCGGGTTGATTTAATGCGAAGTGAGCGGTTACATCCATTTGTTTACCGGAAGCGACAGACCCCATAGTATTCTCATTTGCGTATGTTTCGGCTTTTTTATCATCAGATCCATACACTTCGACATCGGCACCGACAGGTATGTCTTCTGTTCCGTCATTTTTAACCGTATAGGTAATCTTGACAACTTGTGCAGGTTCTTTTTCTTCAAATTGATTTCTTTCATCAGTTAACTCAACACTATTTAAAGTATAAGTAGCATCCCCAACTTTAACGGTATCTCCCACGTTGTAAAAACTAGCAGTCTCTTTCTGTTTGGAAGATTTAGCAGTGCTTTCCACTTTTTTTCCACCATTATCACTAGCTTTTTTATCATTGGATTCTCCGCCTAGCGATCCACCAATAACCAAAACAATAATTACTACCAGAACCCAAAACCAAATTCTCTTATAGAAAGGTTTCTTCACTTTATACATTTTTCCGTCTTCACCCATTACTTTTTTTGCCATTCTTAATTCCTCATTTCTGATATAATATATGTGCTAACTAACTCACCCTAGCCGGAGCGGCAACTCCGACTGGGGTATTTTTTAAATAATCACGCGACCGATAAAATTAATATCCGAATTTTCAAATTTAAATAGTAAATCCGTATAATCTTTGTTCAGGGAAACCAATCTAAGCGTTTTTGTTTCTTCGTATACATAGACTTTCTTTATATAAGCTTCGCCATCCACCTCGACCACATAAATTCTACCGTTTTGTATAGTGTCTATGCCTTGCTTAAATTCGTCCACATACACGATATCACCAGTATCGAACAATGGCTTCATAGAATCTCCGACTATTTTAAATATCCAATCATGTTCTGGTGCATCTGCTGGAACTTCTACTATATCTTTGTCTGCTTCATAATAGTTTAAAATCCCAGTACCAGCTGATAAGTAAGCCTGCACCTCTTCATGGTTATTTTGAATAGGGAATTGAACCACGTTGCTATTTTGTTCTTCGAGTTGCTGTTCAGCAAAGTTGTAGACTTTTGTTTGGCGTTCAGGATTAAGTTGTTTATATATTGTTTCAATGGATGGAATGTCAAATTCTCTATCTTCTTTGGGAACGTCATAACCAAGCAACCACGCTTCACTAACATTTAAAGTTTTAGACAATAAATAAAGTTTGTGTTGGTCTGGTTGAGATTTGCCGTTAACATATTGTGACAAATGACTTTTCGACATTTTTATTCCGGTTCTTTCTTGTAAAGGTATAGACATATTCAAAATATCAACTTGCTTTAGACCTCTTTCAGACATTAACTGATTAAGTCGTTGTTGAGTAGATTGCTTCATCTTATATACCTCCTTTCTGGTACTCATTATATACCTTATTGAACATAAGTTCAACAGAAAAGTTAAATTAATTTGAACTTTCTTATTGACAACATTTTATATAGGTATTATACTTTGATTACAAAGTTCAAAACATTTGAACTGGAAAGGAGAAAGCAAATATGAGTTTTGATTATTCTAAGCTGTCGGGAAGAATTGTTGAGAAATATGGGACGCAATATAATTTTTCAATCGCCTTGGGTTTATCCGAAAGAAGTTTATCATTAAAGTTGAATAACAGAGTTCCTTGGAAAAGTACCGAGCTTCAAAAAGCGATCGAGTTACTAGATATTCCGGAAGAAGAAATTGGCGCATATTTTTTTAATGTAAAAGTTCAAAATATTTGAACTTAAAATAAAGGAGGAATGTAAAAAATGAATCAACCACAAATTTTTAACTTTGAACAAAACGAAGTTCGAACGTTTTTGGAAAATGACACGCCATATTTTGTAGCAAACGACGTTGCAAAGACTTTGGGGTATAAAAACCCAAGCAAAGCTACTAATGATCATTGCAAAAAAGCGATTGAAACATGGGGTAACGATTCGTTAGGTCGTCGCCAAAAGTTCAAAATTATTCCAGAATCAGATGTTTATCGCTTGATTATCAAATCAAATTTACCAAGCGCTGAGAAATTCGAATCTTGGGTAATGGAAGAAATCCTACCTCAAATCAGAAAACATGGAATGTATGCCACAGACGAGTTACTAGACAATCCTGATTTACTCATTGAGGTGGCAACCAAGCTCAAAGAGGAACGCACACTACGCCTGATTGCAGAACAACGAGTAAATGAATTACAGCCGAAGGCGGAATATTACGACCGAATCTTAAACAACAAAGGATTGGTAACCGTTAGTACAATCGCCAAAAACTACGGTATGAGCGCTGTATCGTTTAATAAATTACTACATGAGTTGGGGATTCAATTCAATCAAAGTGGCACATGGTTGCTATACAGTAAGTTCCAAGACAAAGGATACACGCATATTGAGCCATTTGATTATGAAGACAAAAACGGCAATCAGCAAGTAAAAACACGCATGAAATGGACGCAAAAAGGACATATCTTCTTATATGAGACATTGAAGAAGAATAATTACTTACCGATGATTGAACGTCAACAAACAGCATAGGAGGTGATCAACATGCCAATGATAGAAGTATCTGACAGCGAATTGCAAATACTTCGTGGGTTCAGAAATCTTATCGAAGAAAGCAATCAAGCACAGTCACAAGTCCTAGAAGAAATCTATTTCGCCAAATCAAAGCAAACACTTTTCACCAAATCCGAACTCGCTGACAAGTGGGGATGTGAAGTTGGAACAGTAAATCGGATTCTTAAAAATGCCGATGTGAAGCCAGTCGGCAAACGTGGAAAAGAATTTGAATACCCACTTGAACTAGCAGAAGAAGCTAAAGAACACCACGATCACAAGGAGCTAGAAAAGCACAAGTTAAATTGGAAAATGAGGGCTATGTAAAGGAGGCGCACAAATGAAAATTTCCGAAGAAAAGCTTAAACAGTTCACGCAGTTATTAGACGGATTAAATGCAATGCAGTTTGATTTGCTAGTACAACAAGCAAGAAGCTTCTATTCAAGTCATCAACATAAGGTGCAACTTACGAGAGATGATCTAAATAAAATAGAAGCTAATTGCCAAAGAAACTTTAAGTAAAGACTATTTGAATATGACAAGGAGCAACGCGATAATCTGTTCCTTTGTAGTGAATTATTACGTAAGGAAATTGATAAAGGGTATCGGGAGATTCCCTATGGATAGGTGCCCATAATTCGGCATTTTCTTCCCACCAAGTGTTAGGAGATACCATGTTTGGTCCCATCAAACAGTCATCATCATCGTTTAGACAGACCCAATTTCCAATCAGGTTTGCATATATTTTGGTCATAATTTTCACCTCACTTTCATAGTGAGTATATCAAATAAACAAGTCAGCTAGGAGGTGTAGGTTGTGGAGGAAAACGAATTAGCAGAGGCAATATTAATCTTGTGTATCGAAAATAAAGTTACGATCTCCAAATTATTAAACGCAGTTTCTAAAGTCGTGAATGAATTTAAGGTAAGAGGAACTATAGAAAAATAAAAGCACTTGTTTCCAAGTGCAGATTTTAACCATCCGGTGTCATACAATAATCGCATTCTTCTTTATACGAGTAATGCTTTTTGATTTCAGAATATAAGTAGTCAGATGCAAAAACATGTTCAGGGTTCATTGAATAAATCATACAACTAGCGCAATAGTTGTCCAAATCATGGCAGACTCCCGTATTTGTGTTAAGAATGTATCGCTTATTGTTGAACGGTGGCTTTGAAATACGAACTCTCTTCCCCATAAATATTCACCTCACTTTCTAAAGTGAGTATACCAGAGAAGGAGGAACCAAAATGACAGATTTAGTAATCATGAAGGATCGTCAAGCGGTCACGACAAGTTTGAACTTGGCAGAAAGTTTTGAGAAAGAACACAAGAATGTAATACAAGCAATTGAAGCCAAAATTCAATCGGCTGAAAATTCAGCTCATTACAAAAAGATGTTTGCTTTAGGTTCTTATGTAGATTCTCGTGGAAGAAAACAAAAAATGTACTACATGAATCGTGCCGGTTGGACTTTTATTGCAGTTGGCTTTTCAGGGCGCAAAGCAGATTCGTTCAAATTGAAATACATCGACGCGTTCGATCAAATGGAGGAACACATCAAGCAACAAGTGAAAATCCCATCAACACCAAGAGATTTGGCGTTACTAGCTTTATCCGCTGGCGAAGAAACGAATCAGCGTGTTGATGAACTAGACACTCGTGTTGCTGATTTAGAAGAGAACACGGTGCTCAGCGCTGGCGATTACGGATATATCAGTCGTCGAATCAATCAACGAGTTTCGGAAGTTGCCAGAGGATTTGGAAAACTTACTCAAGAACAACGAGGAAAACTCCATAAAGATATCAATTCAGGTGTTAAAGCAGTAACTGGAGTATCAACAAGAACTCAGTTACGAAACAGACATTATGAAACAGTCTTAGATTTCATTAATGATTGGGAACCATCTACAGCAACAAAGATGCAAGTGCGACAAATGAGCTTGGATTTAGAAACTGCATAGGAGGCTCAAAAATGAAAAAAATCTATTGGCTACGACGACTATTGCTACTTATTACAATGTTCGGAGTCGGAGCTGCAGCGACAGGAGTAACGCCTACATGGATCAAATTCATTTTAATTGCTGGAGGTGGCGGCTACTTACTTTTGATGGCAGAGTTCGAGTATGAACAACAAAAAAGCCTACCTCGGCGGCAACCGAAGTAAGCAAAGGTTAATAAGTCTATCTACACGGAAGTATATCACATTTTTTAAATAGGAGGTAGGAGTAATTGGTTAAAAACAAAGTTCTGCTGAGTGAGTTGAACGAAGGAGCGCTTCAAGAACGGTTCGATTTTGAATTGGAACAGGTAACAAAAAACATCTTAGACCCAAATACAGACCCAGATAAGAAGCGAAAGATCACAATTGATATTACTGTTTTATCTGATGAGTATCGTGAAGATATGGTGTTTGATTGTCAAATTAAATCCAAACTTGCGCCACGAGAGAATGTATCTTCAAGAGTGCTTATTGGGAAAAATGCAAAAGGTGAAGTTGTGACAAACGAATTGAAAAGTGGACAGCGAGGCCAAATGTATTTTGATCCAGAAGATTCAGAACTAAAAGATGATAAAGGAACGCCAGTTACTGAGATTGAAAAAATCCAAGAAACTGAGAAAATAAAAAAATTTAAAACGAATTAGGAGTGATCTTTTATGACAGAAACAAGTAGAGAAGCTTTAGAGTATGCAGTTGAGCTTCGGGAAAAACAAGATGTAATTTTTTATGAAGATGGGAAAACTTTCTATGATCGGAACAAGGCAACACTAGCTGAATTAAGTCCAATAAAAAGAGCGGAACCATTGGAGGTTAATTCCTTATCAGGTTTGGTTGATTATATGAAATCAGAATTTCGTTCGATGGAGAATGATAAAAAATTATTGTTGCATGTAGAAGGCCCAACAAAAGTAGTGATTTATTCTGAATTGGACGATGATCGAAAACGTGAAAGTGTAATTGAAGCAACAGCGTTGCTAGATAAATTTCCGTATGGTCGTTTCATGAATTCCGAAGATTTTATTATCAATGTTCAATCATTAATCCAACGTGATCTTGACGCAGAAGCAATTTTGGCATGTGCAAGTTCTATTCGAATTGAAGGTGGCGGCGATTTAACAGACAACGGAATTTCTCAAACGGTGACTGTTAAAGAAGGTGCAGCGACGCTTATGCAAGCAGAAGTACCAAGCCCAGCAGAATTGAGACCATATCGGACATTTTTAGAAGTGGAACAACCATCCAGTCCTTTTGTTTTTAGAATTAATAGACTGGGTGAATGTGCTCTATTTGAAGCTGATGGCGGCATTTGGAAGCACGAAGCAATGGAAAACGTGAGTCAGTATTTAGTAAATGAATTAAAAGAATTGATTGATAGTGGAAGTTTAACAATTATTGCGTAACCCAAAAACTCGCCCTGATTCAACGATCATAAGCGAGCGAATAAAAGGATTACCTATCTAAGGAGAGAATAACATGATTAACGAAAAAATTCAAAATTTATTGAAAGAACTACAACGGGAATGTGAAAAGGAAGGTGTATCAGCACTTTGTACACTCCATAAAGAAGCGAATGCCTTACAACTGCTTGTTGGTGGATTACCCGATGTAGCTGCACTCTTAGCGATTCAAGAAAGTGAATTAGACAACAAGTTACTGGTTCCCGTGAAACTATTAAGGAATGCAGGATTAGAGGCATTGGGGATGGAAACGGGGAAAACTATGCCCGATCATACCTTTGTTCTTAATAATGTAAACGATATTCCAGATGTCCTTGAACGTATTAGGAAAGGTGAATTCGAATGAGTTTCGATTATGACACTGCAATGGCTGATCCTGATAACCACGTTTTCATAAATGTTACTCAATCAGGGGCAGAAGATAAGCCAGAGAACATGGAGGGATGGGCTGATGATTAGTTCAATAATGAAAATGGCTCGTATAGATTGGTTGTTAGACCGCAGAAAAGGAATAGGCGGTTCAGATGTAGCAGCCATTATGGGATTAAATAAATGGAAATCTGCCTATCAAATTTGGTTAGAAAAAACAGGACAGGTTGGATTATCTGAATCAGACAGCGAGCCAGCTTATTGGGGAACGGTTTTGGAAGAGGTTGTAGCAAAAGAATTCGCCGTGCGGACTGGAAAAAAAGTCCGTCGGCGTAATCAAGTATTTGAACATCCAGAATATCCATTTCTTAGAGCGAATATTGATCGTGATGTAGTAGGAGAAAAAGCGATATTGGAGTGCAAAACAGCGAATCAATTTCTTAGCAAAGAATGGGATGGTGAGGAAGTCCCGCTTAGTTATCTGTGTCAAGTACAACATTATATGAATGTTCTTGATAGAGATTATTGCTATTTTGCTGTATTGATCGGTGGTCAAAAATTCATCTGGAAACGCATTGAACGAGATCAAGAATTGATTGACTCAATCACCAAACGCTTAATTGGATTTTGGGAAGAAAATGTAATTAAAGGCATAGAACCATCTATTGATGGCAGTGATGCCACTAAAAAATTCTTGAATGCTCATTATAACGAAGAAGGATTGAACGAAATTACTCTTTCAAATCATTTTGATGAATTAATTGAAAGTAAAAAGCAACTAAAAGAAACTGAAAAATCAATCAAGATCCAAATACAAGAAATTGATAATCAAATTAAATCAGAGCTAGGGAAAAGGAATGCAGTAATAGGGATTTCTCCTAAACATGTCATCTCTTGGAAACAACAAAATAGAATGACATTAGACAAGAAACTATTGACTGAGAAATACCCTGAAGTTGCAAATGATTCCAGCATATACAAAACATCAAGTTATAAAAAATTAGTTGAAAAGGAGATTGGCTAATATGGCAACGAACAGTTCGTTAAAAAATCAGCTTGCAGAAAATAGTCAGAAGCAAGTTAATCCAAGCAAATTGGGTCTGAAAGCATTAATGAATACGCCGACGATGCGAAAAAAATTTGAAGATGTATTAAAAGATAAGTCAGATGGTTTTATGGCCAGTGTTCTTAATTTAGTAAGCAATGATTCCTATTTATCTTCAGTAGAACCTATGAGCATTATAACTAGTGCAATGGTAGCAGCATCATTAGATTTACCTGTAGATAAAAATTTAGGTTATGCATGGATCGTTCCTTATCGTGGAAAAGCTCAATTTCAGCTCGGATACAAAGGATACATTCAATTAGCCCAACGATCAGGACAGTATAAAGCACTTAATGTGATTGAAGTCTATGAAGGTGAATTGAAAGGTTGGAATCGTCTAACAGAAGAATTTGAGTTTGATCAAAGCGGACGACAGTCAAATCAGGTAATCGGTTATGTAGGATATTTTGAGTTACTAAACGGATTCAAAAAGACTGTTTATTGGACGAAGCAAGAAATCGAACGGCACAAACAGAAGTTTAGCAAATCAGATTTTGGATGGAAAAACGATTACGATGCTATGGCCAAGAAGACAGTATTACGAAATATGCTTTCTAAATGGGGAATATTATCTATTGAGATGCAGAAAGCGACGATTACTGACGAAACGATTGTTAATGATGTTACAGAAGATGGCAGCATCATTTCTGAGACAGAAATAGAAGATGGCTCTGAAAGAAAAGAAGCGGAGCCTATTATTGATCAATCAAATGATCAAACAGAAGAACAGACGGCTTTATTTGATGATACAAAGCCACCACTTAAATAACGAGGGAGATAATTCTCCCTCTGAATTGGAGGTGAAGCTGTGGCAAGACCAACAAAGAACGGTCTTGATTATTTTCCTCTTGATGTTCACATTTTTGAAGATGAAAAAATAGAAGCCATTGCTGGTGAATTTGGTATCAAAGGTGAGCTTGCAGTAATCAAACTGTTATGCGCGGTATATGAAAAAGGATACTTCGTTGTATGGAATGACCTGACCAAAGCTAAACTTTTGAAAAGACTACCGGGCACCAGCAAGGATTTGTTAGAGCAAGTTGTCAACCGCTTAGTTACATGGGAATTTTTTAATAAAGACCTGTTTAACTCGGCTAAGGTATTGACCAGCAAAAAAATCCAAGACAACTATTTTGAAGCAACGAAAAGAAGGAAAATGCCAAAACCAACACAATACGTTATTAATGCTGACAATAACTCACAAGTAAAGGGAGTTAATGTAGACATTAATCCACAAAGTAAAGTAAATAAAACTAAAGTAAATAAAACTAAAGCTTCTGAAACTAGTATTACTAAAAATTCAGAAGATAGTGCTGTGCGTTATTGGCTCAATCAAGTCAACCCAGCAGAAGCACCATTCATTACTCAATCCATTCAGCATTGGGTAAATGACTTTGGAGGTCAGGACGAAATTATCATTTTAGCGATTGATGACATGTTGAAGCATGGCGCTAGAAGCTATAAATATCTTGACGCTGTGCTAAGAAGCTGGGAAAACAAGCAATTAGATACCGTTGAGAAAGTGAAGCGCCAGCTTGAAAGTCATTATGCTAAGCCAAGCAATAAGACTAAGAGCCGCAACTCGTTCAAGCAAGTAACAAACTACGGCGAGACATTGTACACGTATTACGAGCAGGAACTCCGCTTTTCGCCAAATATGACGTTCGATGAGTATGTCGCTAAGAAGCGCCTAAATGAGCGTGACCGACAAGCATTAGAACAATACGTTCACAGTCTGGGGGAGTGATAGAATGACTGATTTAGAATTGGCAGACGCAATCACTTCGTTGTTACCCGATGACTATCGAGAAAAGTTGAGGGGAA
>OBZH01001258.1_pt1 | contig 16572 bp, 2 predicted proteins | sample 1476881 | NCBI WGS metagenome assembly OBZH01 (sample SAMEA2580230, study PRJEB22360) | human gut metagenome | biome: human gut; feature: human-associated habitat; material: faeces | place: Denmark | collected 2008/2010 | reverse complement strand
CCCGCTTTGCAGAACCCTGTTAAAGCGGAGTGTTCGTATAACAATCGTTTGGTGGTATCTTGTGATAAATCCACGAACACCATCTACTTAACGCCTTTCTATTTCTATGTGCTGGCGAGATTATAAAAGCCTGCCTCGCACCATGATAGGGATTGAGACAGGCATTGATGTTGGCACTTCGCAGGGAGATTTTCAGTAATTGTTTAATTTACAGTTCGACGCGCTGTAAAAATAAAAACCTAAGAAAATCAGTCATATATGTAAATAAATAAAATAAGAAACGTGTTGTTTGGCACAAGAGGTTCGCTTATTACCCTGCGAAGCGCGTTAGGTTGTAGTGCGGCATTCAGTCCTGATTGACGGCAGTCTCTCAAAGCAAGCCGCTGGTGGTCAAGGATAGATTTGAACTATCGTTAGACGCTTAAGTCGTCCGTTCTAACCGCTGAACTACTCGACCAGAAAGCAGATGGGTGTCATTTAATCTCGCACCTAGAGAGATAGATTGTAAACCATTTTCGTGAAGTCAAGGAAATGGTGGGGACAGCGGGACTTGAACCCACATCGAAGCGGTTATGAGCCACTTGCTTTACCATTTAAGCTATATCCCCAAATTGGCAGGGAGTGATGGAATCGAACCATCGTAAGCGAAGTCAAAGTCCGCTGCACTTTCCACTGTGCTAACCCCCTCCACAAGGTGGTGCGTCCGCGTTCTGAACACGGCAATAGGAGAACGCTTGGACGCCACACTTTTGGTTAAGGCGGCGGGAGGAATCGAACCCCCACAAGTCCCGGTACGACCACTCATAAATGAGCTTACGTTTCCGACGGGTATCCCCGCTCCATGGAAGGCCGCGATGGTGGGAGTCAGTTTACCTCTGCTCCCAGTGAGGCACAAGATTTAAGGAGGGTCTTATGATGAATCGTAACGATCCGCTATGCTCCGTATGCCGAGACGAAGCAATGGTGGGAGTCATTTTGCCTCTGCTCCCAGTGAGGGGTCTGCGTTGGTCGTGACCATCATTTTTAGTTGGGGCAATGATGGTTCAGAAAGGAGTAAGAGGGAAAGGACGAAAATTTGAGACAGATAAAAGAAACTTTCCCTCTTCACAATTATTATACGACAGGTGCTTAACACGCGGCAACCAACACGGCAATGGAGGCGGCGATGGCGATGCCGTCACGTTGACGCTTCGCCACTCTTGTCTCGTGCTTGTAGGTTTCTATTTCTTTCTTCAATACTTCTAAATCTTTCTTGCATGTCTCTATCTCTTGCTTCGCTTGATTCAATGAGCTTTGCGCTTTCGTCAATGAGAGCTTGGTCTCGTTGAGTTTTGTTTCTAAGGTCTGACAGTCCGCTTGCAATGTCAGAAGCAGCTGCTCCTGCTCCGTCGAGTTCGCCTTGAGCATTGTTAAGTTGGCTTTGAGCGTCTGACATTCCATCATCTGCTCGTTCCAATCCTTCTTGAAGTCGTTCCATTCCTGGCTCGTCATTGTGATGTATCCCGTAGTCTCCTCTGCATAAGATGTAGATGGTACACAAAAGCACAACACCAATGCAAATAAAGACAGGGTAATAGCGTCGCAAATACGTTTCAATCTTTTCCACATTTATACCTCCAATAATAAAAATGAGGGGCGATACGGATACCGCCCCTCTGAAATTATTCCCTGTAAATATAGACTACTGAACATAATCGAATACAGGTTTCAGCTTCTTCTTATCCTCTTTGGAAAGTCCCGATTGCGAACGCTCCACCCTCGTAGACTTCTTGTCATCCTTGAGAGCTTTAATCTCTTTGTCGGAGTAGCCCATCTCTTTGAGCTTCTGACGGTTACTGCTCGACGGGTCCTTGAGGTATTCAGACTTTGCTTTAGCTCTGTCGTTCTTTTTCTGTTCCTTGTAATTATAGACGATGTTCTGTGCATCGGTAGCATTGGCTTCTCTGATGGTTCTGAAGCCGAGCACCCCACGGACGATTCTATCCTTAGTATCGTAGTCAACCGTCTTTCTACCCTTGCTATCGGTGTTATATCCAGCTACTGCGCCATAAATATTGCCAGCCGCAGGGGAAATAGCCTTCATTGCACCGTTGGTATCGCCGTTGAGTACAGCTTTTGCGAGCTGAACAGTGGTAGAGCCGAGCGGACCGCCCGTCACGATGTTAGACGTTTCCGGCACCACGCCCTTCAGTCCGACACGTTGGGAAATATCCACCCCAACGATTGCGCCTGCGCCATAGTTTGCTACGTTTACAAGAGCCTTTCTGTCAGCGTTGTTCCCTGCCCATTCCATCATGGCGCGTTTCGCTTCTTTCTCTGGATCATCGAACCCGAGAAGTTTCAGCAGGGAAAGAAGTGCATCTTCAAACGGGAAAGCGTTCCAGATGCCGGATACCAAAAGGTATGGGATGAAGAACTCGAGTTTCTGCTTCGTGGTGGTATTCCCCAACACTGGCAGGAAGTCGGAAATAACTTCCATCTCTTTTATCCCGTACTTCTGGAATTGGAGAGCCATGTCTCCGATAACAGTGCCTTGAAGTGCGCGGAAGATACGGGGGGCATCTGCCACGGAGTAGTCGAAGTTTACCTTTCGGTTTATGTCTCTGGCATACTGGATAGCCTCGCCCTTAGAAAGCCCGTCCTCGATTGCCTTGTAGTAGGCAGCAAGTATGGTTGCCTTTCGGATGGTCTTTTCAGCGAGGGTGAACGGTTTCATGAGGAAGTTGTTCACGGAGTTTATGACATTCCCCGCTTTAGAGAGTGCCGTCCCTTCTGCGGTTATATGACCAATACTATCGAGAGCAAGCCCAGATTCTTCGGATACGCCAGACGCGACAAGTATTTTCTTGTCTGTTGCGTTCGGATGGAGCGCACGTTTCAACCCTACCGCGGTTTTCCTCGCGCCGACATATCCAACGCAGTTGAAGAGCTGCAAGGTGTTGACGAACCCTGATGACAAGGATGCTCCGAGCTTCAGTGCACCTGTCAGTCCAGTGAGGTTGCCCGCCATACGTCTTGCCGGTCTTGCTTCGTTCTTGAACCACGGGAACAAACGGAGGAAGTCGTTGGCAAGGGTTTCAAGTCTGCTTGGTTTCCCAAGGACAGAATCGATATATCCCTTGCAGAAGGCAGCTTCTCCCGTCCAGTCCTTGTTGTAATCGCCGAAGGCGCGCTCGAAGAAGCTGATAGCCTTCTGCTTGAATGGGTCAAGGGCAACATACCGCGAGGAAGAATCAATATGATGCTGAATAGCCCATATTGCGTTCTTTTCAAACCCTTCTGCACCTTTACGGTGTTTCTTCGCTCCGTAGTAAACGTGACGCCCTTTCATGGTCGCATGGGTCATTTCCCGAGCTTCATCAAGAGTGATGGATGCGCCTTTGCTAAGGTTTTCCATGAGCTTGAAGTAGTCCATGTCGCCTAAGAGCAGTGGGTTCTCTATCTCGCCTTCGGAGGAAAATTCTTTCGGCGCAATGATAAATTCCCCGCCCTCTTCTTTCTGCATGGCATCTGCTTTCACTACCGCTTTTTCGATAGTGTCTGCGCTACCGACAACCTTGCTCTTTACGTTTCCGTCTGCATCAGTGTACTTCTTCATGATGAGTACGCCGCGGGAGATGTGCGGCATGTAGCCTTCCATGTTGGTAAGCGGTTTGTTGTAGGCGAGGTAAGAAACCTTGAAAGAGCCATCATCCATTTGCTCCCGCGCTTTGATATATACGTCCTTGTCTTTTGACAGTGCTGAAAGCTCTTCGCTGGTCACGACGCTATGGATTTCTTTATATCCGCGCGTTTTAATGGATACTTGGAACACGGTCTCGCCGTCTTTCGTCGTTTCTCTAATGTCGTGCATCACGAACGTGTGCGGACGTTTAGCAAGCTCTTTCTGCGCTTTTTCCGCCCCTTTGCGCGTCTTGTACGTGAAGTTCTCTACTCGTTCACTGGTATAGACCGCATTGACCGCGTTGTAGATCTTGCCGAGAAGGTTACGTGTCTTTTGATGTGCCTTAATCACATTTTCAGATACGCCTGCGTCACGGAGTTCTTCGTCAGAGAATACATGTTGCTTCATGTCCTCTTCCCAGAGAATATCCGTATAGCGGGCTTTCTCTTCTTTGTTAAGGTTCTTGATAGCACCTGCGAAGTTATGCGTCCACCTGCCGCGGAGTTCCTGCAATTCACGTTGTGCCGTATCCGCCAGTCCCCAAATGTAATTTGTTTTCGGAGACTTGATGCGAGACGGAGAACGAACGGTGTTATTGAGTGCGGTATTGGCGACGCCCCATCCTTTCTTCTTCGCCGTCTTGTTTACGCTGATGTTCGGATTGGCTTTCGCCTTTGCTAAATCAGGGCGGAAAGTTCGGTCGATATAGACGCCCGCTTTCTCACCAAAGTCCTTGTGAGATTTAAGGTACTTCTCTGCTTCGTTAAGCGGATTCATCTTGTACTTGACGTTCCTTGCGGCGGTGTTGTTTTCGTTGCCGCGTTCCCACATCTCGCCGCTCTCGAGCTTCTGGAAAACATGTTGGTCGTTCTCGTGGAATAAGGAGAGGAGCTTGTGTGCCATGTCGGAGATTTTCTGCATGATTTTCCCCGCGATTGTCCCCTGCTTCATCTTACGGCGAATCTTCCACTCTCTCATGCCCTCTGCCGCGCCTTCTTCGCTTCCGTAGGTTCTAAGAAGCGCATTGCGTTCCTTCTCTGTCAGCAAGTTCCACGCAAGGTGCATGGCTTCATGGGATACGGTTTCGTCAGGGCTATCAATGGTAAGAGTAACGATGGCGTCTTTGCCAACGGTTTCAATCTTACCTGCCGCTCTTTCGTTGCCCGTAAGAGTGCCGCCGTAGTCCTTCTGCGCTTTCGCACGGTCTACGGAGATGGTTTCATCAGTGAAGTTGACTTCTATGTGGCTGCCGTTCGGGAGGACAAAGGATACGCCGCTATCATGGACTTCGATGTTCTGTGCGTTAGGGAATACGGAAAGGGTCTGGGCTTTCAGATCTTCAACGGAGTGGCGGGTGTTAGGCTCGCCAGACAACATATTCTTGGTCAAGAAAATGTTGTCATCGTAGTTCAGTTTACCGTTTATTACATACGGAATGTTGTTTCTATCCTTGATTCCATTAAGCATTTCTGCTATAGTAATCGTAGAAGGAGACTTATTCGATGCAGTTTTTTCGTACCCCTCAGACGGGAGCATCGTTAAGTCTCCTTCTTTTTTTACATTATAGAATAATGCGTTTCCGATTTCGTATATGCTTGCGCTATTCCCGCGCTCTCGCGCAGATATTCTAAAAACATGCAGCCCACCACTATCGCGAACCGGAACAAATATCTCTATGTATTTCGTTTTGGTTCCATGTGCAGAATCGGGATGCTTGTCAATGTACACGCCGTTTCGCAAAAGCTCTTCCAGTTTGCCTAACGCTTTCCCGCGCACCTTATCATTGAATATTTTGGCGAAAGTTGCATGCGAGTGGATAATCTGCCCTCTTATGTTGGGGTTTTCAATTCCCTTTACGGCATTATTGTCACGTTCTGCGACGAATCCCTCCCCGCCAATGAACCTAAATGTTTTCCCAAGTAAAGAATCGACCAATGCATCCGCTTGCTTTGTGTTTTTTCCATCCTTTACTCTTATTCGTTTGGCGTCGGTTATATCCACAATGCGGACCGGATCGCTTGCAACGATATTTCTGTTCGTGACACGGTATTTCTGATTAGAACCATCCCGCTCTGCTTCTACCTTTGCTCTGTCAGAAACGGCACGCTTTCCTGCTGCCGTTTCTTTTATATTGCCTTTTTCGTCAACGGAAAACAGTTTATTCCCATCACCATCAACGAGCTTTTCAGCAATTTTAGACAAAGTGTTAGACATTCTCTTGATTTGCGTATTGGTAAGTCCTGCCTGCGGATTGTGGAAATGCGCCTTAAAATCTTCGTAGAGATTCTTTATCCACTTGATAATCTTCGCGCAAAGGCCAGGATGCTCTATCCCCAGCTTTTCAAAGAACGAGCCGCGTTTCCCTGCGTCCCACATGGCATCAGCAAGCATTTCTTCAATAGCAAGCTCCTTGCTCATATCGGTACGCCCGATGGATACCGCGTAGTCTGCGAGCTGCTTTTCAGATACTTCGCCACCGAATACTTCCTTGACCATCTGATTATAGAGATCTGGATTGCTTTCTCTCATCCAGTGGAATGCTTCGTGCCAGAAGGTCTGATTCAAGTCCATTGCCGAACGACGGTTAAGGAAAGCAACATTTGTGCCGTCTGCATGGAATCCGTGAAGGTTGGGGTCGCCTTCAAAGAATTGGACTTGCAATCCCATCTTCTTTGCAAAGTCTACGATAGCATGCTCGCGAGCAGTGAGATCATCGCTTGCTATTGGCGTGATGTTTTCCACCATCTTCTGATATGGGGTCTTGACGGAGAATTTGTTGATAATCTTCATCGCGTCGTTGTCAAAGACTACGACACAATGGCCATCCGTGGCCCCTTCGTACTTGTAACCTTTAAGCCCCGCACCTTTAAGCAACATGGAAACTGCCTTGTCTACGGGTTCGGATTGTTCAAGTTGTTGCTGCGCGATTGCCGTTTGAAACATCTGCTGGACGTCGTAACCCGTCAGCGGAGCAAGTATTTCTTTGATCGGTTTAGCACGAGATTCGCGCAAGGCGGAAAAGAATTGCGCGGCTTGGCGTCTTGCTATCTTTTCGGCAGTAGCATGATCGATCCCATAGTCTGTATATGCTTTGATAATGCCTTCTGCCGCATCCCTCTCATTCGCATCAGTGGGATGTTCTGCGGCTTGCTTCATCACGTTTAAGATTTCACGCGCCCCGCCCAAATCTATCTGTTTTTCACGAAGGGCGGTGCCAGCAATCTCCCCTGCTTTATTGAGTAAATCTTGTGAGGTGATGTTCTTAAACACAGAGTCGTCTTCTGCTCTAATATTTGCCGCAAGTGCATCAAGCGTCCTGAACTGATTCCTCCTGCTAGCGGACAAGAAATTGTACAATATCTCCTTCGCGGCTTGGTCCATATCGCGTTCGGAAAGGTTTTTGCTAGAAAAAGCTGAAGTTTCCGCCTGATCTCGAACCTGTTCCTTCAATGCAGCCCTTAATATTTTGAGGTCTGCGGATGAGATTTTTAGCTCTTGCGGCGACGCCGAATTGCTATTCGCGTAAAAATCACGAGCAACACGTTCAAGTGCCTGATCTATTTTGGCTTGCTCGGCATCGCCGTTTTCATTCCCGAGATCGTAATTTTCATCCTTTAAGTATTGGACTACTTTCTTTATGCCATCTTCGAACCGCCATACGCTTGTCTTCTTCTGCAGGGCTTCGGCAACTTCCAGAACTGCGTTTTGCACTCTCTTCGGTTGGTCGCTTATCTTCGCTCTTTCGTCAAGGAGGTACTCGTCACTGGGAATTGCTGCTTTGTACACATGACCATTTTCACCACCATACTGCTTCTTATAGCGTTCGGCGACTTCCCGCCCAAAGTCCGGGTTATCGCGATATGGCTTGTCCATTGCGAAGTAAATACCCCAACCATGAGCCGCACTGCCTTCTCCTGAACCAACAAATGCTAAATCAAACTTGCTAAAGTCTCCTGGAGAACCGTTCCATCCGACGTTAGTGAGCTTAACCTCTTCGTTCATTTCTGGAACAATCGCAATCTTGGCAGACGCCTTAGAATCAGCAGACAGGTACGCTTCAAGCACATTGAGCGCGGCATCTCTTGCCTTCTCATCGGTAAAGCCGAACGATTTCGTCTTGCTGTCATAATGTCCGCCGTTGGCGTCCATCAGCTTGATGCATGCCTTTTGTTGCGTTGCAGGCATTGAATCCCACGTGTTTTCTTTGGGCTGGATGGTATGTTTGTACTTCTGCGCACTGGGTTTAGACACAGGTATAAACTTACTTGCGTTAAGTCCTATAGAAGTGCGGACGATTTCATCAATCCCCATCTTCGTTCCTGAAAAGAGTGCATCACTCGGTTCATTCGCGCCATCTATGTACTTCGTCATTCTGACAATGGCATCAGAAATCGCCTTTGGCCTTCTGGTGTTGTCGGCAATGAACCGAGCAAGATTCTTCCCTCCGACAGACGCGAGCCACGAATCATCACCGAAGAGGCTTGTTTCGTTGAGGGCGAATTTGATGCTCTTCCCACTAGTCTTGCATTTGAAATAGAAGTCAAGCACATCTGATAAGAGACTTGAAAGATCATAGTCTTTTGATGCGCCGCCCTTATCGAGCTTTGCTTTGATGGCGGCGACCCGCGGAGCGGCTGCGGAGAACGCTTTCACGATATTCTGATCCTCGGTGTCAGTGCTTTCGCTGATTTTTTCAAGGAGGGAATTGTCTCCATAGGCATATGCTGCGAGCGCAGATTTCACACGCTCTATTCCTGCCTTGGATGGCGTGCCGTCCTTGTTGAACACAACATCACGGTCCGATTTATCGGTTATTTCGTTCAAGGCAGATACGACAAAATCATCATTGCTCCGCTTCGTCAAGTCACCGGTGCCGTCATAGTCATACAGGCTAAGTGTCTTGGGGGAAATCTTTTCCGCATCCACTTTCGCCTGCTGGCTTGCGCTCATCTTCATGCCGCCCTCGGTAGAATGGATGATACTATCCTGCAAGGGATCAGACGAAGCGTCACGCTGACGAATGAGAACGGGGCTTTGCATAGCTTCTACTTCTTCGCGAGTATAGCCATATTCTTCTGCGTGTTTCACAAGGTACTGCTTGTACTTCTGACTGCTCGCTTTGTATGCGTCGCCATCGGTTGTGTAGGCTCTTGTGATTGCCATAGTACGACCGTTGCCGTTTTCTACTACGTTGTCCTGATTGACAAGCGGCGCGCCTTGATTGACACTGCGGCTTTCGGCAAGGTCTTCTGGGCGAAGGTTTCTTGCCATATCATCGACTTGTTCCTTCATGGAAACGCGGTCACGATCACGCGGTTGGAGCTTCTCAGGGTAGTTTTCATTCTTCCCAAAGTCGGCGGTATTAGATGCAATGAGTGTTTCAGCCGGGACTATTCTGTAAGAGACTTCAAGCTCCTTACCGTCATCTGTGCGAACGGTGGCAGACTTGCCATTGTTAGGGCTTTCGATTGCTTCATAAAGATCGTTCAGGTCCTTCTGGCTTGCAGTTATCTCAATGGTGTTTTCGTTGGAATATACTGCCCAGTTGGTCTTGTCAATGAACTTCTTCTTGAATTTATCCCAGCTGCCCGGCTTATCGAAGGATACTGTTCCGGTGTCGGTATTGTTTTCTCTCATGCTCAGTACGAGCCCGTCTCGAATGTTGTTTTCTATCTCGTAGATATCCGGGTCGTCCACATCTAAATCATAAGAGCCAAAGGATGTGCTTTCGTATAGTGTGATTGGAGTAGGCTTGATGCTGTCTAACTCTCTCTGCCGTTTGGCTTTCTCTTCAATCTTTTTACGAAGCTCCTCCTGCTCCTCTCGGAGGGATTTAATCTTTTCGTCGTCTTTGAATGTATCACCTTGTGATTCTTTAGCTTCAGCGAGTTCGGATTCGTTCTTCTTGAGTTCAGTCTCATAGCCTTTCAGCTTCGCCGCCGGTTGCGTTTGCATGGCATTCCAAACGCCGATTGCGGTCGGAGTAGCCGCCCCGTAAGAATCTTTGCCCTTTGCGTAAACGGTAAGAGCTTCCGATGCAAATCCAGCCTTAAAAGACGGATTGTTGCCGCTGACGTAAATATCAAGCCCTCTCGCACTGGCTATTTTCACGTCCTTGAACTTGGCGTTATCCACTCCATACTTATGGGCTATCTTTGCAAACTCTTTGGCGACATGCTCTTTCTCTTTGCTGAACGCCTTGTTAGCTTCAATTTTGTTCTCGTAAACTGCCTGACCAATTTTCATGCTAAACTTTGCCGAGCTTGTCTTTTCCAGTGTTGCCATGTCATCTTTGACGGATTCAATGGCGGTCTTGAACTTGTCTATCAGTTCCGGTGCTGTAACGAGTACACGCTTAGAGAGTTCCTGCGACTTCTCGAAGGTGGTTTTTGCCGATTCAAGCTCCGTAAGCTGCGACATGACTTGGCGGTATCTCTTCGTGTCAGGATCGGCGTTGGCGAGTTCTATGAGAGCTTCAAAGTTATCTCCATCCACGTCGCTCGTGTCGGCGTTTCTTGTACTCTTGTCGCCTATCATGAGCTGATTGATAACATTCTTCTTGGTGTTTACTGTGTCCCAAAGGTTTTCGTCATACGTCCCCTTGGTTACATAGTTATAGATGCGGACTTCTTTGTTTTCGTTCCCTTGGCGAAGTATGCGCCCTTCTCGCTGCTCTATATCTCTAGGACGCCACGGGCAATCAAGGTGATGAAGTGCCACAAGTTTGTGCTGCATGTTCGTGCCTGCGCCCATCTTCTGTGTAGATCCAATGAGAACACGAACCCTGCCTTCGTTCACCGCTTCAAACAGTGCAGCTTGTGCCTTATCTGTTTTGGCGTCTTGGACAAATGCTATGTCACTTTCAGGGATGCCAAGCTCTATAAGGCGGGACTTCAATGCATCGTATACGTTCGGATCGTTGCTGCTTCTATCAGGAATAGACTGGTCGCAGAAAACAAGCTGCGCTCCATGACGATCAGAAGAATCTTTCCATTCTTCGTAGATTTTATCAGCGCATGCCCAAACCTTGCCGTAACCCTCGACGCCAGTGAGGGAATAGTCAACAATAAACGGAGCAAGAGATGCCTTTCTGAGGTTATCAGCGACAAGAAGCGGAGAATCTGCAACCTGTAGGTATTCCCCAGTCTTGGCGAAATGGGCTTTTGATTCCTTGCTCTTGCTGTTAATCATCGGGGGATCTTTCCTGCCGCTGCTCTTTATTGCAGCAACTCTGGCACGGATGTCTTTCTTAAACCGCTTATTCCACGCAGATTCTTCTATCGCTACTGCAACACGTTTCGCCTTTGGTCTTGCAGCCGCTATATACGGCAGATCCTCCACCATTTTTACATCAGCGAACTCTTTGAAAAGGTTGATGCATTCAGGGGCGTTTCTAAGCCCACGAACCGCCGTCTTGTATTCATATCCCGATCCATCTTGGGCTGGCACTTCGGTTTGCCCTATATCGATAAACATTTTGGCGAATTGGTCGAATGAATCCACGCCGAGACGCTTGAGGGAATCATCATTGAGGTATCGGCACATCGTATAAAGCTCTACAACGGAGTTAGAGATTGGCGTGCCGGTGGCAAATACGACGCCGTGCGCGTTTGGCGAGTGCAGCAGATACCGCGTTTTCATCAGCATATCGAAGGAACGGTCAGCCGCAGATTCAGAAATCCCTTTGACTTGCCCGTACTTTGTCATGACTTCCAGATTCTTGAAGGTATCAGCCTCATCGACAAAAAGCTGATCTATCCCCAGATCCTCTAAAGAAGGCGACTCAAAATCTTTCGCCTGCTTCTTTGCAATGAGGGCGTTAAGTTTCCCTTCTAACTTGGCAATCTTTTCCTGAATGTTTTTGAGCGATTTGCTCTTCTTCCCAGCTTGGCGTTCCTCTGCCTGTTCTTCCGCAAGGGCTCTCTTGTATTTTTCAAGCTCTTCGGTTCGGAATTGCATCATGTATTCATCGGACATGGGAAGTCTTTGGAATGTTTCGTGAGACATGATTATGGCGTCCCAGTCGTGCGTGAGAATTTGGTTGAGCGCGGCGTTTCTCTTGGCAAGCCTAACTTCTCTTTTCTTTACTTCCTCGTCAGAAACCTTTACTTTCTCGAAGATAGGCACACCGTCGGCGTCTTTAACCGCGACAAGTTTCTTCTTTCCGTTTCGATCTTCTCGCAGCTCCATTTTGGGCTTCACGTCATAGTGTATAGACGTGATGTTATCAGGGAGCGTGGAGCTATCAAGGACAAGGATCTTTGCACTTGGACATACTTGATAGAACTCACGCTCGAACTGTCTGACTACGTTTTTCGGTACACAGTAGACAATTTTGTTGGCAAGTCCCATTCTGCGAAGTTCCAACCCTGCCGCTTGCATTGTCAGTGTTTTGCCAGAACCTACACAGTGTGCGTAAAGAACCGACTTCTCGTTAATAGTTCTCCATACTGCATCAGCCTGATGCACTCGCGGCGTCATGTTGGCAGCGGCATTAAGCCAGGGGAATGTGAGAAGCGATCCGTCATAGTGGCGTGGCACAACGGCATTGAACTTGTTGTTGTACGACTGCCCTACGCGCTGCTTAACTTCCGGCGTTTTCAAAATCCATTCTTTAAGTTTTTCGTTGATGTCCTTTACTATGGTCTGCGCTTTAACTTCTGCCGCCGCTCTAGCTTTTCTGACCGTTTCGGAATCGTCATCCTTGACCTTGAAGTTAGAACTCTCAATCTTGCCCGTGTTCAATATCTTACTAATAACAGTATTGATACCTATGTTGTCTCTGTCATCATAGGACGCTCTTGCTATCTCGTATTTCTCGTGTGCTTGGGCTGAAATGCTTCCGTATCTAGGCGTGGTTGTTACTTCCCAGTACGTGGTAACGGGATTGTATCGAACAACAACGGCATTTGGCTCGCCTAAGAGGTCATCGATGAATGCTTGCGTATCTTCTACGGAAAGGATCGGAGAACCGAGCGGGATTTCAATGTCCTCTACCTCTATGTCGGCAGGGATGACGGCTTTCAATGCTTCTACGTTTCTCGCATATTCTGGCTCAGAGCGCGCGGCATCTTCTGCAAATGCGAGCTTTTGGCGCACATTGCCGGAAAGATATTCGTCACGTGGGACATACTGCTCGCTTACAGGGTCTTTGAAGAGCTTGTCTCCCAGCTCTTTTATGATAGCATTCTCGCTCTTGCCGAGTACGCTTGCCATGTATTTTATGTCAGCGAAGCCAAACTTGCGGAGAGATGACGCAAGTGCATCACTCGTCGTGGATATGTTTAAGTCGTCAGTTGCAGGGTACGCCGTTCTTTCTGTCAGAATAGGGGCTTTTTCTGCGGTGCTTTCCTTGCCCTTCGTTCCAGCCTTGTATTTTTGTTCAAGGGCGAGAAGTCTTCCCGCAATAGGAGAACCTGAAATCTGACGCACGTTGGTCTTGTCGTTGATATATCCGTATTTTCTTACGAACGAATCATATTGCTTGTTAAGTTTTTCGCGTGCTTTAGAGAGAGCTGCTTCAGAGACATCTGGATCAACCTGTTTCGCAAGTACATCATTCAGTGAATCACTCAGTTCTTTGAGTGTGCCGACCTTAGCTTGCGCACTCTTCGCAAACGGTTTCAGCTTCCGTTCGCCGTTATCGTCTATAACGACTTGTCCCCACTGTCCATCTTTCCCCTTAATGATGTCGCCGACGTTTTGCCCATCCTCTGCGTCGACAAGCTCTTTTACATGGGAAGGTGTGTTAATCTTAACGGGTTCACGCGAGACGTATACGTTTTCTGGCAGTCGTGCGATAGCTTCTCCGAGCTTCTTATCCGTTTCCGCATTGCTTGACGTATGGAACTCAACGTTTTTGCTGCCGTATCTATCGCGAACCAATACGGGGTCACCAATTATGTTTTCGGGATTATCTTCGTAATATCCGTTTATGCGTGTATAGGTGTGCCGCCCCTCGTCATCCTTCGCCTCTATGGTCGTTAAGCCATTTGTCCAACCATTCGTAGTGTCAACGGTATCAGGATTCTCACCTTCATTAAGTTTCCTGAAAACGACGATATCCGTTCCGACATTTGCCGATGGAGCAAAAAGCGTGTTAGGAAGTCTGACGATACCAACTAGCTTGGCTCTACTGGAAAGATGGCGGAGAAGTGCATTGTCGTATCCGGCTTTTCTGTCCATCGTTCCACTGGAAGTCATGAATACGATGAGCCCACCCGGTCTTACCTTGTCTAATGTTTGTGCGAAATAGTAGTCGTGAATAAGAAGCGACTTATGGACGCCACCGTCGGAATCTCTCATTGCAGGGACGGGTGCTTTTACGCTGTTCGAGAACGGAACATTCGTGATAGCTAAATCATAGAAACCATTTCCACGATCGAACTTGGTGTAATCTTGGTTGTCTATCTTGAACTTCTTGCTCTGATAAAGTTGTTTCGCAATTCTTGCGGGGATGGGGGAAAGTTCAACGCCTTGAAGTGCGGTGCTTCTTTCTCTAAGAGATGCAGGCATCAAGCTAAAGAAACTACCAACACCGCAAGATGGATCAAGCACGCGACCGCCCTTGAAGCCGAGATGTTCTGCGAGTTCCCACATTCTGCTAATAACAAACGGCGGAGTGTAGAAAGCCGTTAATAGCTCTCGCTCCGCCGCGTTATATTCCTCCTCAGTGAGAAGTTCTTTAAGCTGCGCCATTCTCTTGGCGTCGCTCTTCATTTCACTGCCCAGTCCGCCCCAGCCGGAATATCCTGCAAGGATTTCCTGCTCTGCCGGGGTTGCCATTCTGTTTTCGCTTTCAATCTTTTTAAGAAGTTTGATTGCTGCGATATTGTTGTCCACCCTCTGCGTCTTAGAAGCACCTTTGGCGTCGGGCGGAACTGGTTTGGCGATGTAGTCATTGCCGGGAACGTCCCTTGCATCTTTGACTTTCCCTTTGGCAATATCCGTCTCAACCTTGTCTGCTTTAGGGGAGATTACAGGCTTCTTAGTTCCTCCTGCCGAAGTTCCCTCGCCGTTTGTTCGTTCCATGCGAGTTCCATCTTCAGCCTGTCCTCGTCCCAGTTCTCTGCTTCCGCCTGTTCCCTTGTTCTTTGGTTCAGCACTTTCAGCGTCTGGTCCTCGTTTTCGTCCGCCATCTCTATCCGGCGTCTCGCTATTTCCTCTAGCGGTTCGTTGTTCTCCTTTTCCACTTGTGCCGCTCTTTCCGGGTCCTCCCACTTCCACTGGTCTGCTAGATCCTTGTTCTCGTCCTCGTACATCATCTTTCTCTTTTGCTGGTACACCTTTGGAATTATCTTTCTTCATTGTACCATTTCCATCAGAGTTGTCCACTGCGGAATCATCAGGCTTGTTGAAAATCTTTAACACGGCATCAGCTTGGCTAGGTGTCAGGTTTTTAACGGCTTCTTCGTTGATGATACCGCCCTGATTAAACGCATAGTCTATAAGGCCTGCTCCGGTCTTATCCCCGGCTTTAGGCGGCTCAGGGTTGGCGTTCTCACCGTCTCCAAAGTATGCCTGCACGCCGCGGAAAGAAGCATCGATATAATCGTTAAGGGTGGATACTGCCTTGTCCCCGTACTTGCTTCTAATGTCGTCTTTGACGGCATCCGCCGTTTTCAATCCGCTTTCATAACGCGCACCGACTGCCTTCAATGCGACTACAAGTTTTTTTGCATCGAACTTTTTGCCCGTGTCGGGGAAGGACTTGACTGCCTCCCATGCGGGTGCGAGCCACGGTTCTATATCCTTTTGCTTCACGCCCTTGGCTTTGAATGCCGCGATAGTCTTGCTCGCGAAATCGGCAAACTTGGTAATGCCGCGTTGCGTGTACGCGGCACAAATCTTAAACACAGGTACAAGAATAGTCGGGTCGAACCCTGCGTTTAGGCGGCGAGTTTTGCTAATGAACTCGTCGATGTATCCTTGGATGGCTTCATCACTATCATCGACTAGCTTATGCTTCCTGTGAATCTCTTCCTTCGGGGGCTTTGCCTCCTCTGCTTTCTTTGCTTCTTGTTCTGTATCCGCAACCGGCTTTAGCCCGAATGTCGCTTCTAAATCTTTGTCAGCATCTTCCACGCTGCCGAATACAGTTTCTTTAGGCGCAGAAGGCTCTTTCTCCTTCGGCGTTGCACTTTCTGTATCCTGCGCCTCTGGCTTCGTTGGTTCACCCTTTTTCGGCTCTTCTTTCGCTTTCGGCAGTGCTTCTTTCTTTCTGCCAGATTGGGTTTCTTTCGATGGAGCGTTCTTTACAGGGTTCTTGCTTTCGGGCGTCTTACGGTCTTTGCTTTCTGACGGCTTACTTTGTTCAGGTTTGGCGTTGTCATTTTTATTTTCTTCGGAGCGATGTACGGGCTGGTTCTTCTCGGTGTTCTCATGGTTGTTCTCCTTTTCAGAAATATTGGACTTTGCGTTGCTATCTGTGCCAGGCACGCTTTCGCCTTCTGTGCTTGCGGGGGTTGGCTTGCCAGCTGCCACAGTAGCGATGGTAGGTGCAGTTTCTTTTACAGGTGGGGGCGCAATGGGCGCAGCAGTACCCAATGCCGTTCCTTTTGTGGGGACAGTTGCCGACGGAAGTGTCAACGGCGGCTGATGCGCGCTTAACACATCGTTTTTCACTGCTTCTAATATATCAGGATTGATTTGCATTGCATCCAGTCGGGATAATGCGTCCTTATCCCCATCGACAAATGCCTGCTTTACAAGCTCTTTGAGTTTCTGATTACTGCGTGCTTTTTCGATTTTGGCTTGAGGCACTTGTGCATTGTTTTCTTTTTTGACAGCGGTGGCGTTCGCGGGTGGCAGCCGTAACGTTGGAGACGCCGGAAGAGGCGTACTCTGCATAGAGGGAGCGACCGGAGACTTCGCTCCTGTTGAGGTTTGTGTCCCCGGTGCCACGGGGA
>OBZH01001256.1_pt1 | contig 16586 bp, 9 predicted proteins | sample 1476881 | NCBI WGS metagenome assembly OBZH01 (sample SAMEA2580230, study PRJEB22360) | human gut metagenome | biome: human gut; feature: human-associated habitat; material: faeces | place: Denmark | collected 2008/2010 | reverse complement strand
GGCGGCATCTCCCGCCGATGCGGCCCAGGCCAAAGATGGCGAGCGTCTTCTCGTAGAGCTCCTTGCCCAAAAACTTCGAGCGCTCCCACTTGCCCTCGTGCATGCTCGCGTTCGCCTGGGGAAGCTGGCGCGCGCAGGCGAGCATGAGCGCCATGGTGTGCTCCGCTGCGCTCATGATGTTCGAGGTCGGGGCGTTGCACACGATGACGCCGCGCTCGGTCGCCGCGTCAAGGTCGATCGTGTCGACGCCCACGCCAGCGCGGCCGATGATCTTCAGGTTCTCCGCGGCCTCGATGACCCGGCGCGTCACCGGCGTCGCCGAGCGCACGACGATCGCATCGTAGGGGGCGATCTGCGCCGCGAGCTCGTCTTCGGTCAGGTCGAGCTTCACGTCGACGTCGTAGCCCTTATCGCGCAGGACGTCGATGCCCTCCTTCGCGATCCGATCGGCTACGAGAACCTTCTTGTGCGTCATGGCGAATTCCCTTCTCAGACAAGGCCGCTTATCGCGCGCTCGATTCGCAAATTCGACCGCGAGGGAACGCTCCCCCGCGGCCGAATTCGTTTCCGTCAGCACAACTATACGGCTTTATGCGTTGCTTTTCTCGAACTCTTCCATGAACGCGACCAAAGCTTCGACGCCCTCACGCGGCATCGCGTTGTAGATGCTCGCGCGCATGCCGCCCACGCTGCGATGGCCCTTCAGGCTCTCGAGCCCGCGCGTCTTCGCCTCGGCGATGAACTTCGCGTCCAGATCGGCGTCGCCCGTGACGAAGGGAACGTTCATGAGCGAGCGGAATTCCTTTTGCGCCGTACCGCTGAAGAGCTTCGACTGGTCGAGGTAGTCGTAGAGCAGCGCCGCCTTCTCCTGATTGCGCTTCTGCATAGCTTCGAGTCCGCCCTGCTCTTTGAGCCATTTGAAGACAAGCCCGCAGACGTAGATGCCGTAGGCGGGCGGCGTGTTCGACAGGCTGCCGGCGTCGGCCTGCGTCTTGTAGCGCATGATGGTGGGCGTGAAGGGCAAAACGTCCTCGCGGATAAGGTCGTCGCGCACGATGACGATGACCACGCCGGCGGGACCGACGTTTTTCTGCACGCCGCCGTAGATGAGGCCGTACTTGGAGACGTCGACGGGTTCGGAGAGGAACATCGAGGAGACGTCGGAGACAAGCGGGATATCGCCCGTCTCGGGAAGGTGGGTGTAGCGCGTGCCGTAGACCGTCTCGTTCTGGCAGATGTAGACGTAGTCGGCGTCAGGCGAGAAAGCGGCGCTGTCGAAATCGGGAACGCGCGTGAAGTTCTCGTCCTCGGAGGAAGCGACAAGGTTCGCGGTGCCGTAGAGCTTCGCCTCCTTGAAGGCCTTCTTCGACCAGTTACCCGACACGATGTAGTCGGCAACCTTGTTGCGCATGAGGTTCATAGGAATTGCCGCGAACTGCTGGGTGGCGCCGCCCTGCAAAAAGAGGACGCGGTAGTTGTCGGGGATGGACATGAGATCGCGGATGTCCTGCTCGGCGGTCTCGATGATTCCCTTGAACGTCGCCGAGCGATGGGACATCTCCATAACCGACATGCCAGACCCGTTGTAATCGAGCATCTCCGCCGCCGCGGTCTTCAAGACCTCCTCGGGAAGCATTGCGGGACCTGCAGAAAAGTTGAACACCCTACCCATAAGCGCACTCCTTTACTCGCGAGAGTCAGATATATACTTTATTCTACTAAAGCGCTCAAGCGAAGGGCCCGAAACGCCCGCTCATTCGGCCGCGCGGGCGCGCATCGTCGGCAGAAGGGTTTACGCGCCTTGGTGGGACACCTTGGCCCGAAGATGCACGCCACATCCCTTTTCAGGGCCGTGTGGCGCAAAAAATGAATGTGAATTCCTTGTATAATTTCACGTTAAGGAAACCCAGCACGCCACGCCTTAGACGCGCCGACATTCGGCGGGAAGGCGCCACGAAAGGGGGACGCATGGAAAACGCGATCACGAGAAGAGACGCACTCAAGCTCGGAGCCGCCGCGACGACGGTCATTGTGTCGGGAGGCGCGCTGACCATGTTCGCAGGTTGCGAGGCGAATAGCACGGCGGATTCCCCCCGCTACGGTGCGCCCGCCCCAAGCGAAACGAGCTTTCGTGTGGAAGACGGGAAGTGGTTTTCCGACTGGACGGAGGAAACCAAGCAGGGAATCGCGTTCACCGGCTCGAAGCTCGGCATCGTCCCGAGCGGCGACGGCGAAACGCTCGCCATCGCCTACTGCGACGCCGACGGTGTGAAGCAGGTCATGCAAATCGGGCCCGCGAACGTGCCCGTGCGCGTGCACGGCGACATCGAGATGCTCGCCGCAGACGACATCGCGTCCCGCTACGTGGTTTTAGTCGACGAAGACGCGACAATCGACGCGCTTTTCTTGGGCGGAATCGACCGCGCGGAAGTCTCGGGCAGCATCACCTCGCTTATCGTCGTGGGAAAAGCCGATGCTGAGCTTCGCTCCGAATCATCGGTGCAATCGGTAATCATGGGCGACAGCCGCGCGGACGTGCATGTAGACGCAGGCGCACTCGTGAGCGAGGTATACGCGCCCTACGCAGAGCAGGTCGAATTCGAATCGGTCCCCTGCGTCGTTCGCACCGTCGACGCCGATTACGCATCGCAGGCGAACAAGGCCTTCGTGCAGGTGCTGACAGGGCAGGGAACCGAAGACGAACGCGCCTTCGTTTTGGGCCTTTGCGCTGACCTTGAGCTTCCCCCCGTCGTTGCTGAGGCGGCGGGCAATGCGAAGACGAGCACCGCCGCCTTCCCTGTTTCGTTAGGTCCCGAAAAGGCATATGCGGACGAAGCCGACGCGGCAAACGCGGATTCCGCTAAGGGCAGCCAGGCGGACACCGCCACCGATAGCAATGCCGATATCACCTTCTCCGACAAGCCCGAGCTCACAAGCGACGACCCCGAATGGAGCCGCCTTGAGGACTTCCAACCCGACCCCGACACCCCCATCGACGAGAACTGCATCGAGCTTCCCACCGATGATGAGCTAGCGGCCGCGAACCAAGGCGCCGAAAACGACATTCCCTTCGTCCAGGGCGACATCGACACCATCTTGAAAGGCGTTGCCAACCTCACGCTCAACAAGACCGTCACCTACGCCACGAACACACTCCTATCTGCGATTTTCGGCTCGAACAACGGCGTCGAGCGCGCCCTTGGCGAGATCAGTGCGCGCCTCGACAACATCGAGCGGGAAATCCAAGCCGTGTACACGGCGATTCAGGAAGCTGAGCTCTGCTCGATAATCAACGAACTGATCAAAACGTATTTCCGCAACACGACCGATTTGGTGGATTTCATCGAGAAGTTCAACCGCGATTACATGAAGGATTTCCAGGAGGGAACCGACGACTACATCGCCGCGCGCAAACGGGTCGCCATGTACCTTGCGACGGCAAGCTCCGCCGATAACCCCAAGCTTACCGTCGACGGGAAGACCGTCGACGCCTACGCCATCGATTACTGCAGCGCGCTTTTGGCGGAGCAGGTCGGTGTCGCGCTGAACCCGCTCGAGGCATACTTCAAGTTATCCCTGCTCAAAAGCCCTTGGGAGCAAAATACCATTGCAGGTCGAGTGGGCTTTCAGGATGAGGTTGTCAACAAGTTCGGGCTTTTGTGCGGATACGCAGCCTTCGCGCTGAGGGGATATATGGACTATCTTGCCGATGATGTCACGCTATCCGACGAGCAGAGAAAAGTCGAGCTCAGTCAATGTATCGCAAGCTGGGAACAGCTCTTCGGAACCGACTCAGCGAACGAGATCGCCAACGATTACGAGGTGACAAACGAGTTCAGCCGCATTCGCGCAACAAGGGACAACGCAAGCAACAGCGAGGAAGGCTACGCCGCGCGCGCGTCCCGCCTGATCGAGAGCTACAAGGTGGTTCCGCATGCGGATAAGTGGCGTCACTTCATGGTGCCCGGCAAGGAAGTCACGCTCATGACGCAAGCGGCCGTCCTTAAGGTGAACAAGAGCACGGGCGCAAACCAGCCGCAGCTCACCGTGAGCAGCGATGCCCATCTTGTGGCGGATATCGACAGTTTCCGAAAGATCTACGACTACTACGGCGGGAAAAAGACACTGCACCAGATACTCTTCGCGCAGGACGAGGCCAGCATCGCGCTCCCCGACGCTGGTAAGAAGGAAGACTACAGCTTCTCAGTCTCCGGCGTCGAGCCTAAGGCCGACCGCTACATCAAGTCGAAGGGGGCCATCGAGCACAGTCAGTACTACACGCCCGTTGTCTCGGGAAAGATGAAGCTCAGCCAGAGGAACTACTACAACTACGACAACAACCGCGGATCCAAGACCGAGAAATACTTCGACATCACGCTGCTCGGCGTCTACGAGAAACTGTCCTTCGAGGATTAAAGCGCTTTTGCCCAAGCGCAAGCGGGACCCGCTCACACCGAGCGGGCCCCGCTTAATTCAATCAGCTTGCGCCGAACTACTGCTCGTCAGACTTGATCCAGGAGAACATGCCGCGGATCTTGGCGCCAGTGGTCTCGATGAGGTGGTTGTTGATCGCCTCGCGATGCTCGATAAGCCACTTGTGGTCGTTCTCGCAATCGGCGACGAATTCCTTCGCGAACTCACCGTTCTGGATACGCTTCAAGATGAGCTTCATGGCCTCGCGAGATTCCTCGTTGATGACCTTCGGGCCCGCGTAGTACTCGCCGTATTCGGCGGTGTTGGAGATGGAGTAGTTCATGAAGTGGATGCCAGACTCGTACATGAGGTCGACGATCATCTTCATCTCGTGGTAGCACTCGAAGTAAGCGAGCTCGGGCGGATAACCGGCGTCGACAAGCGTCTCGAAGCCAGCCTTGACGAGCTCGACGAGGCCGCCGCAAAGAACTGCCTGCTCACCGAAGAGGTCCTCTTCAGTTTCCTCGGCGAACGTGGCTTTGATGATGCCGGAGCGGGCACCGCCGACGCCCCAGCAGTAGGACATCGCGATATCCCATGCGTCGCCGGTCGCGTCCTGCGCCACGCACGCGAGGTCGGGCACACCCGAGCCCTCGGTGAACTGACGACGGACGATGTGGCCCGGGCCCTTAGGAGCGCACATGATGACGTTCACGTCCTCAGGAGCCTTGATGTAGCCGTAGTGGATGTTGAAGCCGTGGGCGAACGCGAGGGTGTCGCCAGCCTTCAGATGATCTTTGATGTGCTCCTCATAGACCTTCGGCTGCGTCTCGTCCGGCGTGAGGATCATGATGAGATCGGCTTCCTCGGCAGCGGTGTCCATGTCAACGACCTTAAGGCCGGCCTCGCGAGCCTTCTCGGCGGACTTGGAACCCTCGCGGAGACCGACGCGCACGTCGCAGCCGGAGTCCATGAGGTTGAGCGCATGGGCATGACCCTGCGAGCCATAGCCGATGATGGCGATCTTCTTGCCCTGGATGATCTTCGGGTTGACGTCCTCTTCGTAATAGATTGTCACAGCCATGGTAGTTTGTCCTTTCTTTTTGGCTGGTTTTACCTTGCTCTATGGCAACCGCATTCGCGGAAATACCCTGGTGGAGTACGGGTTCGCTCCCTACACTTCCTTGGAATTACGGCTCATGGCTATCTTGCCCGTGCGCGTAATCTCCTTGATGCCGTAGGCGCGGAAGAGATCTTCCATGCCCTTGAGCTTGCTCTCGTCGCCCGTCGCCTCGATCGTGAGCGAGCTTTTGCCCACGTCGACGATCTTCGCACGGAATACGTTCGTGATCTCGATGATTTCGTTTCGCCGCTCGGGCGACGCGTTCACCTTGAAGAGCACGAGCTCGCGCTCGATTGCGGACTCCTTTGTAAGGTCGCTAATCTTATAGACGCTGACCAGCTTGTGCAGCTGCTTGGTGATCTGCTCGTATGCCACGTCGTCAGCCTTCACGATAATCGTGATGCGCGACATCGTGGGGTCCTCGGTCGGACCCACCGACAGCGAGTCGATGTTGAACCCGCGGCGCGAGATGAGCCCGGTCACGCGGGAGAGCACGCCCGGCTTATTCTCGACCAGGATAGACAGGATATGCTTCATCGAACATCCCCTTCCTCTTCAGCGGCGCCTTCCCCGTCCGGCTCCTCACCCTGGTGCGAGCCCTTGTCCTCAGGGTCGGACTCCCAGCGGCCGCCGAACTGCGCGTCGATCTTCGCACAGGGCGACTTCTCGCGCACCACCGGCGCCGGCTCGCCCGGCACATCGGTGCGCACGGCGCCAACCGCCACGTCTATCGCGCCCATGACGTCGTTCATCGCCTTGCCAGGCGCGACCATCGGGAACACGTTCTGCTGGTCGGAGATTGCAACGTCCAAAAGGAAAGGACCGTCGCAGGCGAGCATGCGATCATAGGCCTCGTCGAGCTTCGCGGGGTCGGTCACGCGCTCGGCCTGCCAGCTGTACGCGTCGGCGAGCTTCACGAAATCCGGGTTCGCGTCGAGTTCGGTGAACGAGTAGCGCTCGCGATAGAAGAGCTTCTGCCACTGGTGCACCATGCCGAGCGCGCGGTTGTCCAAGATAACGACCTTCACCGGCACGTTGTGAATGGCGGCGGTCGCCATCTCCTGGCTGTTCATCTGGAACGACCCGTCGCCGGCGATGCAAACCACCTGCGCGCCCGGGCGCCCGAACGCGGCGCCGATGGATGCGGGGAAGCCGAATCCCATCGTGCCCAGGCCGCCCGAGGAGATGAAGCTGCGCGGCTCCTCGCGATCGATGAACTGCGCGGCCCACATCTGGTGCTGGCCGACCTCGGTAACAACGACGGAGTTGTGCGGGTCGAGCTTCGCGGAGAGCTTCTGCATGGCGATCTCGGGGACGATCTCGTCAGGGTTCTCGGTGATATGCGCATCGTAGAACGGGTAGCGCTCGCGCCATTCCGCGATCTGCGCGTTCCACGCCTCGGTGCGCGGCGCGCAGGCTTCCTTCTCGATCGTGGTGACGATGCCCGCGACGACGCCCTTCAAATCGCCGACGATGGGCACTTGCGCCTCGCGGATCTTGCCGATCTCGGCCGGGTCGATGTCGATGTGGATGACCTTGGCATGCGGGGCGAACTCGGAGAGCTTGCCTGTCACACGGTCGGAGAAGCGCGCACCCGCCGCGATGATCAGGTCGGACTCGGTCATAGCTAGGTTCGCGAACTTCGAGCCGTGCATGCCGACAGGACCCAAGTTCATCGGGTGCGACGCCGGGAAGGCGCCTTTGCCCATGAGCGTCGTCACCACGGGAATCTGCATCATGGTCGAAAGCTTCACGAGCTCTTCGGTGGCACCGGATGCGATTGCGCCGCCGCCGACGTAGAGAATCGGCTTGCTTGCGCGCTCGATCACGCCGACCGCCTGCTTAATCTGCTTGGCATTGCCCTTGTACGTAGGGCGATACGACGGCAGGTTCACCGCATCGGGATAGTTGAAGACAATCTGCTCGCTTTGGATGTCGGAAGGCACGTCGATGAGCACGGGGCCGGGACGTCCCGTCGAGGCGATATGGAACGCCTCGCGGAAAGTCGTCGTGAGCTCTTCCGCCGACTGCAGAAGGAAAGAGTGCTTGACGATCGGCATCGTGATGCCGACGATGTCGGATTCCTGGAACGAGTCGGTGCCGATGACGCCACGCGGCACCTGGCCGGTGATGATGACGAGGGGCACGGAGTCCATGTAGGCCGTCGCGATGCCCGTCACCGTGTTCGTGGCACCAGGGCCGGACGTGACGATGGCCACGCCAGGACGCCCCGTCGCACGCGCATAGCCGTCGGCCTCGTGAACCGCACCCTGCTCGTGACGAGCGAGGATATGCGTGATCTGCTTGCTGTCGTAGAGCGCGTCGTAGATCTTGATCGCCTGGCCACCGGGGTAGCCGAACACCAAATCGACGCCCTCGGCCTCGAGCGAGGCGATAATCGCCTCGGCGCCGTTCATGCGCAGGCCCTGCTTCTCGGTCTTGCTGCCCAGGCCCAAAGGCCCGCCAATCTGAGGTTTCTTGCTTTTCACGGTGTTGCTCACGAGACATACGCCCCCTTATCGGCCGATGAGACGAGCTTTGCGTACTTGGCGAGAACGCCATGGTTGTGCTTCGGTGCGGGTGCGACGAACGCGGCGCGGCGGCGGGCAAGCTCCTCGTCGTCGACATGGAGATTGATTTCTCCCCCTTCGATGTCGACCGTGATCTCGTCGCCGTCCTCGATAAGGGCGATAGGGCCACCCGCCGCGGCTTCGGGACTCACGTGCCCCACGCATGGGCCCTTCGAGGCGCCGGAGAAGCGCCCGTCGGTGATGAGCGCCACGGATTTGGAAAGCCCCATGCCCACGATGGCGGACGTCGGCGTGAGCATCTCGCGCATGCCAGGGCCGCCAGCCGGGCCCTCGTAGCGGATGACGACGACGTCGCCCGCCTTGATCTCGCCCGCGAAGATGGCCTTGCAGGCTTCCTCTTCGGAATTGAAGCAGCGCGCGGGACCTGTGTGCGTGAGCATCGAGGGGTCGACAGCCGACTTCTTCACGATGCCGCCGTCGGGAGCGACGTTGCCGTGGAGCACGCGCAGCGCACCGACCTTCGAGAACGGGTTGTCGTGCGTGCGGCAAACCTCGCCATCGGCGGGTTTCGTGCACTTCTCGATATATTCGGGAAGGGTGCCCATGCAGGTAAGGGCGGACTCATCGAGAAGCCCCAGCTCATTGAGCTCATGCATGACGACCGGCACGCCTCCCACGGCGTAGAGGTCGATAAGCGGGCGCGGGCCCGAGGGCTGCAGCTTCACGAGGTGGGGTGTGCGCGCGCTCGCCGCGTCCCAGTCGTCCATCGTGATGGGATGCCCCGCCGCCTGGGCGATGGCGGTCAGGTGGAGCACCGTGTTGGTGGAGCCGCCGAAGGCCATGTCGCACTCCATCGCGTTGTGAATCGCCGCCGCCGACACGAGGTCGCGGAAGTTGATGCCGCGCTCGAGCAGCTCCATGACCTTCATGCCCGCATGCTTGGCAAGGCGAAGGCGCTCGGAGTACACGGCGGGGATGGTGCCGTTGCCGGGAAGTGCGATGCCGAGCGCCTCGCACAGGCAGTTCATGGAGTTCGCAGTGAACATTCCCGAGCAGCTTCCGCAGGTCGGGCAGGCGGTTTCCTCGTAGTACTTCAGCTCATCCTCGCTCATCGTGCCGGCAGCAACCTTGCCCGCTCCGTCGAAGAGCGTGTTCAGGTCGGTCGTAGGGCCGTCCGTGCAGCCAGGCTCGTGGCCGGGAAGCATCGGGCCGCCGGAGACGAACACAGTGGGGATGTTCACGCGAAGGGCGCCCAAAATCATGCCAGGGACGATCTTGTCGCAGTTGGGGATGCACACGATGCCGTCGAACGCGTGGCCCTCGACCGCGCACTCCAGGCTGTCGGCGATGACCTCGCGCGACACGAGCGAGTAGTGCATGCCCGCATGGTTCATGGCGATGCCGTCGCACACGCCGATGGTGGACACCTCGAACGGGACGCCGCCTGCGAGGTAGATGCCGGCCTTCACGGCCTCGCAGATCTTGTCGAGGTTGTTGTGGCCGGGGATGATATCGTTGCGGGAATTGACGACGGCGATAAGCGGGCGGCTCATCTCCTCGTCGGTGATTCCGTCAGCCTTGAGCAGGCTGCGATGCGGAGCGCGCGCGGCACCCACCTTGATGGCATCGCTGCGAAGCTGCATGTTCCGTGTCCTCCCTCCGGGCGTCACCGCCCATAAAAAAATCCTGGCTGCAAGCACCTGCACCAGGACCTCTTGGGAACAACGGAGTAAACCGCGGACCGATAACGGAGTCGCCGATTCAGGCTACTTGCCTCACGCGATTGCGAAGGTCATTCGCAAAGCACGCAAAACGTTCGCGCCGAACTGCTCGGAGGTGGCATTCGGGGCCGCCCACCACCGGCTCGCAGCATCCGCCGGCTCTCTGAGAGATGGGTTCGTCCTTACTTTCCTCGTCAACGCATTTCGTCGTATTTGGTTTTGAACTGGCGTCAGTATACCCCCGCCGCATCGCAGCGCAAGGGGTAAATCCCCTAAACGCCGCGATGTGGCGATAAATGCACATTGCCGACAAATTCCCAGATGAGACGCCTTCGTGTAGGCCCCTCCTAGGCTTCCTTCACCTCTTTGGGAAGCTCACCATCAAGCGGGAAGCGCATCTCGGGTTCGTCTGCGCGCTCGGGGGCTTCACCGCCGAAGGAATACTCATCCTTCCCGGGGAGCACCGCGTTCAGCACGATGCCCGCAAGCGAGCCCACGGCGAGACCCGAAAGCGAGATGGTGATGCCGCCGACGGCGAACACGATGGCGCCGGCCGTGGAGTAAGCGATGCCAATGGAGAGCACGAGGATGAGCGCCGCGACGAGCACATTGCGGCTCTTCATGAAGTCGACTTTGTTCTCGACGAGGTTGCGAACACCGACAGCCGAGATCATGCCGTACAAAACGAGCGACACGCCACCGATGACGCAAGCGGGCATGGCCTCGATCACCGCTGCGAACTTCGGACAGAACGAGAAGCAGATCGCGAACACCGCGGCAATGCGGATAACGCGGGGGTCGAACACCTTGGTGAGCGCGAGCACGCCCGTGTTCTCGCCGTACGTAGTGTTGGCGGGCGCCCCGAAAAGCGAGGCGAGAATAGTGGCCAGGCCGTCGCCTAAAAGCGTGCGATGCAGGCCCGGCTCGGCGATGAAGTTGCGGTTGACCGTGGAGCTGATGGCCGAGATGTCGCCGATGTGCTCGATCATGGTCGCGAGCGCAAGCGGCATGATCGTAATGACAGCCGTGATGGCAAGGCCTGCATCGAAGTTGCTCGAGAGCGCGAAGACCGTGTTCTCGAAGGTGACAGGCAGGCCGACCCAGGGAGCTGCGGCGACGCCCGAGAAGTCAACTTCGCCGAGCGCAACGGCGAGCAGGTAGGACACGAGCACGCCGAGCAGGATCGGGATAATCTTCACCATGCCGCGACCCCAGATGTTCGCGACGATGATGACAGCGATCGCCACAACAGCGACAAGCCAGTTCGTCGAGGCGTTCGCGATAGCGGAACTCGAGAGGATAAGGCCGATTGAGATGACGATCGGGCCTGTGACCACGGGCGGGAAGAACTTCATCACGCGAAGCGCGCCGAAGCCGCGGAAGAGCGCGGAGAGCACGAGGTACAGAAGACCCGCGCACGCCACGCCCAGGCAAGCATAGGGCAGAAGCTCGGCCTCGCCGTTCGGTGCGATAGCGGCATAGCCCGCGATGAAGGCGAACGACGAGCCAAGGAATGCCGGCACCTTCCCCTTCGAGAGGAAGTGGAACAAAAGCGTGCCCAAGCCCGCGAACAAAAGCGTAGCAGAAACGGAGAGGCCCGTGAGCACCGGAACTAAAATGGTAGCGCCGAACATGGCGAACATGTGCTGCAGGCCGAAGACGATCATCTTGGGCTTGCCGAGCGTGGTCGCATCATAGATGGCGTCGGGGCTGTCCTCGGCTCCCATTGTCGGTACCGGTTTGTCGTATTTCGCCACGAAGCTCTCCTTCTCTGGAAATTATCACTGGGAGGCATTTTACACGCGAGGGACGAAAGGTCAGGCGTGCAAAAAAGAAAAAGGCCGGAAGCTCGTGACTTCCGACCTTTAGGTTTTATGGTGGTCGCTACAGGATTTGAACCTGTGACCCCCGCCGTGTGAAGGCGATGCTCTCCCGCTGAGCCAAGCGACCAAGTAATCTTGCATCAAAACTCGTTCCTGATGCGAGTGAATATAATAGCGCTCATCACGAGTGGACGCAAGGGGTAATTTCAAGTTTTTCAGCGCGTCTATACTGCTATACTTTCGAAACATGCATTTCCGCACGTGACGTAATTAGGGAGAGAAGAACCCATGAGCAACGAAGATAGCTTCCTCGCATCGAAGAAGCGCAGTGACGAAATCCGCGCCGACCTGGCCGTGCATCCCGAGAAATACCTCATGCTCACCGGCGACCGACCCACGGGCCGCCTGCATCTGGGACACTACTTCGGCACGATCAGGGAACGCGTGGCGTTGCAGAACCTCGGCGTCCCCACCCGCGTCGTCATCGCCGACTATCAGGTGATCACCGACCGCGACACGACCGCCAACATCGCCGACAACGTGCACAACATGGTGATCGATTACCTGGCCTGCGGAATCGACCCCGAGAAGACCATCATCTTCACGCATTCGCACATCCCCGCATTGAACCAGCTCATGCTCCCCTTCCTCTCGCTTTGCACCGAAGCCGAGCTCGAGCGCAACCCCACGGTGAAAGCCGAGCAGGAGGCGTCGGGGCACGCGCTCACGGGCCTGCTTTTGACCTACCCCGTGCACCAGGCGTGCGACATCCTTTTCTGCAAGGGCAACATCGTGCCCGTCGGCAAAGACCAGCTGCCGCACATCGAGCAGACGCGCCAGATCGCCCGCCGCTTCAACGAGCGCTACGCGCAGGTGTTCCCCGAGCCCGAAGGCCTTCTGACCGACGCCGTTTTGATCCCCGGCCTTGACGGCCGCAAGATGTCGAAGAGCTACGGCAACGCCATCAGCCTCTCGGCGACGGCGGAGGAGACCGCAAAGCTGATCAAGAAGTCGCAGACCGACTCCGACCGCAACATCACCTTCGATCCCGACGATCGCCCCGGCGTGTCCGCCCTGCTCACCACCGCAGCGCTTTGCACCGGGCGCACGGAAGTCGAGATCGCGGAGGAAATCGGCGACGGCGGCTCGGGCACGCTCAAAAAGTACGTCACCCAAAGCGTGAACGACTACCTCGCACCCATTCGCGCGCGCCGCGAGGAGCTTATGCAGGACCCAGCGTATATCGCCGACATCCTGGCCGACGGCAACCGCCGCGCGAACGAGATCGCGAACGAGACGCTTGGCGAGGTTCGCGAGGCCATGGGTATGGTCTACACCGCCTAGACCGCAAGACATCGAGCATGAAAAAACCGCCGTCGAGGTTTCTCGGCGGCGGTTTGCATTTTGTGGTGGGCCCACCCGGATTCGAACCGAGAACCAAAGGATTATGAGTCCCCTGCTCCACCGTTGAGCTACAGGCCCGTTTTGCACGTGGACTATTGTACCCGAAAGCTGAGCAGTCAAGGAAACTTCATATATATCCGTATTGCAGATAGACGCCACTCCCGCCGCCTTCGCGACCGAGTCCACCAGCGCGGCGCGCGCGGACGCCGCCTTGAGGTCGCCGTTCTCCTTCTCGAGCGCGGCGATGCGCTCCTCGATCGTGGGGTCGGGCTTCACTTATGCGAAAAAGCCACCCGTGCGGATGGCTTGAATCAACTGTGGTCGGGGCGGCAGGATTCGAACCCGCACGGGCCTGCGCCCGCCAGCCTCTGAAGCTGGCGCGTCTGCCTGTTCCGCCACGCCCCGATGTAATAAACTGTTGTTACGGACGCGCACCCTGGTTAAGAACCGAGGCCCGCGTCCTTTTTGTTTAGGGTTTCGATTATCCCGTCGCTATGTATGACGTGAAGGTTCTTGATTGTTCCGTCGCCCTCGAAGCTGGGGACCACCTTGCAGTCGCATCCGCGGTGGAAGTGCCTCCACTCGCCGGCCGTCTTGCGCGTGTGGTAGACCGCGCCGCGGCTCGCGAGCATCAGGCAGAACGTGCAGGTCTCGGTGCCCGTCGGCACGCGGGCGAACATCGCGCCCTCGTCCCTGTCGCGCCCCACGTTGGCGACGATCGTCTCGTTGAGGCTGCGGAAGGCGTCGTTCCTGGCGAACTCGCCGCACGCCCTCGCGAACGCCGCGTCGCCCTCCTTCGCGAGCTTCTTCGCCTGGTATCGCGCCACGTCGTCCACCGACCCCGGCTCGTAGACCGTCATGGCGCTGTCTTTGGCGCTCGCGTCGCTTCGGTACTGGACAATTCTCTCGAAAGTTGTGATGCTGAACACTATCGCGTCAGCCAAGATCGGAGACGACGCGACCTCCGCAGTGGAGCAGCGCGTCCTCGGGTAGTGCCGCTCCCACGAGGGGGCGTCCGTCGCCGAGAAGCGCGAGGCGGCGAAGCTCATCATGGAGGGCTTCGTGCAGGCGTACGACGACAAGGCGGCGAAGTTCGCGCCGCAGGGGTACAACCATCGCGCACAGCAGAGCGGCGCGAGACTCAAGTAGGCCAGCGCGTCTTAACCCGCACCCCCGTTTGGCCCACGCATATCACGAACGGTTTCTTTTCTTGGAGGTTAGCGATGCCCGTCAGTTGCAACGCCGCCAGACGCGGCAAACTCACAGCAGAAGGAATCGCGAGCCGCATTGCTCTCTACGACAGCTGCAGCATCATGGAGATGAATTCAGCTCAGAATACAAAAAGAACCCGTCGCTAGCACTTATGCTCTCGACGAGTTCGAACAATTAAAATGGCTCCCCGGGTAGGATTCGAACCTACAACCCTCCGGTTAACAGCCGGATGCTCTGCCGTTGAGCTACCGAGGAATCTGCCAATCAGTTGCGCTCTTTCCGAACGCGCAAGATAGTATTATACCCATCTCATCAGTCGGCGCAAGACCCAATTTCAACTTTTTTGACGAGCGCGGGCATTTTGAACCCCCAGCCTTCTCACCAGGAAGATCACTCGTTTCGGCCTCTGTCAAGCGACGCGCTCGTTCCCCGACCTCCATCGGGCGGCACAATCGCTCTCCGACCTCTCGTTCATTTGACAACTCTTCCCATTCCGCCACTCCTGCTCCTTGTCCCAAGATGAGACGAAATGAGGCGCATCGCCCGTCCCTCGTCTCGCACGCAGGGTAAGACAACCCGCGCTCTATCCCGCATCCGAACCAGTAACGAGGAATGTTTCATAGCTTCTTGCGGGACGCAGGGGCAGCGGAACCGGAGGGCGGACAGGTGGCTGCAACGCGAGGACCAACCGCGCAGCCCCTTCTTCTCGATGATCGGCCCCTCATGGATAGATATCGGCGAGGCAGTTTGACGGGTTCCGACGATGGCCCCCAACGCACCGCAGATCATGACGCGACCCTCTGGCGACGGCCCTTGGTGCACCGCAAATCGTGACGCAATCGCAGGCTCCGGGGATGGTCCTTGATGCACTGCAGATCGGGGACGCGACCTCCAGGGGTTTTCGGGAGCAGAGAGGCAGGTTGGTGGTCAACTGGACGAGTTATGCGACGTTTTTTCGTCCGATTCTCCCCTTCACGATAGCTTGGGGCATCCTCCGAAAACAAAGTCCCAGGTCAGCTTAAAGCAAGTTGGATTATTCTGAGAAATAACAGCGCACAACTCTCCCAACTGACCACGAAGTAAGGCTCCGCTCCACAGCAATCCCAATCCTCCTGCTCAGAATGAACTCGCCGCGGACAAATTAAGACGATTTCCCAGAGCCGCTCCAGCTACTTTCTGCGAACGATGAAGCACTTGTGGATGCGCGGATTGCGCTCGAAATCGTGCGGGATGGTTTGCGCGGTGATGTCCTCGATTTCCACGCCGTATTTCTCAAGCGATTCGAAGTCGGGCTTGAAGGTGCGCAAATTGCACGAGAAGACGGCTCGCCCGCCCTCACGGAGAAGGCGGCTCACACCAATGAGAAGCTCCACGTGATCGCGCTGCACATCCCACGTGCGCCGTCCCATCGACTTAGAGTTCGAGAACGTCGGCGGGTCGACGAACACCAGGTCGAACAGGCGACGATCGCGCCGCGCCGATGTGATCCCCTGCCCCACCCCGGCGCGCTCGAAGCGGTGGGTCCGCCCCGAGAAGCCGTTGTTCGCCATGTTGCGGCGCGCCCAATCAAGATACGTCGCCGACATGTCCACCGTGCACGTCGTGCGCGCACCGCACGCGGCGGCATGCACCGTCGCCGTGCCAGTATACGCGAACAAGTTCAGGAAATCCCCGCCGGCCGCCATCTCGCCGACCATGTGGCGCGTATCGCGATGGTCGAGGAAGATGCCGGTATCGACGTACCCGGCAAGATCGACCTCGAACAGCGAGCCGTCCTCCTCGACGGTCGCCACAAACGAGCGTTCGCCGGCATCGCGGTACTGGCTTCCCCCGCGATCGCGACGGCGCGTCTTGGAGAACACGCGCTCGGGAGGCACGCCGAGCACAACAGGGGTAATCGCCAGGATATCGCTCATGCGATGGCGGGCCTTCAGCTCGTCGATCGACGAAGGGGCTGCGTATTCGGCAACATGAACGAAGGTTTTTCCCTCGTCCTCGCCCGCGCCTGCGTACAGGTCGATCGCGGCCGCGTAGCCGGGCAAGTCAGCATCGTAGACGCGGTAGCAGCTGACCCCTTCGCGACGCGCCCACTTGCGACGTTCCTTATACACCTTGCGTAAACGGGAAGCGAACTGGGAGGACGTCTCGTCGTGCACGTCGACGACGTGCTCGGCCCCGCCGAACATGTCGGGAACGACGATCGTCACAGGCGCAGCCGGGGGCGTATCGAAGAGGCGGACCTTGATGCTCACGCGCCCCCGCCCAAGCTCCTCGCAAAGCGAAGGCTCAACACCGAAGCGCTCTGCCGCGCCCTCGCCGCCGATGCAGGCGAAAACGGAGCGCGCGGGAGCATCGGCGG
>OBZH01001238.1_pt1 | contig 16911 bp, 15 predicted proteins | sample 1476881 | NCBI WGS metagenome assembly OBZH01 (sample SAMEA2580230, study PRJEB22360) | human gut metagenome | biome: human gut; feature: human-associated habitat; material: faeces | place: Denmark | collected 2008/2010 | reverse complement strand
GGGGATGGCAAATAGCTTTCCGGACTCGCGCATCCCCGAAAGATTCAATCCCGTCAAGATGACTATTATTCCCAGTGCCACCCAAACCGGGTGGACGCTAAGGGAGGGAAATAAAGACGAAAGATAACGCCCAGCCACCGTGGTAGAAACCGCAATCGTCAAAGAATAATCAACGAGCAACGCACTTACCGTAATCAAAGCGGCCGGTTGTCCCAGGTTTTGCCGCGCCACCTCGTAGTCGCCCCCTCCGCGCGGGTAGGCCAAAACTACTTGGCGGTAGGAAATAATCACCACCGCCATAACTGCGAAAACCGCTACCCCCACCCAGAGGGAAATACCAGAGGCTACGATTCCTCCTACTCCTAGCGTCAACAGAATTTGATCCGGGGCGTAGGAAACCGAAGACAGCGCATTCGAAGCAAAAACTGGGAGGGCGTAGCGTTTCGATAGCCCTTCCCGCATCAGCTGTGGCTTACGCAGGGCTGGGGTTTGCCAGCGTTCTTTGTCGTCTTTCACACCCCCGATCATCCCACTATTAAGTCAAAACTAATAGTTTCTGCTGGTTTGAAAGCTGAAAATAGCCCAGAAAAGGTTTACGCTACTTCCATGCACTTCGTAGTATTAGGCTCGGGACGAGTAGGTGCCAGAGTCGCACAGACCTTGGACGAACAGGGACATTCGGTTGCTATCATCGATTCCAACCCCGACGCTTTCCGTAAACTTCCCACTGATTTTTCAGGGCAAAAAGTATCCGGTATTGGCTTCGACCGGGAAGTACTAGAGCGTGCCAATATTGAGGAAGCTTATGCTTTCGCTGCCATTTCTAACGGAGATAACACCAATATTTTGGCAGCCCGTATCGCGCGCGAAACTTTTGGGATTGATCGGGTAGTTGCCCGGATTTACGATATTCGCCGCGCAGAAATCTACCGCAAGCTGGGCATTAACACGACCTCTCCGGTATCGTGGACCGCTTCGGAAATGCTGCGACTAATGTTGCCGGACGATACCCAGCTGGCGTATTCTGATTCGGTTTATCAGGTGAAGATGCTCCGCATTTTCCCTTGTGAAGACTGGGTGGGGGTGTCTTTACAGCAGACCCAAAAACTTCTGGATATCAAAGTTGCCTATATTGGCCGCGATGGTGACCCCTATTTCAACCTTTCTTCCCTGGTAATTCAAGAGGGCGACGAACTGATATGTACCGTCCCTTCGGAGCGGGCAGCCCAGATAGAGCGGGCTTTCAAACGACCACCAGTGCAGGAGGATTAATATGCGAATAGTGATTGCCGGAGCCGGCTCGGGAGGACGCTCTATTGCCCGAGAACTGGTAGCTAATGGTTATGAAGTTACTTTGATCGATAATCATCCATCCCGCATGGAAGTAGCATCGATTCCGCAGGCAGACTGGGTATTAGGGGACGCCTGCTCCCTAGATACGCTTTCTAAAGCCGAGATCAGCGAGGCCGACGTAGTAGTTTGTGCTACCGGGAACGACAAAGTGAATCTGGTGGTTTGCCTATTGGCAAAAACCGAGTTCGGGGTACCTAAGACAGTAGCGCGGGTCAATAATCCCAAAAACGAGTGGCTCTTCGATGATGCTTGGGGAGTAGACGTGGCCGTTTCTACCCCGCGCGTGATGACTTCCTTAGTAGAAGAAGTAGTATCTGTGGGCATTCCGGTACATCTGTTCCGCTTCCACACTTCTGACACCAACATGTATTCGCTAACCGTTCCCGAAGATTCTGACTTAACCGGGCAGCCCCTATCCGCCCTCGACCTGCCTCCTTCGGTGGTGTTAGCAGCAGTTTTACGTGATTCGCGTCCGCTTGCTCCCCGCCCTGATACTTTGCTGCAAGGACTCGATGAACTCTTGATGCTATTTAGTTCCAAAGCCGAAGAGGATTTAGAGCAAATAACTGCCCTGTTTGCACCCCCGCCTGAAGAGGTAGCTGATCCGGCGCAAGAAGACTAGCGGTCATTGCCACGTAGGCGGGAGGTTTCTGCTCGCAGTAGAGCCCAGTTAAAATAACCTACCAGGGCAAATGCGGGCAACCCTAAGATGAGTCGCGCTGCCCCCAGGGGAACCAACTGATTTGCGTAGTACAGGGGTAGTTCCACCGCTAATCGCAAGGTGAAAAGCCCTATCCAGAGCCAAGTGCAAAGTCGGGAAAGCTCATAAAACTTGCGGAATGGCGGACGGAGCCAGCTATCCAATTTGCCGACAGTCCCAGCTACCAGCCAGCCGATGGCAGGTCGGCGAGCCAGGATAGTGGCCAGCAGGATCACGGAGTAAACCCCGTTTATCCAAAAACCAAAGGCAAAAAAATTCTCCACCTGACCGCTACGCCAGGCCCAAAATACACTGATTAGCGTGCCGGCAAGGCCGGCTAGCACCTGGCGCAAACTTTGGTGGCGAAGGATACGGATCGCTCCGAAGATAACGGTCACTGTCAGTGCCAAGATAACCGGCAGGCGCAGAGAATTAGTAAAAGGATAGATGGCCACTACCAAAATGGTGGGTAAGGTAGCTTCCAAAGCCCCCAAAGGCCCGCCGATGGCTTCCCGCATCGAAAACTGCTGCGATCCTAACTGGGATCCCAAACCACCTAACTGTCCTGAAAGTGAGGATTGTCCCCGCGGGTCAGCATCCGGTGATAAATGGGGTGATTCTGGCTGGTCTCCACGGGCATTATTGGACTCTAAACTACTGTTCATTAGCGCGAACCGGCTCAATCTGAAAAGTAGGGTTGATAACACAAAGTCCGCTGGAGCGAGCAATAACCATCCCTTGCACCGCTAAACGAATCCCAGCTTTAATCCCGGGAACACTTTTCCGCCCTAGCCACACCACATCTATTGACCCGGTACCGTCAAAAAGGGTTGCAGTAAAGGAACCAGCTCCGGTGGGAGCAGGAAAAGTAACCGAACGCAATACCCCAAAAAGGGAGGCTTTTTGTCGCTCAGCTACCTCACAAACTTGGGCGGCTACCCGGGGTTGCGAACCTTCCGGAACTGCAGGTTTCGTTTCTTCGGAAGCCACTACTCGCCCCCGCCCAACTGCTCAAGTAGCTCTTCCGGTAGTTCGATCGGTAATGCTTCTCCCGGTACGTGGGCTTCTTTCCCGCGAACTACCTCCATGCCGCCTAGGACTTCCAATAGGCCTTCACGAGCGGATTCTTCCTCGGCAGCTTGTCCCCTGACGATGACTCGTAGCAGCCAGCGATCGCCTTCAATCCCCCACAAGAGCAGGGGCATTGCTCCCTCAACCGCTGATTTACCTTCCGGGATGGGGCGCGCCAGCACCGCTTCCCCGAAAGGACCGGGGAGCGGAAAAACCTGGTATTCCTCCGCTTTGAGCTGGTCAGCTAGCTCTTGACGAACCTCATCCCACAGCCCCCCGGAACGTTGCATCGCGAAGGCGGCAAGCTGCATCTGAGCGGTTCCCGACACTATCTCTAGAGCCAAGATATTGCCATTTGCATCTTGAACGGGAAGAACTTGTAATCCCGCGATCATGGGGATCCGTAAGACCCCCATATCTAGAAACTCGCTGCCCTCCGGCGACTCGCCCTCATTGTAAGGGCCTTGCCGCTTAGAGGTTTGCGCGTCAGGTGAAACTTCCTCATCAATTGGCGCCAAGGCCGATTGCCCTGCAGAAGACTCTGCTGTGTTAGCGGACTCCTCCGGCTTTTCGGAGGCCGGGATGTCTGCCGCTAGTGGCGAAGATTCGTCTTGATCGAAACGTTTACGTCGAGAAGAAAAAAATCTCATAACGCCAGTTTATTCAGCGCAGTCAAGGCAAACCGGTTGGCCGTCAACTGCCCCCGCCAGGCGGGAACGGTGCTGAACTAGGAAGCATACCGAGCACGTAAACTCGTCATCTTGCGCCGGAATTACCTGCACAGAGAGTTCTTCGCCAGATAGATCAGCGCCAGGCAGCTCAAAATCTTCTGCAGCTGCGTTTTCATCCTCATCGACTTCAGAGGAACCGCTGGCCTCTGCGCGGCGAGCCTTCAGTTCTTCTAAGGAGTCCTGCTCGACTTCCTCTTCATTTTTACGGGGGGCGTCATAATCTGTTGCCACGGTTCGTCCCTTCTAAAGATGGTGCTTAGGTCTACAGTTAAGTAAACAATAGACGCGGGGATATTAACACTTCAAGCCCTAAAATGCTAGATACGACAGACACACCGCGCCGAATAGGCAAAAAACGCCCCTGAACGTGGCAATCTCGAAGCAAGGGAACGGAGGAATATGAAAGACCTAGAGCTGTTGGGATTGCACCCAGATGGTAATCAGCTGATTCTCAACGATGAGGAAGGCACCCGCTACACCTTGGCCATCACCCAGGAACTACGCGACACGCTGCGCCCGGAGCGTCCCAACTTGGAGGCGGTGCCCCAAAGCCCGAAGAAAACAGTTCCTCCGCGTAAAATCCAATCCCTGATTCGCGCCGGCAGTACCGCTAACGAGATCGCAGACAAGTTTGAGCTTCCCCTGGCGAAAGTACAACGTTACGCTACCCCGATTTTGGCCGAGCGTCGCCACATTGCGAATCAGGCGCAATCTTGTCAGATAGGAGGGGAATCAGATTCTCCGAGGTTAGGAGAGCTAGTAGTAGATCGTCTCGCAGCGCGCGGGGTGGCGGCAGCTTCGCTGCGTTGGGATGCGGTTCGCGGCGGTAAAGGACCGTGGGAAATCATTTTGACTTTCACCCAAGATGCCCGTGATTTAACTGCCCGTTGGCATATGGAGCCTGGTTCTTCCACAGTGAGCGCCCTTGACCAAGAAGCATCCTGGTTAACCGAGGCTCCCCAACCGGCTTCAAAAGTATCGAGTTTTGAAGAGTTTTTCCCCGTAACTTCCCCGGAGACTACAACCCCACAAAAACCGGATACCGGTACTGAGGCACTCTTAGAAGCACTGGCAGCCGCGCGCGGAAAACGCGATATTTCCCCGGATCTACAACTCCCCGAAGAAACCGAGCTAGAGGAGATTTCCGATTTAGAGGGCGAACCTGGTGATACTCAGGCCAGCACCCCGGCGGAGATAGTTTCCCTTTCCGGCAAGCGTCAGGGATCACCTACTGCGGAAGAAAACCCCGCTGTGTCCGCTTCCGCGCAGTCGCAAAGCGATTTCAGCCCCGTAGAAGACGAACAACTGGGGGAAAAATCAACGATCCCCCAGGCGGAGCCCGCCGCGCAACTTCCGCAAGAAAAACGCCCCTTAGATCAGGTGTGGGATAGTAGCGAACCTACTTTTGTAGGCAATCTTTCCGAAGCGGAGGCTCTTAACCTGGATTTAACCAGACGCGCCCCCGCAAGCTCGGCAAGGAACGAAGCTGGGGAGCCTTCTCGCCCCGCCCCTCCTCCCCCCAGCGCTGACCCCGGACAGGAAGCTCTCGTCCTGCCGGGAATGGAAAACGTTGAAGAAAACGATAAAACCATCCTGGCTTCCGGGGAAAAAACCCCAAAAACCAAAGGTAAACATCGACGTTCCCACCGTAAATCTATCCCCAGCTGGGACGATATTGTCTTTGGTACTAAGCCGCGGTAAGTACTCGAATACGTCCTACTAGGCTGCAGGTCTTACTGTTTAAACCAGAATTAGGGGGATTTCCATTTCCGCCGGGGTAAGCGAGCCATGGACTCCTACCATTTGCAAAACTCCCCGGCTATGAAAACGAGAATCTACAAACTGATAGTTTTCCTTCGCAAAAATGGTGAAGTCCCCGATACGATCCGGTTCGCTAATATCACCGTAAATCTGGCGGTAGTCAGCTATTATCTGACCGCGCCCGGCAAGTAGTTTTTGCCACTGTACCAGCACCAACGCATCAGGAGCCTTCCGGGTGCGATTACCGGCAGGGTCCTGACCTAGATATTTTTCTTTAAGGTGAACGTGGAGGGCGCGCGGCTCCCCGGAGATCGCTGCCACCTGGGAGGCTAGCTCTGACTCGGCTAAATCAACCGTGGAAGCGTCAGTAACATTAACCATGCCATGATCTGCGGTTATCGCCAACAGTACGTCAGGAGGTAACTGCGCACGCAGTTCCGACAATGCCCGGTCAATTGCCTCCAATTCTTGTAACCAGCGGGGATGAGACCAGCCCAGATTATGCCCCCAATGATCAAGTTGTGACCAGTAAAGATATACATAATCCGCCCCCTGTTTAAAAGCTGTAGCAGCCTGGGCGCAACGCTCAGAAAGCTTCGTGGACACCTTTAAGTTCGCGTCGCGCAAAGTGATGTCACTAAGCTTAGAACCCACAAAGTCAGGCGGGACGAGCGCCAGGGACTCTAGACCGCTATTTCGGGCATAAGTAAAATGAGTCGGCTGGTCACACCAGGATTGAGCCGGTCGCCCATAGCCTTCAAAAGTAATTAAGTTCAACACCCGCCTAGCAACTGGATCCCAACACTGATACCCCAGCATCCCGGTTTGGGCAGGTGAAAGACCGGTATGGAGGCTGGTGAGAGCAGCTACCGTAGTAGACGGCACGCAGGTTCGCAGCGCTTGGCCCAGCGTGTCCGGTGTCTGCGTAAGATAGGGGCGCATAAAGGGTAAATGTCCGCGCCGCGACAATAGCAGCTGCTGACCCATACCATCAATGGCGACTAGGCATAACCGGCGCCTATTTTCCCCAATTGCTGGCCGCAGTACATCCGAAAAATCGGTTTCTTCCCGCCAGTTAAGCGCCCCGAACAGCGTGGGTAAAATATCCCATATCCGCATTCCAGTAGTGGTTTTCTCACGGTGACCCATACCTCTTATCTTCTCATATCCGCGAGCCGAATCTGACTAGTGCCTCGTTTTTTGCTTTGATATTAAGGTGAGCGAAAAGTCGAATGAACCCCGTCAGCCTGACCTGTTTTCTGCAGCCATGCCTGCAGCGGATGCCCTCGACCAACCAGACAATAAAGAAAAACCGGTAAGCTCGCCCACGAAAACTGTGACTGCCCGTCCGCAGCGAAAAAAAGCGGCGCCCTCCTCCCCGGATACTGTAGAGGAAAAGATTACTCATATTGACGTTTCCGAGGAGATGCGCACCTCCTTCTTGGAGTACGCCTATTCGGTGATTTATGCGCGCGCCCTGCCTGACGCGCGGGACGGTCTAAAACCGGTGCAGCGACGCATCGTCTATATGATGAGCGAAATGGGGCTGTGGCCTAATAAGGGGCACGTAAAAAGCTCGCGCGTAGTGGGCGAAGTTATGGGTAAGCTCCACCCTCACGGTGACAGCGCTATCTATGACGCGATTGTGCGCCTAGCACAAGACTTTAACCTGCGGATGCCGCTGGTGGATGGGCATGGGAACTTCGGTTCACTAGATGACGGTCCGGCGGCGGCGCGCTATACGGAAGTTCGAATGGCACCTACCGCGCAAGATAAGGTGTCTAATCTCGATGAGGATGTCGTAGATTTTGTACCCAACTACGATAACCAGTTCCTGCAGCCAGCAGTATTGCCCGCAGCATTCCCGAATTTGTTAGTTAATGGGGCTAACGGGATTGCCGTGGGGATGGCCACCTATATCGCCCCCCACAACCTGGGGGAAACTGTGGCCGGCGCGATTCATCTGCTAGAGAACCCGCAGGCTAGCACCGAAGATTTAATGCGTTTTATTCCCGGCCCCGATCTGCCAGGCGGGGGCATTATTGTGGGGCTGGATGGCATTCGCCAAGCCTATGAGACCGGAAGGGGCATTTTCCGTACTCGCGCCAAGACCTCGATTGAGCGGGTTAGCGCCCGGAAGATGGGAATTGTGGTCACCGAGCTGCCCTATATGGTCGGCCCGGAAAAAGTGATTGAAAAAATCAAGGATGGGGTGCAAAAAGGCCGGTTAAAGGGTATTTCCGCGGTTACTAACTTAACTGACCGCGAACATGATCTGCGCCTAGTTATCGAGGTGAAATCCGGGTTTAACCCGGAGGCAGTGCGCGCTTCCCTGTTCAAGCACACTCCCATGGAAGATTCTTTCGGGATTAACGCGGTGGCTCTGGTCGATGGCCAGCCCCGCACTCTGGGTCTAAAAGAAATGCTGCAGGTGTTCCTAGATCACCGCATGGAGATCGTGATGCGCCGCAGCCAGTATCGTCTGCGTAAACGGCAAGAACGGCTGCATTTGGTACGTGGCTTGCTAATCGCAGTCCTCGATATCGATGATGTTATTCAGATTATTCGCGCCTCCGAGGACTCCGCCCAGGCAAAAACGCGATTAATGGAGGCTTTTGACTTAGATGAAGTGCAGGCCGAACACATCCTGTCCCTGCAACTACGCCGGTTAACAAAGTTTTCTCGTCTGGAATTAGAGGCAGAGCGTGACCGCTTAACCGCAGAAATTGCCGAATTGGAAGCCCTGATTGCTTCGCGGGAAAAACGCCAAGAACTGGTGGCCAGCGAGCTGCGGGAAGTAGCCCAAAAACGTTCTGATCCCCGGCGGACAGTTCTGCTGGAAGAAGAGGGCGCTGCCCAGTTAACTGCCGATCAAGACACCCCCTTGGAGATCCCAGATGAGCCGGCAACCGTAGTCTTAGGGGCAGGCGGCCTGGTGGCACGCTTCCCCGGGCATGAAGCTTTATCTGCTGAGGCAGGGCGCGAACCTTGGGATACCATTATTTCCACTGCCCTTACCACCGCCCGCGGCCAAGTGGGTGCGGTTACTTCCCACGGCACTTTATATAAGCTAACTGCCTTGGAAGTGCCCGCTTTGGTACGGTCGGCAGCGGCACCCTCCCTGCGCGGTACGCCTCCGATTTCACGGCTGCTGCCCCTAGAGGACGGCGAGGAAGTAGTGGGGCTGGTTCCTCTCGATGAGGACGGCCCTACCTGGTGGGCTGCCACTTCCAGTGGGGTGATTAAACGAATTCGTCCCCAGGTACTGGCTACTCAGGATTCTTATTCGATCATCACGCTGGAATCCGGTGATCAGGTAGTAGCCGCTGGCAGTGGCAGCGATGATGGCGCCTTTGTGCTGATATCTTCGGCAGCGCAACTGCTGCGTACCCCCGCGAATAAAGTACGTCCCCAGGGACGCACGGGCCAAGGTATTTCCGGGATGAAACTTTCCGAGGGCGATCAAGTAGTTGCCGCCGCTTTAGTCAGCGCTAAGGCTCTAGAGTCTTCCCTGGTGGTAACAGTCGCGGGGATTGCTACTTCCGGGTCGGGAAGCGGACAAACCAGCGCCAAAGTCACCCCCTTGCTGCAGTACCCCCAAAAGGGACGCGCCGGGCAGGGCGTGCGCTGTCAACGTTTCCTAAAGGGTGAAAGCCGCTTGGCATTAGCAGCGATTACTGCCACTCCCCCGCGCGCCCTCAGCAAAGATGGGTCCCCGCTGCCGCTGCCAGAAGTAACTGATAAGCGAGACGCTTCTGGTAGCGCCTTAAAACGCCAAATCTACTACCTGGGGTAGCGTTAAGACGCTATTTTCAGACACTTTGCGATCCTAAAAATAGCTAGCTAGCGGTCAGAGCTAGACACTGTCCTTCGAGGCAGGAGTCTCGATCGCGTATTGGGTGGAAGTGCCGATAACTTTAAAGCCGGCCTCTAAAAACAGATGCCGAGTGGCGGGATCGGCGGTCTCCGGCAGTAGTGCCCCAACAGTAGCGAATCCTTGTTTTTTAAAGCCCGTCAGCACCGCCGCGATTAACGATTTTAGAATCGCTTCGTTTTCCCACCCCGGAAGGAGTCCTAACAAATCAATATAGCCTTGACGATTCCCTACTGCGGTCCAATCTTGCCGATAGATAGAGGACAGTACGAAGCCAGCAATCTCGGAACGATCAGTGCTTTTATCTAGCGCCACGAAAGAGCAATTCGGGGTGAATGCTCCACGGCGGGTAGTCCAATCCTCTGAAGTGTATCCCGCCCCGGCTTTCCGCTTTTCCAAAATCCGGTTGACAGCTTGCCGCAACAGGTCATCGAGTTCTTTATCCCAGGTGACAATCTGGAACGGGTGAGCCAGGCTCGGTATTTCAATCGGCCCGGACAGATCCCGAGATACATCCACGAAGGAATCGGTTTGCGTATAACCGGCATCTACCAGTAAATGCGACAGTTCCGGGGCGATATCTTCCACATAAAAGAGGGCGCGTCCGGGACGGGAATGGTCTAGCAAGGCTCGTGCCTGATCTCGTTGCCAGGAAATGGAGGCGCGTCCAAGTCCTTGACCGCGGTAGCGCGGATCTACCCCGCCTTCGCAAACCACTTCGTTTAACAGCAGCCGGGGACGCACCTGCGCATAGGCAACCAGGTTATTTTCCGGATCGAAGGCACCGATAGTGCGCCAGCTGGAGGGCGCCGCAAAAAAATCTTCTACTTCAGAAATTGCGGTTCGAAAGGGCGGATTGTCGAACTCTTCGATCCGGTGAATCAGACTTCCTACTTCTGCCACGTTATCGGGACCAAGTTTGCGCCAGGAAAAGTTTCCGCTGCCTGTCGGCAATGACCATGCGGGTATTTCCATTACAGCTCCACCGTATAGATCATGCGGGCTCCAGCTAACTGAAAATCACAAGCGGTACACACCTGGGACAGATCACCAAGTTTCGGATAGTTATCCTCGGCAAAGACTTGTTTATAACCCGAATCCGCGCAAGCTAAGAGCACTTGAGAAAGTACCTGTTTAAGTACCGCAAAATCGGCGCCGTGACTGTCGGCATTCCGGCGATCATCACCAAAAATGTCAACTGCTACTGCCGGAATTATTTGTTCGGATACTCCCTCAGATTCTAGGCAGCTGCTTTGGCAAAGATTGCGGTAAACCACCAGACAATAGGCCAGTACCCGCCCGGAACTCATCGAGATAGCCGCAAAAGATAGATCGGGCGCCAGGTTCGCTACTACCCGCCCCCACCAGCGGGAAGCATCTCCTTTCGCGGCATAAAGCCGGGCAGAATTCGCTACATGTAGGGCTTTTACTTCTTCCCATTGATCAGGAGAAAGGCGACGGGCAGAAACTATCCGGACGTCCTTAATAGGGAACTTTACGGGCAGCTTAGTCAGGGTTGCAGAATCTAATTGGTGAGAAAACACTTTAATCGTACGCTGCGCCGAGAACCCCGCCGCAGCATAGAGCATCCGGCGGTCTCCGGCGCGTTCATCAACCACGTTACGGATTTGGGCGGGACGTTCATAGTCTTCGCCAAAGTATCCCATCATCAATTCTCGAGCCCGCACATCTTGCCAGGCAAGTAAGGCTCTGCCGATTCCGCGTCCTCGCCAATGCTCGGCAGTGACCGCGAATAGGTCGGCGCGGGCATAGGTTTTTTCATCTGGCTGCAGAGTGACTGACCCGAAAGCCGCCAGGTTACCGCGGGAATCTAATCCAATCAGACAGTCTTGCAGTTCCGGGTGACTTAGTGCCTGGGTTAGGCGGGTGATCTCGTCCTCGGAAGTAGGGCGCGCCGGATGGGAGTGCTGTTCGGTTAAGTGAATCAGTTCCCGGATTCTCCAAGAGTCAGTTTCACGCGAGGGTCGCCAATATAGCCCCAGGTGCACCGGGGGTACCGGGGCAGCTGGCAGGCTCCCTAGCCTTTCGCGCAGAGTTGACATGTTTTTATCTTATCGGGGGTCCAGCGGCAAACCGAAACTGTTACGCATCAATCTGTTCTGCCGCTAGCTCATCGGCACCGGCCACGATAAACTCTCGCCGCGGCGCCACCGTAGATCCCATGAGGAGTTCGAAAATATTCTCAGCTTGTTGCAGCGCGGCTTCATCGGCAAAAGTTATTTGGCGCAGCATCCGTTTACCACGTTGCATGGTAGTTTCCGCTAGCTGGGAAGCATCCATCTCGCCTAGGCCTTTATAACGCTGGATGGGTTCTTTATATTTGCGTCCGCTCTTGGCGAGGGCGCGCAGGCGCTGATGCAGCTCGTCCTCGGAATAGGTATAGATAATTTCTTTCTTATTCCGTCCTTGAGCTGGGATTTCGATCCGATGCAAGGGAGGCACTGCCGCGTAGACCCGCCCAGCCGCGATTAGGGGGCGCATATAGCGGAAGAACAGGGTAAGCAGCAGAGTACGAATGTGAGCGCCATCCACATCAGCATCGGTCATCATAATGATTTTGCCGTACCTTGCCGAGTCCAAGTCGAAGCTGCGTCCCGAACCGGCCCCGATCACTTGAATAATCGCTGCACATTCGGCGTTAGACAGCATATCGGAGGTGGAGGCTTTTTGGGTGTTGAGGATTTTTCCGCGAATCGGCAGTAGCGCCTGGAAATCCGCGGAGCGTGCCTGTTTGGCGGTACCTAGCGCTGAGTCGCCCTCCACGATAAATAGTTCGCAGTCCTCAACTTTATTGGAACGGCAATCCGCGAGTTTGGCCGGTAGCGAGGAGGTTTCCAGAGCATTTTTACGCCGGGAAATCTCTTTTTGATGCCGCGCGCTCACCCGCGCCCGCATCTCCCCCACTACCTTTTCCATCAGGGCAAATACTTGCTGTTTATCATCGCGCTTAGAGGAAGAAAACTTCTTTTCCAGCCACTGGGTGATTGCACTGGAGACCGCCTGGCGCACTTGGGGAGTACCTAACACTTCCTTGGTTTGCCCCTCGAACTGGGGTTCGGGCAGCCGCACGGTAACCACCGGCCAAAGCCCCCCGCCGGGAACCCCCCGCGGCCCCCCCCGCCATTACGTCCTCTTTCTCAATTCGGATCTTGGCTTCTTTTTGGGTGAGTTTTAGGCGTTTCGATTTCTTATTTTTATCGATCTGGCTGCGCAATACCCGCACTAGCGCATTTTCGAACCCCATAATGTGGGTGCCACCCATGGGGGTGGCCACAATGTTAACGAAGGAGCGCTCCACGGTGTCGTAACCGTTACCCCAACGCAGCGCGATATCAATATCGCAGGTGCGTTCGACTTCGACCGGGCGTAGATGCCCAGTCGTCTGGTCTAACTGTTGCACAGTTTCGCTGTAGGTGCGCTGGTCGCGGATACACCAGGTGTCTACGATTGCCTGGTCGGGGGCGAGGAAATCGACGAAGTCTTCGGTTCCGCCCTCGGCTTTGAAAGATTCTGCTAACGGCTCTTCCGGGCGTTCGTCGCGGCAAATAATAGTTAGTCCCGGCACGAGGAAAGCGGTTTGACGCGCGCGTTCTAGCAGGTGTTCCCAAGAAAAACCAGTGGACGCAGTTTTGGGAAAAATCTGGAAATCTGCCCAAAAACGCACCCGGGTCCCGGTCTTTTTCTTAGGAGCTTTCCCCACTACCTTCAGTTTGGATTCCTTAGTAAAGGGTTTAAAGGGCGAGGTAGGGGTGCGGGATTCGGTGTCGTCGAACTCTCCGGGTTCCCCCCGCAGGAAAGACATTTGATAGGTTTTCCCGCCCCGATCTACCTGCACATCTAGGCGGGCAGAGAGGGCGTTAACTACCGAGGCGCCTACCCCGTGCAGGCCGCCAGCTGCCCCATAGGAGCCGGGGCCGAACTTTCCGCCCGCGTGCAGCTTGGTGTAGACGACCTCCACCCCGGATAGTCCTACTCCTGGGACTTCGTCGACGGGGATGCCGCGGCCATTGTCTGCTACTGAAACCGAATGGTCATCGCCGATCGTGACCTCGATCTGGTCACAGTAGCCTTCGAGGGCTTCATCGACTGAGTTGTCGATAATTTCCCACAGGCAATGCATCAGCCCGCGGTGATCGGTAGATCCGATATACATTCCGGGACGCTTGCGAACTGCGTCCAGTCCCTCTAGTACCGACAGGTGCCGGGCGGTGTAATCCGATTTCGTATTAGTAGCCACCCCCCTAGTTTACGGGTTGCCGCTTTTGGGGTGGCAAGTGGCTTTCCGAGGGCGAGTGATTGTGAGGGAATCCCCGCAGAGCTGCCAGGGAATAATCTAAGGTTTTAGAGTTGCGATTTTAGCTCCGGCTAAATACCAAGCATTTTTCTTTCTTCGTTCCATTGGCAAGTTCCATTGGCAAATCCGCACCCTAGCGGGCGCGAGAAAGTGAAGTCAGAGGCGCGTTTTCGGCCTCCTCCAAATGCAGCTGCGAAGTGTTATCCACGATTTCGGCACCACTTTCCCGCAAAGCCGGAACTAGAGCATGGGCGTGATGGGCGCAGAAAAACAGATTGCCGGCCTCCAGGCGGGCAAGAACCCACGCCTGCGCTCCGCAGGTATCGCAACGATCAGTCGCGTCAAAAACATAGGTTTGCTCACTCATGTCTTCATTGTCTACTGCGCACTTAAGGAAGTCACGCCCACCGCGCTTCCTTTCGCGTCTGGCAAAACTAAACCGCCGTCCTTGGCTTAGCAAGGACGGCGGAAAGTTCAAAGTGTGGCGGCGACCCTAATCCAGGTAGTCGCGGAGCACCTGGCTACGGGAGGGGTGACGCAACTTCGACATAGTTTTGGATTCAATCTGGCGGATACGTTCACGAGTCACCCCATAAACTTTGCCGATCTCATCTAAGGTTTTCGCCTGGCCATCGCCGAGACCGAAACGCATCGACACTACCCCGGCTTCGCGCTCAGAAAGCGTGTCGAGGACGCGGCGCAACTGTTCTTGCAACAGGGTGAAGCTGACCGCATCGGCAGGTACTACTGCCTCCGAGTCTTCAATCAGATCCCCAAATTCGCTATCTCCGTCCTCACCCAGAGGAGTATGCAATGAAATCGGTTCTCGACCATACTTTTGGACTTCCACCACTTTTTCCGGCGTCATGTCCAGCTCTTTAGCGAGTTCTTCGGGAGTAGGTTCGCGACCGAGATCCTGCAGCATCTGCCGCTGTACCCGCGCCAGCTTGTTGATTACCTCTACCATGTGGACGGGAATCCGGATAGTGCGTGCCTGATCGGCCATGGCGCGGGTAATCGCCTGACGAATCCACCAGGTGGCGTAGGTAGAGAACTTATAACCCTTGGTGTAATCGAACTTTTCAACTGCCCGAATCAGCCCCAGGTTGCCTTCCTGGATCAGATCCAAGAACAACATTCCCCGGCCGGTATAGCGTTTCGCCAGCGACACCACTAGCCGCAAGTTGGCTTCTAACAGGTGGTTCTTGGCATGTTGACCGTCAATAGCCAAAGAGTGCAAGTCTCGGCGCATCTTAGAAGTCAGATTTTCCGATTCCGTTTCTAACTGATGCTGGGCATAGAGCCCTGCCTCAATCCGCCGCGCCAAGTCCACCTCTTCGGCAGCGTTTAGCAGCGCGACCTTACCGATCTGTTTTAAGTAGTCCTTAACCGGATCGGCCGTAGCGCCCGCGACCGTGACTCGTTGCGCCGGTTCATCGGTTTCATCAGAATCAGAAACCGTGAAGGAATTGCCTTTCTTTTGCCCCTTGGCATTGGCTTTTGCCTGGCCAATTGCCTTATTTAAGCCTTCGATGGCGTTGGCCGGAGCATCTTCCTCTTCGTCCTCTTCTTCGTCGTCATCTTCTTCGGGTTCGCGATCCTCACCATGCTTTTCGTCATCTTCATCGTCCTCGTCATCATCAAGCTCCGATTCGAGGTCGATTTCTTCTTCATCGTTTAAATCTTCGTCACCCGGCTCTACCGCGTCTTCGTCAACTTCGTCGACTTCGGCGGGATTCTCTAGCAGCTCTTGCTCTTCTTCTAGTGCTTCGACTTCAGCTTTTTTACCCCGAGTAGTGGTTTTCTTCGGGCTAGTCTTCTTTGCCGCGGTGGTTTTACTGGCCGCAGCGCTTTTCTTAGCGGTAGTTTTCTTCGCTGCCATGGTCCTCTTGGCTGCATCCGCCTGTTTGGTAGCACTGGTTTTGCTAGCGGCACTAGTTTTCTTAGTAGCTTTCTTAGCCGTACTAGCTTTACTGCCCGCAGTCTTTTTGGCAGCAGTCTTCTTGGTAGCGGTCTTTGGCGCTGCCGTCTTTTTAGTAGCAGTAGCTGTCTTGGCGCTACTAGCCTTAGTGGAAGCCGCTTTCTTGGCGGCAGTAGTCTTGCTGGCGGCAGCCTTCTTTGCAGGCGCCTTGGCGGAAGAAGTCTTTTTTGCCGCTGCCGTTTTCTTGGCGCCGCTAGCCTTGCTGGTAGCCGCTTTCTTGGCGGCAGTAGTCTTACTGGCTACCGCGGTCTTCTTCGCGCTAGCAGTTTTTTTGGCAGTGCTTTTAGCGGTCTTCTTGGCAGCAGATTTCCCGGCGGTAGCAACCTTGGTAGTAGCTTTCGAGGGAGTTTTCGCGCTAGATTCAGATTGAGCAGGTTGAGGAGTCACAGCGACCTTTCCTGATTTCTAAACGATTTCATAGAGAATGCTCAATAATTATAATTCAATACCACACTTTCTAGCACAAATCTAGAGGATTTTTCGCGGCTAGAGGAGAACCGATAAGGAAAGAGAGTAACCAGCGATGCCCAGCGCTCAAGAGTTTCCCACTCAAATCAATGAACTATTACCGCAGGCGTGGCAAGCCGGGGTATCCCGTTGGCAGGATCTGGCGGGAATAGCAGAGCTATTTGAGGTAGGACTGACAGCTCTTGAGGGAGGAAAACGTACCCGGGCGCGCCTAGCCTACACTGGCTGGAAAGCGATAAGAGCCAGCACCGCTACCCCACCAAAACCCGTGCTCGACCTGGGGGTAGCCCTCGAAATCTACCAGGCTAGCGCCCTCGTCCATGACGATATTATTGACAACTCTGTCTTGCGCCGCGGCAAAGATGCCGCCCATATCAGTTTCACGAAAAGGCATTTAGCTGCCCAACGCCCAGGCGACCACCAAGAATATGGGCGGCTGGCGGCAATCCTATTAGGAGATCTCCTGCTGGCGGTGGCTGACCAGTGTGCTTTCGAAGCCGCTGCTACCTGCAAAGATCCGGACGCATTCTTCGCTAACTGGACGGAAATGACCCGCGAGGTTGCCGCCGGACAGTATCTCGACTTGCGCCTAGAAACCGACGAGCTTGACCCCGCCCATGCGCGCGAACAGATTTTAACGGTTATTCGCCACAAATC
>OBZH01001237.1_pt1 | contig 16921 bp, 15 predicted proteins | sample 1476881 | NCBI WGS metagenome assembly OBZH01 (sample SAMEA2580230, study PRJEB22360) | human gut metagenome | biome: human gut; feature: human-associated habitat; material: faeces | place: Denmark | collected 2008/2010 | reverse complement strand
TGGGCAAGCGCCGCCAGTTCCGATAGAGAATGTTGCGCCTTACGGCGATCGGAATCATAAATACCTACTAGGAATACTTTTTCGAGCTGTACCCGCCGATATTCGACTTCGGAAATATCTAGGTCGGAGGCTTGGTTACGTTGGAATTCTTCGCGTAGCTTTCGCGAGAAATCTCCGCCATGCGAACTTTGTTTCGTCAGGGCGGTACTCGCCCAATCCAGCAGCTCTAAGCCCCCTTGGGGGGTGTTTGCGTCTGCATAGTTAGAATAATGAGGGTTTTCGGGGGAATCCTTGAGGGCAGATCCGAGGTCGGAATCAGTTTCGCTCCGGTTCAAACTCCGGCTACGCACGCGGCGCACCAGATCGTAGGCTCTGTCTAGCTCTTGCTTACTGACTTCCGTTTCCGCAGGTATTTGTGCCGCCTCCCTCACTGTTCTTGGCTTATCTCATTTTCGCATGACCCCACGTAAGCTGCAAAAAGACGCGCGGTAAGTGCGGACGAATGATATCTTGCGGTCTATCGGGATGACCAGGTTAGATGCATATCACAGCCTGGGAAATTTGTTTCTTTCGCGCGATTAGGTATTCTTTAACAGGTCTAGGGCCTATAGCTCAGTTGGCTAGAGCGCCACGTTTACACCGTGGATGTCGGGGGTTCGAGTCCCTCTGGGCCCACAATGAGGAACCCGAACGGCACGAAAACCGTTCAGGTTTTCGTATTAGTGAGGGTGACGAAATTGTGTGTAATCCCGCAGGGATTACTAACACCAGGAGAGCTCGAACGGCAAGCAAGTTTGCTTGCTAGCGAGAGTGAGGAAACGGCGCGTAATCCCGCCAGGGATTACTAACACCACGTAGGCGTATGTTGCGAAGCAACATTACAGACACAATTAAGAGTAGGGGCTAGTCTTGTGCATCGTCTCGTTCGTGGTGTGGGTGTTTTCCTCGGTCTCGTGATTGTGTGTCTAGCTTTTCTGCGGGCGGTTCAGCTGGAAAACATGCTTCCTCTGGACAGTGACGATGTTGGATACATTAACTTTCAGCACACATCCCTATCAACAGCACAGATTGATAAGGGGTTAGCGCAGCTTGGTAAAGAAAGTGGTGTAGAGCTCTTACAACTGTCTGGAACGGTTGGTACCCGGGAGGTTACTATTACCTCTCGGGCGGCCAATCAACCGTCGGCACCGCAGGCCATTAGCTTTTTTAGGCCTGGCAAGACAGGAACTTTATATCCTGCTGCAGGGCAGCCGACTCTGTCCCGATCTGGGATTTATACTGTCAAAGGCGATGGTGAACAAATTACGGCTATGAAGGCTTGGCTTAGCGGTGTGGGCGCTATCCATACCTGGGAGAACTTCACAGCCTTTCAAACCTATTTTCTTCCGTTGGCCTATCAAGGCATTATTCTTATCTTGGCGGTAGCCGTATTCTTGGTTGTTGCTATGATTTTTGGTTGGTTTACGACCCGTGCTGATTCTCGTATTGTGCGGCTAAGTGCAGGGTATTCCAAGACTCAGATAGTAAAAAGCGACAGCATTACACTAGTGTCCTTGGTTTTGTTGCCGACAAGCGTGACAATACTGGCTGGTTTCGGTGTCATTGCAGTCGTAGTTGGTGCAGCCGCCTTCCAAATGGTTATACCTCTTATAGTGCTTTTTATCTGCGCATTGTGTGCAATAGCGGTAGCAGTAACCATTATTTCCTATATGACGTTTCCTCGCCTTAGTGACTGGGTGGAGCGGCGATCGCTGGTAGCCGCTTTTTCATGGGTTGGAGCTGCGGTTTGTGCGGTGGCGATTGTGTTTTCACTGGCGGCGTTGCCTATTGTTTACCGAGCTTTTTTGATTGCTGGTGATAATCGGGAGGCTGCTAGGCAGGCATCGTATTTGCCGGAATATCACTCTGTAAGCTTCGGTGGGATTGTGGAAGAGCAGCGTGACTATGATCCGTTTGTTGTCCCCTTTGCTAAGCTAACTTCTCAATTGGAACGAAAGAATCAGGTCTTTTTGTTTAGCAAACAAAATGTTCCTCCCGAGGAGGCTGACACCCTACTGAAAAGTGGCTATGAGTCTATCGTGATTGTCACTCCTAATAGTTTAGCTGCGCTTGAAAAGATTCCTAATGGCTGTCGCTTTAGTGAAATAACCGGTGGGGCTCAGAGAGGGGTTGCGCATGATGTTACAGCGGATGCAACCTTGATTAATTCACAGGTAATGTCAAAGCTGAAGTTCTTCACCTGCAAAAATGATGCTAGCACTATAGCTATAGCTGGTCAGGGAATTTTCGCTCTTGCAAATAAGCCGTTGGTCGTAGTTGTTCCTGACATAAAGTCTGCATTCACCCCTGACACAGTCACTAGTATGGCCACTCTTGGAGCTATTGTTTTTCGTGATTCTCAAGCAGTGATAACGCAAGCGTCTTCGATTGGTTTAAACTTGACCAGCGATAGCACAGCGGATTCAATCGCGGTGTACGCTCAAGACCAACAACTGGGCTATTACGTGAGTCTGGCCTCGATAGCCACACTCATCTTCGCTGCTGGATTTAGCATGTTCATTAGCGCACAGCTATATGCTGCATCGCGTTTGCGTTCTCTTTTCCCACTTTATGTGGGAGGAAAGAGCATAGGCGCCCTAGTTCGTCCCCGGCTGGTTCTAGACTTCGTGTTCATCAGTGTTGGCACTGGAGTCTCTATAGTAACCGCCTCGACCTTGGGCCTGGAAACGCCATTGTTATACATCTGCATTTGTAGTGCGATTTTGTTTATCGTTGATATTGGCCTCCGTCGCTACGTCACGCACGCAACGTTGGCGCGGGTATGCCAAAGGAAGAGCTAATACATATGAAACTCAAAGTTGAAGACTTGACCATCAAAGTAGAAAAACGCGTTCTACTTTCCGGAGTGAACTTCGAGTTTCACGAAAGGCAATTGGTAGGACTAGTGGGCGCGAGTGGCTGTGGCAAGACCACACTGCTCAACACCCTCGGTCTGTTGCTGCCGGCACACAGCGGATCGATTTTCTACGATGGATCGAACGCTACCAAATGGAAGCAACGTCAAATCAGTAAGTTTTGGCGCGAACAAGCCTCGTTCGTAATTCAAGATGCGGGTATCGATGACGATGAAACTGTTGTTTACAACGTCACGCTAAAAAAACCCTTCTTTGGGCGAAATCCGGATCAACGTAGCGCTTTAGAAGCACTAGAGAAGGTAGGGCTATCGCAACGCGCTCACGATACGGCTCGCGTGCTCAGTGGAGGAGAACAACGCAGAGTTGCAATCGCGCGATCAATGTACCGAAAATCTTCTATCATCTTTGCTGATGAACCAACAGCCTCACTTGACGAGGAGAATCGTGCATTGGTGGAGTCCCTTCTAACCGAAGAAGCCCAACGAGGCGCACTCGTTATTGTATCTACTCACGACATGCGCCTCGCACAACACTGCACCTCACTGGTCAACCTCGAAAAATATCGACCAAACTAGCTCAATAACAACTGCTACCTTCCTCTTATCAAAGCATCCATAACCCGCATCAGGCTAAGAAAAAGCGGCCTTCAAACATGCGCCAGGTTAATATCCCGTGATTTTAAGGATGGGATTATGAAAACATTTACAAGGCGAGGTCCACCAGGAGTCTGTTTTACTCTAACGACTGCGCTCATAGCAGGATCATTATTAGTTACAGCACTTATGTGATATGTTGCATCCCTCTACCTCTTTAGGTCTATAGCTTTCGAGGAATAGTAATGCGTGTAGATATAGATGATCTCAGATTTAAATATCATGGTAGGGGTGAAACGCGTAAAATTTTTGACGGAGCTTCTGTCAGCTTTTCATCGGGTAACTTTTATGCGCTAATGGGGCCGTCAGGTTCAGGAAAGACTACGCTGTTCAGACTACTAACTAAAGAGCTAGAACCGGAAGGCGGGCAGATTCTGATTGGGAATAGGGATTTAGAAAAAATTTCTGCCCGCGAACTCCGGACTTCCATTCTTGGTCGAATTTTTCAAGACTACCTGTTAATTCCTTTCTTAAATCCGATTGAAAATTTGCTGCTGGCGCGAGAGATCAGCCACGGATCCGCAGGTAGGCGCGAACGCGATCTTGCCTTGCAGTTGCTGGCACGGGTTGGATTAGCAGGTCATAGCACTCAACCTGTTGAGTTGCTATCCGGTGGAGAACAACAACGCGTAGCTATTGCGCGCGCCTTGATGGGATCAGCTCGGATTCTTCTTGCAGATGAACCCACTGGCGCTTTGGATCGGGATAACACTGTTCAAATCGCACAGTTGCTAGCTAGTTTTGCTCACGACGAGGACATGCTGGTTATTGCGGGTACACATGATATGGAATTCGCTAGTTACGCTGACAAAGTTATTCATATCGGCAATTACGGTTTTGCTGTGGAGTAACGCTAATGGGTAAACAGCGGCTACGTCTGATCTTCAAGATGGCTATACACCGACCTGTGGACGCTTTGGGTACGGTGGTTATCGCGCTGGTGTTAGTGATGGTGTGCGCAAGTCTTAGTGGCTTTATTTCTGCCTATAGTCACGCCATTCAGCGCGGAGCGCAAAGTAGTTTCGGAGCGTATAGTCAACAGGTAAACGGCAACGAGGACGTTGCCGCTTTTATGCGGTCTTTACAAGATAAAGGCGAGGCAGTAGCTACTTCATATTCACGTCAGAATCTTCTAAAAACTAATACGAAAAAGGCTACGAGTGTAGACGTAACGATGCTCAGCGGCGCGGGCGACCTGGGGGTACTAGTTGCTGGACGCTATCCAGATAAGCCGGGTGAGCTATCGGTTAGCCGGGAGGTTGCTAAGAGATTACAGGCAAAGCCCGGGGATTACCTTGAACTCGTTGACGTAGAGCAAACGAGAAAGCAAGCCGCATTTACTCTAGTTGGAATCACCGAGAACCCCGCTTCCATTCATGAAGTCACCGCTATTGCTATTAGCGCTAATCAATCTATATTTAAATCCTCTGAAGTCTGGCTGACAAATAATGATTTGAAAACTATAGATGAGGTATTGAATCACGGTGGCGGAAATGTCGCGACAGTAACCTCGGTAATAGAGCGTGCTAATGCTAATGCGGTCAGCTATCAGGCAATATCGCCACAGGTTGCTTCACTGTTTCTAGGTCTGATTATCGTGGTGCTCTTGGTGGCAATTTATGCTGTCGATCGGCAGCGACGCCGCAGCGTATTCCAGGTATTGACCGCGTTAGGAGATACGCCAGGGCGAGCTGCTTTGACCACTTGTACCCAAACCACTTTGCTGGCATTAGTTGGCGGAGCAATTGGTTGGATATTAGCGTGTATATCGCTTCCCACCGTTTCGCGGTGGGTAGCAGCGTTTTTTGAGCAGCGTTGGAATCAGGTGGAATGGACTGCCGTGAGCATCGCTGCGCTAGCAACGCTGGTCATGATTACCCTGGGAGGAATACTGAGTGCAGGGGTAACAGTTTTATCTCTAAAACACCACAAGCGCGCTCACAGCGAGAGACTGTCACCTCGGGTACTGCTAATAGTAGGTATTGCGGGCACGGTAGCAACATTACTCCTGATAGTTTCTCGACAATTATTGATTTTTCCGCTGGGTCACCGCCTAGCGATGATTGTCGGAGCTCTAAGTATCCCCACCCTGGCATACGCACTCACATTATTTACGCGCAAGCGTAAAGTGACAGCTCGTTTAGGCAATCGCTTACAACAACTTACTTTAGGAGCGCTTGCAATAGTATTTGCTTTGAACTATTACGGAGCGCTCTATGCAAGTGGAGTAGCAGATTGGACTAATTGGCTAGGTCGGCAGATTAATGGTGAGGAAAGCTATCTGCAGGTCACAAGTGCTACCGAGCAGGCCGTAGACAATCTTTTGGAAAGATTACCCCAGTTAAAACCGCGCACCGCGGTATTTGGTGATGTCTCTACCAATGAGCAAATGTTCCGGATTACCGATAATGAGGGGGCGCAATGCTTTAAAACCGCTAAGTCTGTACAGGACTGCCCTAAATCTAATCTGGATTTGGTTTATGTTGCCTCTGGAGGGTTGGCTGATAAAAGTTTTATTAACCATGCTCCGAAGGGCTATGTAACCAACAAAGGTACAGTTACTTTGATTGGTATCGGTATCGCTGATTCGGCAATCACCAAAGTGACCACGGTAGAGGGGCTTAGCGGTGACCCTAACTTAGAAAATAACATTCTAAGCGGGTTGGTTATATCACCTGACTCCCCACTGCTTAACCAGTTAGGGGTCAAGAAACCTCAGTCTTACACTGCGATTATCACCGGTTTTGCCGCCTTACCCGATGAGGTGCAAGACGAGATACGTGCAAACCTGCTCATACAGGCTCCCTTCGCAACCATAACTGATTCTGAAGATCCGCAGGTTAGGCAAATACGTGCGCAAGCGGTAGCTCGCCAACTTTTAGCGGTAATCGTTTCCGGCGCGATACTACTAACCTTAGCGGCCGCTTTGGTCTCTAATCAGCAAATTGAACGGCGTCTAATCGAACTCACTGGCGGCGGTAGCAAGATTAAAGTCCGACTAGTTAAATCACTACTTATCTCCTACACGGTTTCAGTGGCTTGCGCAGTAATTTTAGGGCGTCTAGCCGCGATGGATCGAGTCCCCTTTATCCGCCTGAATTCAGCCGTTTCTCATGACTACGGTCTGGTGTGGACAATAGGATTGTCTAGCCTACTGTTCCTAATCCCCGCCCTCGTTATCGCAATTCGATCTAGCAATACTATCCCGCTAACCGGTTCGCCCAAATCTCCAAATAATCCTTAGCCGAACGGTACGAAAACCGTTTTGCCTATCCCCAATCACCGCTATACAAGAGGTCTGGGGTGGGGAAAGCGCTCGGGGGACCCCGGTGAGCCTCGCTGCGCTCAGCTCAAGCCCCCTCTCGCATCTTTTCCCGCCCCAGCACCCAGGGATTGAATGAGGGGGGACAAAATTGTGTGCAATCTTGCCAGGGGGATTACTATCGCTTTATGTATTACAGGTGGATACCGTTATTTTCTTCGCTGACGCTTACCGGGTTGATCGGCGGGTTATGGTGGTATGCCTTGGAGTCCACCACTTCTACCCCCACTTGGGTACCTGCTAGTTCTCGCATTTCTGTTTGCAGCTATAGGGATTGTTTTTGCGAGCAAAACTACCGCTTCCAAGGGCGCAAAAACTACTTACCTGACCGGAATGACGCTTTTCCTTGCGGGATTCGCGTCCTTTTATTTATTTTCCCAGCCTACAACGATAAACATTTTTGGGTTTATAGCAATTACAGCAGGCTTAATAGTCGCGAATCTAGCCGCGGGTTACCTTTACCGGGATGGTTCTCGGCAAAAGTAAATATTTCGCTGCTTAGCGGCCGCGGGAAACTATTTGGGTACCCGCCCATTGGGGGGAAACCACGTCAGAGGTGGTGGGATTCATACCCGCCGTTTTCGCGGCCTCTTCGATTAAACGCGGATCAACTGCACCGGGATCGGAGGCAATCGGGCTGAGCACCCAGATCAATCCGCCTTCATCCATATTGCCCATCGCGTCCATTAACGCATCGGAAAGATCATCGACCCCGCCATCGTCATCGCGCCACCAGATCAGGGCACCATCGGTCATCGCGGTGAAATCTTCATCTTGGAGATCGTCGTCTATCTGATCCATTATGGCTTGGCGAAGATCTTCGTCGACGTCCTCGTCCCAACCAAATTCCTGAATGACTTGTTCTTTCTTAAACCCCATCTCCGATACGGATAGGGAACTCTCATGCCTTTCGCGTGTGGTTTCCACGCTCTCTAAGTTACATGATTAAAGCGTAAGGAGAAAACACGGACGCCAACACATAGAAAACTGCCACCTGTTTTAGCAAAGTTTAGTAGTTTTTAGCCTATTGCGTCCTTGCCACACCCTCTATCCTCGGCTCTAAAGTATTAGCGATATCGGGGAACTCAGATTCGCCGTATCTTGAGGTCTGGAGTAACTTCTGGGAATCCCTAATCTCTACGGGTTCCCTACCGGCCGATCGGCTCCAGTAGCCAAAGCGCGAAAAATAGTTAACAATTGGCGGGTATGGTCTTTTCTGTTGGAGGAGCAACGAAACCTATGAGTGAGAATAAGGCGTCCCTGGACTCTGTACACCAGTTAGCTACCGCCCTGCCGGATCCGGATCCCCAAGAAACCCGCGAGTGGCTGGATTCTTTGGATGATTTGATTAAAGAGCGCGGTCCGGAGCGTACTCGCGATATTTTGTTGCGGATGCTTTCTCAAGCCGGCGAACAAAATGGGGCGGTCCCTGCCAATTTAAATACGCCTTTCACTAACACGATTAAGCCGCATGATGAACCGACTTTCCCCGGGGATGAACGCATCGAGCGGGACTATCGTCGCTGGATGCGCTGGAATGCCGCCGTGCAGGTTACCCGCGCGCAACGCAAAGGGGTGCATGTAGGGGGTCATATTTCTTCCTACGCCTCTATCTCTACTCTTTACGAGGTCGGGTTTAACCATTTCTTCCGCGGCAAGTCCCATCCGAGCGGCGGGGATCCCGTGTTTTTCCAAGGGCACGCCTCCCCCGGTATTTACGCGCGGGCTTTCCTAGAGGGTCGGCTATCTGAGGAGGATATGGATGGTTTCCGTCAGGAACTATCTCAAGCGCCTCACGGCCTGCCTTCTTACCCGCATCCGCGGCACCTGCCCGAGTTTTGGGAATACCCCACCGTGTCTATGGGGCTGGGACCGGCCGAGGCGATCACCCAGGCCTGGTTCGATACCTATTTAACTAACCGCGGAATCAAAGACTGTTCTGACCAGCATACTTGGGCTTTCCTGGGTGATGGGGAAATGGATGAACCCGAATCGCGGGGAATGTTGCAGCTAGCGGGGCAGCAAAAGCTCGACAACCTCACTTTCGTGGTGAATTGTAACTTACAGCGCCTGGATGGCCCGGTACGCGGTAACGGACAGATTATTCAGGAACTTGAGGCATTTTTCCGAGGCGCCGGTTGGAACGTTATCAAAGTAATTTGGGGTCGCGGCTGGGATAGGTTATTGGCCAAGGATCATGACCATGCACTGCTGAAAGTGATGACCGAATGCCTGGATGGTGACTACCAGACTTTCAAAGCTAATGATGGCGCTTACGTGCGTAAACATTTCTTCGGGCGGGATCCTCGCACCGCGAAAATGGTGGAGGATTGGACCGATGAGGAGATTTGGGATTTGCGGCGTGGTGGTCATGATTACCGCAAGGTTTACGCCGCCTATCATGCGGCGATGGCACATAAGGGACAGCCGACTGTTATCTTGGCGCACACCATTAAGGGATATGTGCTGGGTGAGACCTTCGCGGGACGCAACTCCACTCACCAGATGAAGAAACTGACCTTGAAAGATTTGAAGGCGCTACGCGACCGGCTGCATATTCCGATTACTGACGAGGAGCTGGATAAAGATCCGCAGCTACCTCCCTACTACCGTCCTGCCGAGGATCATCCATCCTTGCAGTATATGTTTGAGCGTCGCGAAAAGTTGGGCGGTTTTTTGCCTTCGCGTCCTAAAGAACGCAACCAGATGCAGCTTTCTTTGCCAGATGATTCCGTTTATGACGTCCTCAAAGGGGGTTCTGGGAAGCAGAAAGTTGCCACCACCATGGCGCTGGTGCGTCTAATGAAAGAGTTTTTGAAGGATGAAGACTTCGGCAAGCGGATTGTGCCGATTGTGCCGGATGAGGCGCGGACTTTCGGGATGGACTCGATGTTCCCCTCCGCGAAGATCTATAACACTTTGGGGATGAATTACACCGCAGTCGATGAAAATTTGATGCTGCATTATTCCGAGGGTAAAGATGGCCAGATTCTGCCCCCCGGGATTAATGAGGCGGGAGCAGCGGCCGCTTTCCAGGTGGCCGGTACTTCCTATATGTCTAATGGGGAACCCACAATCCCGTTCTACCTGTTTTATTCAATGTTTGGTTTCCAGAGGACGGGTGACCAGTTCTGGGCAGCCGGAGACCAGTTGGCACGAGGTTTCGTGATTGGGGGAACCGCGGGGCGTACTACTTTGACCGGTGAGGGTCTGCAACACGCTGATGGCCACTCCCCGATTATTGCCGCCACGAACCCGGCGTTTGTGCAATACGATCCGGCCTATGCTTACGAGTTACGCCATATTATTCGTGACGGAATGCAGCGGATGTATGGGGATGGCTCCGATGGGCGCGACCAGAACGTCATGTATTATTTGACGGTTTACAACGAGGCGATTCACCAGCCCGCAGAACCCGAAGGAGTCGATGTTGAGGGAATTCTGCGCGGCATGTATGCCTTGACCGGTCATTATGAAAATGGCGGGCCGAAGGTAGAACTGTTGGCTTCGGGGATTTCGGTTCCTTGGGCGCTGCAGGCACAAAAGCTTTTGATGCAGGATTGGGGGGTGGACGCGGCTGTCTGGTCAGTGACCAGCTGGCATGAGCTGCGCCGGGACGGTATGGACAGCGATCGCCATAACCTGCTTCATGCGGATGAAGAATATCGCTTGCCCTATGTTACTCAACGGCTCCGTAACGCCACCGGACCGGTGATTGCGACTTCGGATTATGATCATCTGGTTCCCGATATGATTCGCCCCTGGGTGCCGGGCCGCTACAAGGTGCTGGGTGCTTCCGATTTCGGGTATTCCGATACCCGTGCCGCCGCGCGCCGCCACTTCTTGATTGATGCCGAGTCCCTGGTAGTTCAGGCTTTGGAGGCTTTAAATGAGGACGGGATTCTGCAAGATCGTTCGGTGGTAACTCAGGCCTTAAATCGCTATGACCTACTAAATCCGAACGCTGGTTCTTCTGGCGAACAGTAATAGCTGATACTGATCGCTTCCTGGGGGCGCCCATTTTCCAATGGACGCCCCCTGCTTTTTGGAGCTGGCACCCCTTAGAACGCCCGCCAGAAATAACTATAGATACGCAGCTGCAGGTGAGATGTGGGAGGATAGCGCTATGGAAAAAACTGAAGTTTGTGCGGAGCAAATTGAGCGCGTATCGCAGATGGAGGCGGCGCTGGTGCGTCTCAATGACGCGATTGCAACTGTCGAGGGCGCCCTCGATACCTACGAGCAGATGTGGGATGATTACCGCGCCTTGGATAAGTATTATTCCGGGAAAGCCTGGTGGGAAGATCTAGAGGCCGATAACCAGGGGCTTTTACCGGATGATTTACCGCGCGGGGTGCTTTCCGAGGACGCAGCCTATGACGCCCTCGGCGAGGCCGAAGCCCTCCGCCAGCGCCTAAAAGAAATCGCGTTAACTAGCCGAGTGTGCGAAAAACACCATCTCCCCGACTGAAAGTTACCTCCACGTCTCAACTACCGGGTAGAGCTCTGGACTTTCAGCGCCTATACTCTGTGAAACACCGCCGGTCAAAACCAGACTAGTGATTACCAGGAGCACAAAAATGCGCTTAAGTAATTTTTTTACCATTTGAAAACACCTCCCTTGATTTTTATGGATTCCGCATATTGATATGCGCCTGACACTTGCTGCATTGCGGCTTAACGGGTTAGCTGTACCCAAGAAAATGAATATTCTGGGTAGAAGGTGTTCGCGGTGGCAAATGCTCCGCCTAGTTACAAAGCGCCTCTTCTTTTCCAGCTCCTCCATCGCGCTAAAAGATTCGTGGAATACCGGTGGGGAGCGGGTAACTCCGACCTTGTAAGCCGGAGCTAGTTCGTCCCTCTCGTGAGAAACGAAAAAATCAGCAACCAACCTGAAATCGAGGTCTTTCATAAGATTTTGATTTTCTTGCATACTCCCTATGTAGGGCGCGAGCGCAAAAACCCAGGTGAAAGCTAAATTCCCACTGTGTAGTATTGGAAGTTTTGAGGAAAAAAGATTTTGTTAAGATTTCTGTGTGTGCAAGCAAAATTGGGATGATTGCCTTCCAAACGGGGATTACCAGATACCGCCTAGAACAAGATGCGAGAAGTACCCAATCAGCGACATTGTGCCCTGCGATATAGAATACTTGCGAATCCAAGGTAACCGTTGGACTCAGGCGGGAACATTAACCGAATTTGTTTTTGTGCTCCAGGTCAGAAACGAAAACACTGGCAGGTGGCAAACGCACCTTTCGATAGACTGCACCCACTCCAACGCCCACATCCACTACTACAAAGACGGGGAGAGGGATGGGAACCCGCGCGAAACGATTAAGGTCCTTAACCGGGCAAGGGATGTTCAGGACGCATTGGGAATGGTTATACTAAGAATCAGGCAAGAAATTAATAAATTGGTGGAGGTGTGAAAGTGAACAAGGAATTGGCAGACTTCGAGAACGAAGTCCTCTACAACGTCATGCTCGGAAACACTACTCCAAAAGTTATTGATTCTAGGGGCCATACCCCGCTTATCGCTTGCCTAGAAAGCGAGACTGTTGGCACCCTGCTGGCTAGAACCGACAGAGCCGGGGGCTGCGGAACCATCTACGCCCTATCCGAAACCGGCAAAGTAAGGGTAGTAGCCGCGCAAGACAAAGGGGCTAAGGCACCCAGCCTCACCGATCTAGAAGCAAGCACCTTAAGTGAGAACTCCTCTATCGGAATGTTCATCGACTATATCTCCACCCAAGAAGACGGGGTATATCTTACCGGCGCAAAAATGCGTTCTTACGGCACCGCCGAACTGGCCAAGGTCTAATTCCCGCAATTCCAACTGCCGCTTACCGATCCATCAGCCGTGAGCGTAGCCACAAACGCGCCATTCCAAGGCAGACTTAGGCTCGCCCCCCATGTCTGCCACCTACCGATATAGAAGCGTTAGTCCCAGAAGCATAGATAGTGAGCGTTCCGTTGCATGATCCAGTAAGGGTGGTACTTGCCCGCCGATCTACTGACGCTGGAGTCGGGGTCCTATGATCTGCCACAGCCGGCGGGTTATCTCGGTTAGTTACTGCCTTTGTAGCTTCAACCGCTCATGGTTTTCTCTTGCCTCGCTTCCGCGAATAGGAGCCATTCCCAGAAACGAAAAGAGCCAATTGCGTTTCCGGCATTCTCCCCTGACGGTGATTAGCTGGATATGCGTAAAAGTTCACCTCTCCGACCGGCACCTGTTCCCTAATCTCCGCTACTAAACAGGATCCTGGATTGTCACCGCCTGGAGCGATTGGAACTATTACGCTTAAGGCTAACGCCCCTAGGGCAGCTAGCAGCACCAAGCGTTTCGATACTCTTTGCATCATCTTGGAAAACCCTCCTTGCGTCTATTTAGTGTTTCCACTATGGGTAATGCGTAAATAGGTTTCCAAGAATAAAAGCGCTGGTGGAAAGGTTTTGAGGTCGGGCGGGAATTGCGCCCAGATACACTTGTAGCCCCAGCAAAACGCCGGGGCTACGAGGTATTAAGCGTTCAGTTTTCTAGCAGGGCCAGGTGTTGCCCTCGCTATCTCCGCATCCGGAAACTTCGAATTGGTTATTTCCCTTGTACGTCCATTTCGAGCTGTCATCTTTGTAGCTTTTGCTTTCCCCGACTTTCCATTCGCCAGATTTGCCTGCCTTAGCCTTAGTCCCGGAGCGGCGAGGAGCTTGGTACTGCCGCTTAGGCTGAGCTTTCTTCTGGTAGGTGCGTGACTTGGGCTGAGCTTTCACCGGGGCAGGAGCCTGTGCCTTATTAGCCTTAGCAGGAGCCTCCGCCTCTGCCTTAGCTTTAGCTTTCGCCCTCGCCGCATGGTCCCGAGCAATCTTCTTATCACGCTCAGCGTTCAAAGCCTGCTTTTCCCTATCCATATCAGAGACAGTCGGCACCTTGTACACCGGAGCACTCACATTAGCATTACCCGCGCACCCAGCAAGCCCCACCCCCAACGCCACGCTTGCCAGCACTAACATAAGTTTTTGAGTTTTCATTTTTCCTATCCTTTCTTGAGCCTAAATGTTTACCTCACCACCTATGTAGGGCGCGGAGATAAAAAGCCTGGCGAGAACCTTATGACATCATTATAGTTTTTTAAGAATAGGATAATTGGCAAACCACGTTACTAGTTCGAGAAAGACCCCAGGAAAAACGGTCGTGACATGCCGAAATAATGCGATTTACCCATGGTCAAAACCGGTTAAGAATCCTCGGGGAGCCAGTTTCTTTCCTTAGATGCCACCCCTTGTTGCATATACGCAACTCAGGTAGTTTTATTGCATTTACGCAACTCCTGACGTGACAAACCCCTGCCAAGCACCCCTAAAGCACAACTTAGCCTCGAGACATGAATTGTTCTTGCGAGTACCACCTAATTCGACGCTTATGCCCCATGATACAGGCCCGCCAGCTGCCCCAGAGTTTCACATTCGGCGATCTGGGTATCGGCACGTTTTTCACCCAGTTCTCCCTCAAGCCGTGCTATCACCGCATATAGCGAGAGGTCATCAAAATCTAGCTGCTCCCGCAACTTCGTCTCCGGTGCCAAATCCCGCTGATCACAGTCAGTTTCCGCAGCGACTACCGCTAAGAGACAACTTATTACCGCAGGATCACCACTATAGTTTTCCCAGGCAGGAGAAATATTTTCCGAGGACGCATCCAGGTTACTAACGCTATTTCCCTCAACCGCCACCCCGGATTCTGGGGCATTAGCAGACGCGGGCTCGCCCTCTCCCCCGCTTTCATTCTCTGATCCGCCAGGCAGGTTTTTACCGAAATCGGCGAGCGCCGCTAGCGCATCAGCATCTAAGGCCATCTCAGCCCACTCGGTGTAGCCAGCGCACGGGAGCGCCCGCTCCCGCGTAGCGGAAAGGTTCCAGTTCTTCGTCCCAAGCGGTTCCCAACGCCAAATCCAGTAGGCGACGCAATTCTTCTTGACTGCCTTGGGCAAGCGCCGAGCGCACTCGATCTTCTGGGATCACCACATTTCCCACCACATCGGTTTGGGCATGAAAAATCCCCAAGTCTGGAGTGTATGACCAGCGTCCCCCATTGTTGTTTACGGAGGCGTCCTCGGTAACCTCGAAACGCAAATGTTCCCATCCGCGCAGTGCGGAGGCTAGTTTAGCGCCAGTCCCCGCCCTGCCGACCCAGGACAGCTCCGAGCGGAACATGCCGGGTTGAGCAGGTTGTTCCGTCCACTCTAGGTTGACGCGTTGATCTAGAACTGCTCCAACCGCCCATTCCACGTGACTAGACAGCGCACGAGGGCATGAGTGCACGAAAAGTACACCGCGGGTGTAATCCTTGTTCATCGCTTCTCCTTTAGTGATCGCAAGGTTCGTCTTCCCCAACGGCCTGTGCGCACTACAGAGTGATGACACGCGGTGTCTCAGTTTCTATTTTGCCCTCGATAGCGATTTTCAACAACCCCAAAAGCCTCTGACCGGCAATTTTGTGACTACTGAGGCCAATGTGGCACCTGTGGTTTACCGATCGAGAGAAAACACGAGAAGAGGCTTGAGCGATAGCGCGGGGGCTGGGTTTGATCCGAGCAGGTGCGGTGGGCATAAGAATTCGGAAAACGCCGCTACGTTTCCCAAGTTCTTGGGCAGGAGGAAAAACCTAGATTCCGTGCTCACTTGCAACCGCCAGGCTCTTAGCGTGGGCGTGGACGGGGAAAGATACGAGAGGGGACTTGAGCATAAGCGTGGAGGCGGATTTATGCCGAGGGGTAGGCTCCGGGCACTAAATCCGTGAAAATGCCAAAGCATTTTCCGGATTTCGGGGCGCGAGGCAAAATCCGCCTCCGCGCTCCCCACAACAAGCTTTTACCAGCTACAGGCCTTTTTCGCGAATCTCTTTAAAGGCTTTCCGACGCGTTAACCGATCGAGGCGATCAAGATAAAGATGACCATCTAAGTGGTCACATTCATGCTGAATGCAACGCCCCATAAGCTCTTCGCCTTCGACCACTTTCGGCTTGCCATCCAGGTCAATCCCCTCAGCACGCGCATACCAGGCACGCTGGCAGGGAAAAAACAAGCCGGGAACCGACAGGCAACCCTCGTCGCCATCTTGGTATTCGTCTTTTGAACCCTCTACCAGGCGGGGATTGAGAATATAGTCGACTTCCCCGTCAATGTTCCAGGAGAAAGCCCGCAGCCCCACGCCAATCTGGTTAGCGGCCAGCCCGGCACGCCCATCGGCATCTACCGTTTCTAGCAAGTCTTCTACCAACTGTTTTATATGTTCATCGATTTCGCCCACCGGTTCACAGGGGGTGCGCAAAATCGGATCTCCGATTACTCTGATTTCTCGAAATGCCATTGCTTATTCCTCCTCGCTGCCCGCTGCCACCGCAGCCGGAACGATTTTTTCTGCCCGCGCAGAGGCTTCCTCCAGATCCCGGCGCACCTGGTCATTTACATATTGGAAAGCATCCGCAACTGCGATTTCGCGGCGTTCACCAGTGGCACGGCATCGCACTTCCACGGTTCCTTCTTTCAATCCGCGCCCGATCACTACCAGCCAGGGCATGCCCAGCAGTTCTGCATCTTTGAATTTCACCCCGGCAGATACTTTCTTGCGGTCATCGATCAAAGTATCAATCCCGGCGGCAGTGAGCTGGTCGCCTAGCGTTTGCGCGGCCTCGAAAAGTTCTGCCCCTTTGCCGGTCACCAGTACATGCACCTGGAAGGGCGCCACATTAGTTGGCCATTTCAGCCCGACCTCGTCGTGGTATTCCTCGGCGATAGCGGCCATTACCCGGGAAACCCCGATTCCGTAGGATCCCATAGTAACTACCTGAGATTTCCCGTTTTGATCGAGCACGTTTAGCCCTAGCGCCTCGGAATATTTTGTTCCGAGGGCGAAGATATGCCCGATTTCGATTCCGCGGGCGGTCTGCAAGGCTCCAGAACCATCGGGAGCCGGATCCCCATCTCGCACCTCTGCAGCTTCAATAAAGCCGTCAGCGCGGAAATCTCTGCCCGCC
>OBZH01001222.1_pt1 | contig 17201 bp, 8 predicted proteins | sample 1476881 | NCBI WGS metagenome assembly OBZH01 (sample SAMEA2580230, study PRJEB22360) | human gut metagenome | biome: human gut; feature: human-associated habitat; material: faeces | place: Denmark | collected 2008/2010 | reverse complement strand
ACCTGAAAATGAACGACAGCGGACGGATTCCTGTACAGTAGGAAATCAGGTTTGTGAACACAAAAAATAAGAAACTGAATATTAGACATGAGGGCAGCGGCCGTGGTCGCTGCCTTACGTGTGTTATGCAAAAATATAAAATTTAAATGAAAGAGGGGTAACTGTTGTGATTCATCAGTACCAGAATAATGGATATCATATTGTCCTGGATGTGAACAGCGGATCTGTGCATGTCGTGGACAAGATTGCGTATGATGTGATCGGCTGTCTGGAGGCCATGAACCCTGCCCATACGCCGGAAACGTTAAAAGAAGAGAAGACGGCAGAATATCTGCTCGAAAAGCTTGGCGATATTTATGCAGAAGAAGATTTGAGAGATCTTCTGGAGGCAGTGGCAGAGCTGACAGCGGCAGGTCAGTTGTTTACACAGGATGTTTATGAGAGCTATATCGGAGAGGTAAAAGAAAGAAAGACAGTTGTTAAGGCACTTTGCCTGCACATTGCACATGATTGTAATCTTGCCTGCAAATACTGCTTTGCGGAAGAGGGTGAGTATCATGGACGCCGTGCGCTGATGTCTTTGGAAGTCGGAAAGAAAGCGCTGGATTTCCTTGTGGCAAATTCAGGAAAGAGAAGAAATCTCGAGGTTGATTTCTTTGGCGGAGAGCCGTTGATGAACTGGCAGGTAGTGAAAGATCTGGTTGCCTATGGAAGAGAGCTGGAGAAGACAAACGACAAGCATTTCCGTTTCACATTGACAACAAATGGAGTTCTGCTCAATGATGAAGTGCAGGAATTTGTCAATAAAGAGATGGACAATGTGGTGCTCAGTCTGGATGGAAGAAAAGAAGTCAACGACAGAATGCGTCCGTTTAGGAATGGAAAAGGAAGTTATGATCTGATCGTTCCGAAATTCCAGAAACTGGCAGAGAGCAGAAATCAGGAAAAGTATTATATACGAGGAACATTTACAAGAGAAAATCTGGACTTTTCAGAGGACGTCCTGCATTTTGCAGATCTGGGATTTGAGCAGATTTCAATTGAGCCTGTAGTCGGGGAAGATACAGATCCGTATGCGATTCAAAAAGAAGATCTTCCGAAGATTTTTGCAGAGTATGATAAGCTGGCAAAAATCATGGTGGACAGAGAACGGGAAGGCAGAGGGTTTACGTTCTTCCACTTTATGCTGGATTTAGAAGGCGGTCCTTGCGTGGCAAAACGTCTGTCCGGATGTGGTTCCGGAACAGAATATCTGGCAGTTACGCCTTGGGGAGATCTGTATCCGTGTCATCAGTTCGTTGGTCAGGAAGAATTCCTGCTGGGAAATGTAGAGGAAGGAATTACAAAGCCGGAGATTCCGGAAGAATTCAGAGGATGCAGTGTGTATTCCAAAGACAGCTGCAGAAACTGCTTTGCAAGATTTTACTGCAGCGGCGGATGTATGGCGAATTCTTATAAATTCCATCATACGATCAATGATACATACGAGGTAAGTTGTGAGATGGAGCGCAAGCGTGTGGAATGTGCGATTATGATCAAGGCGGCACTGGCTGATCAGGAGAGGATGGCAGATCATGAAGAAGAGTAAAGGGATTATCAGTCTGATTCTGACCGTGGTGCTGATTGCACTTCTTGGATTTACAACGGTGGTCGGATTTGGAAAAGGACAGACGGGGGCAGCAAAGAATATTAAGCTTGGACTTGACCTGGAAGGCGGAGTCAGCATTACCTATCAGGTGAAAGGGGAGACTCCTTCTGCAGAAGATATGAGTGATACGATCTATAAGCTGCAGAAGCGTGTGGAACAGTACAGCACAGAGGCAACGGTTTACCAGGAGGGAGAGGACCGCATCAGCATAGAGATTCCAGGTGTGACAGATGCCAACGAGATTTTAAGCGAGCTTGGTCAGCCGGGATCCCTGTATTTTATCAAAGAGAAGGACAGTGATGGAAATCCGAATTATGGACTGGATACCTCAGGACACTATGTGCTTGCAAAAAGTATGGATGAGTTAAAGGAAGAAGGATCTGTCGTTTTGACCGGAACAGATATCAAGAGTGCAAAGTCCGGTTCTTATCAGGATTCCACAACAGGAGCAAATAAAAATGTTGTTCAGCTTTCTATGACAAAGGAAGGTACAGAAAAATTTGCAGAAGCAACCAAAGCGGCAAAAGAGGCGGAAGAAACGATCGCAATCTATTATGATGGTGAATTGATCAGTGTCCCAAGAGTAAATGCAGAAATTACAGATGGTCAGGCAATCATTGAAGGATCCATGGAATATGAAGAGGCAGAGCAGCTGGCTTCTACGATCCGTATCGGTGGCCTGAGTGTAGAACTGGAAGAAATCCGTTCTAATGTAGTTGGAGCGCAGCTTGGTGAAGAAGCAATCAGTACCAGTCTGATGGCAGGTGCGATCGGACTTGCGATTGTATTTGTATTTATGTGCATGGTATATCTGCTGCCGGGATTTGCATCCAGTCTTGCACTGGTAATCTACACCGGACTGATCCTGGTGCTGCTCAATGCATTTGATATCACACTGACGCTGCCGGGTATCGCGGGTATCATTCTTGGTATCGGTATGGCGGTCGATGCGAATGTCATTATCTTTGCGCGTGTAAAAGAGGAACTGACAGCCGGAAAATCTGTAAAATCTGCATTAAATGCTGGATTCCACAAAGCAATGTCTGCGATTTTGGATGGAAATATTACAACACTGATCGCGGCAGCAGTGCTCTGGCTGAAAGGAAGCGGTACAGTCAAAGGATTCGCACAGACACTGGCACTTGGTATTGTGGTATCCATGTTTACCGCACTTGTGATCACCCGGATGATCGTGTATGCGTTCTATGCAGTTGGAATTCGTAATCCAAAGCTTTACGGACGGATTAAAGAAGAGCGTGCGCCGATTGATTTCCTTGGAAAACGTAAGATTTTCTTTGCAGTATCGGTCGCAGTGATCCTGATTGGATTTGTGTTTATGGGAGTGAATGCAGGAACAGGAAAAGGCGCCCTCAATTACAGTCTGGAATTTAAGGGTGGTACATCTACAAATGTAACATTTGACAAAGCATATACGTTGAAAGAGATTGATGAAACAATGATTCCGGATCTGGAGAAGGTGACAGATGATCCAAACATCCAGGTACAGACCGTTGCAAACAGTAATCAGGTCATTTTCAAGACACAGACGCTGGATCTGGAAAAACGAGAAGCATTTGCGAAATATATGGCAGATGAATTCGGAGTAGAAGAAAAAGATATTACGACTGAAAACATCAGTTCTACCGTAAGCTCCGAGATGCGTGTGGATGCAATCATTGCGGTTGCCATTGCCACAGTCTTTATGCTGCTTTATATCTGGCTGCGGTTTAAAGATATCCGGTTTGCGACAAGTGCAGTAGTTGCACTGATCCATGATGTACTGGTCGTACTTGCTTTCTATGTGATCGCAAGAATTTCAGTAGGAAATACATTTATTGCATGTATGCTGACAATTGTCGGATATTCTATCAATGCAACAATCGTTATCTTTGACCGAATCCGCGAGGAGATGAAGACAAAGAAACGTGGAGAAGAGTTGGATGTCCTGGTCAACAGATGTATCACAAGAACTCTGACAAGAAGTATTTATACCTCTCTGACAACATTTGTCATGGTGGCAGTTCTGTTTGTTATGGGAGTAAGCTCCATCAAAGAATTTGCACTTCCTTTGATGGTAGGTATTATCTGCGGAGCATATTCTTCTGTATGTATTACAGGTGCGCTGTGGTATGTGATGAAGACTAAAATCGTGAAGAAAGCAGAATCTGCGAAAGCTGGAACATCGAAAAAGAAAAAATAACAAAAAATAGTGAAAGAGACTCTTGAAACATGTGAAAAATTACCACCTGGTTCAAGAGTCTTTTTGGGATTGTGGTAAAAATGATTAAAAAATTACAGAAAAGTGGAAAAATTTAACCTAAAATTGGAAAATAGTAAATTGATAAAACGGATTTGAACATGTATAATGCGTACATATCTGATAAAAATGGTATGTCAGAAAGGAGAAAAAAGGTGAAGAAAAAGGCTTTGTACAAAAAGTGGATGTCAATGCTGCTTGCAGGAGTAGTGACAACGACCGGGTTCATGGGGGGAACGGTAACACTAAGAGCAGCAGAAACAACGAATTGGGTTGGAGATGAAGGACTGAGCGGAACAGCGGACGCTCCAAAACCGGACGATGTAGTGCCGGATGCAAACCAATTTAGGTATCAGAAAGAGGAACTTGCAGCGTTCTGCCATTTTGGACCGAATACATTCAATGAGATTGAATGGGGAGAACATTATGGAAACAAGAAGCCAAGTGAGATTTTTACATTAAAACAGGATTTTGATGCGGAGACGTTGGTAAAGACATTAAAGGATGCCGGATTTAAAAAGCTGATCGTGACTGCAAAACATCATGATGGCTTCTGTATCTGGGATAGTCAATATACAGACTATGATGTAGCAGCGTCTGGATATAAAGATAAGAGTGGGCAGTCAGATATTCTGGCTGAAATATCTGCAGCCTGTACAGAACAGGATATGGATATGGGATTATATCTGTCTCCGTGGGATATTCATGAACCGAGTTATGGCTACAAAGATGAGAATGGGCAGCCGACAACACCAGAAAATGATAAAAAGGATTATAATGAGTTTTATAACAATCAACTGGAAGAGATTCTTGGGAATCCAAAGTATGGAAATAACGGGAAGTTTGTAGAAGTTTGGATGGATGGAGCCAAAGGAAGTGGAGCCAATGCGCAAGAGTATAATTTCCAAAAATGGTTTGATACAATTCAGAAGTACGAAGGAAAAGCCGCAGGAAGAGATGCAGACTGTATGTTGTTTGGGGCAGAAGCGTATACTACAGTGCGCTGGATTGGAAACGAATTGGGGATTGCCGGAAAAGATACTTGGTCAAAATCTAAAGTAGATAAAGATAAAAATACGATTAACAGCAATAAGCAGGGTAATGCTACAGTTGGATTTGAAGATGGAAATCAGTGGACGGTTCCGGAAGCGGATGCGCGTATTACTTCTGGATGGTTCTGGGGAACACAGAAAAACACTCCAAAAACGATGGAAGAACTGAGCGATATGTATTTCAATTCTGTCGGACATAATGCAACATTACTGTTAAATGTGCCACCAAATAATCAGGGAACAGTAGATGAAGCGATTCTGAAACGTGTAGAAGAGTTTGGTAAGAATATCAAAGAATCATTTGATGAAAACCTGGCAAAAGCAGAAGGGGCATCTGTAAAGGTATCTTCTGTCAGGGGGAATGCTCAAACCTACAAACCAGGCAATATGATTGATGAGAATGACGATACATATTGGACGACAGATGATGGAACAAAGTCAGGTGAAATTTTAATAGACTTAGGAAAAGAAACGAAGTTTGATGTTGTATCAGTTGAGGAGGCAATTCAGAACGGTCAGAGAATTAATAATTACAAGATAGAGTATCGCAATGGAGACAGTGGTGCATGGACTTTGTTGGAAGAAGGAAAAACTATTGGTGCGAAACGCCTTTGTAGAACGAGCGAGACAACAGCGCGTCAGATTAAAATCACAGTAGGGACAACAGATGGAAAGGTTCCAATGATTAGTGAAGTTGGAGTGTATAAAACTACAGAAGGTATGGAAAAAGCCAATCCGATTCCAAAGGGTATGGAAGTAATTGATGTGACAGATACAGATTTAGAAGATAAAAAAGGATTTAAATTTACAGGAAAATGGAATCCGGAAAATCAACCGCAGTACATTAATGGAACGAACACATGGGCAAATGCAGGGGCAGAATTAGAACTGAAATTCCATGGAACAAAAGCATATCTTTTTGGAACACTAGATCCCGGTCATGGAACGGTAGAAATTACAGTTGATGATGGTGAAAAAGTTACAGTTGATACAAAAGCATCAAAGCGTGCAGTGGGACAACGTTGGTTTGAAACTCCGGATCTGGAAGATGGAGACCATACGATTAAACTGAAGGTTACTGGAAAAGCAGTAGGAATTGAAGCTGCTGCAGTTATCAATAATGGTGGGAAAGGTATGATTGAGTTAGAATCAGATGCATACACCATGAATGAAGATGAAACAAAATCTCTAAAAGTAAAACGTGTTGGTGGAACGAAAGGAGAAATAAGAGCAAAATTGCAGCCGAATCCAGGCACGGCAATTCAGGATGATTACGATACAACCTTAATTCCGGATATTGTATTGGGAGAAAATCAGACAGAAACAACAGCAGATGTTAAAACAAGACGAAATACAAATAAAACTGGGGATCAATATTTCACAGCAGAAATTACAGATGTTAGTGAAGGAACGATCCTTGGGTTTAACAAGAAAGCTAAAATCACCATCAAAGATATGGAAAGCAGTGAAGGTGCATTGGCCGCGCTTGTAAAAGAATGTGAATCTTATCAGAAAGACTGGTTTACTTCTGGATGGGATGAATTTGAGTTAGCGCTGAAACAGGCAAAGGCTGTTTTAGAAGATAAAAATGCAACTCCAGAAAAGAGAAATGAAGCAGAAGTAGTTCTGAAAAAAGCAAAAGAGGGATTAGTAAAACGTGAAAAATACACAGCGGAAGATCCGTTTGCATTCCCATGGAGAAAGAATTCCAGTGCTACATTAGAGGCAGAGTTTGCAGAATTACATAATACGGGTGAGAATGAAAAATGGCCATTAAAAGTATCGGATGCAGATTGGGCAAGCAATAAAAAATTTGTGAATTCTTTGGAAAATGAGGATACAATTACAATTCCTTATCATGTAGAAAAACCGGGAATTTATCATACAGTAGTAACTTATAGAAGCGGTTCAGAGACAAATAGATTCTCTTGGAGTGATGATGCTGGAAATATTCAGACCGGATCTGTATCAGCAGGAAACAAAGATTCGAATGTGACAAAGACAGCAGAATTTGACATTACGGTTACTAAAGCAGGAAGCGGTGTGCTGACATTGAAGGGTGATGCGAAAGCACCACAGTTAGATAAGTTTGAAATTACACCAAAAGATGTGAAATTGTCTGAGTTTACAGTCAATGCATCCATCGAAGGGGAAGGCGGTACAATTACACCGAGTGGAGAAACAAAAGTAACAGAAGGTGAAAATGTAGAATTCAAGATCACACCAGACAAGACACATAAGGTAGCGGATGTTCTGGTAAATGGTGAATCTGTAGGAGCTGTCACATCTTATACATTAAAAGATGTGAAGGAAAATGCAACGGTTGTTGCTAAATTTGCTCCGGCAGCATATACAGAAGAAAACCGTTTCAATTTCCCGACAGAAGTAAATGGAACAGCAATCACAGCAGAGGCAGAGCATTTTGCATTAAAGAATGTAGGAACAGGTGAAGCATGGCCATTACAGGTGTCTGCAGCCGATTGGGCAAGCAATGGATACTTTGTAAATGCAATGAATAGTGGTGATCAGATTACTTTACACTATCATGCAGAAAAACCGGGGAAATATAAAGCAACTGTACAGTTCCGTAGCGGTGATACAAATAATGGATTGACTTGGTCTGAGGCTGATAATAAAATTGCGGCTCAGACAGAAGTTATGAAAATAGGAGCTGGAGATCAGGCAAAAGCAACACACACACAAGATATCGAGTTTGTAGTAAATGAAGCAGGTGATGGAACACTGGTATTTACAGCACCGGAAAAGAATGCGCCACAGCTTGATAAATTTGACATTACTCTGGTAGAAGAAAAAGCGCCAGTTGTAGTGAACAAAGATGCATTGAAAGCAGCAATCGATGCAGCCAAAGAAGCGCTGAAAGAAGAGGATAAGTATACAGAAGAGTCTGTCAAAGCCCTGAAAGATGTAGTAGCAGAAGCAGAAAAAGTAATGGCAGATGAGAAAGCAACACAGGAAGCGGTAGATGCAGCAGTAAAAGAGGTAGCGGATGCAGTAGCAGGTCTGGCAGAAAAACCGGCAGTACCAGAAGCAGATAAGACAGCCCTGAAAGCAGTTCTTGCAGATGCGGCTCAGAAACTTGCGGGAGCAGATGCTTACACAGAAGAATCTGTAAAAGCGCTGAAAGACGCAGTAGATCTTGCGCAGAATGTATTTGATAATTCGGATGCGAGCCAGACAGAGGTTGATGCAGCTGTGACAGCTGTACGAGATGCAATTGAAAAATTGCAGGAAAAACCACCGGTACAGAAAGAATTTACGATCACAGCAGTTGCACATGGCGGTGGAACCATTGATCCAAGCGGTGCAGTGAAAGTAGAAGAAGGAAAAGATCAGGTATTTACAATCCAACCATATGAAGGATTTGAAGTAAAAGAAGTATTTGTAAATGGAGAATCCGTTGGAGCTGTTACAGAGTACAAATTTGAGGCAGTTCGTGCAGATGCAAGCATTGAAGTATTCTTCGCAGAAAAAGAAGCAGTACAGGCTGACAAGACAAAACTCAACGAGTCCATTGCAGCAGCAGAAGAACTTCTGAAACATGCAGAGGACTATGTTCCGGAAGATGTTCAGAATCTGATGGAAGTACTGGATGCAGCGAAAGCGGTAGCAGCAGATCCGGCAGCGACACAGGAAACAGTAGATGCGGCACAGAATGCACTGGATGCAGCAATGAATATTGCACCGATCCAGAAAGAGTTTGCAATTATGGCAGCAGCAGGAGAGGGCGGAAGCATCACTCCATGCGGTACTGTAAAAGTAGAACGCGGTATGAGCCAGACATTTGTGATCCAGCCGGAAGAAGGATATGTGATCAGTGATGTACTGGTAAATGGACAGTCTGTTGGTGCAGTGGCAGAGTATACATTCTGTGATGTCAATGCAGATGCCAATATTACAGCACTCTTCCAGAAAGCAGCTGTTTCTACAGATAAATCACAGCTTACAGCTGTCATAAAAGAAGCAGAGGAACGTCTGGAGCAGGCAGATAAGTACACAGAAGAGACTGTAAAAGCGCTTCAGAAAGAAGTGGAGGCGGCGCAGTTTATTCTTGCAGACAAAGAGGCATCTCAGGCAGACATTGATACAGCAGTACAGAAAGTAAGAACTGCGATCGATGCACTGGAGGAAAAAACGCAGACTGAAAAACCAGAAAATCCAGACAATAATAAACCGGATAACAACAAACCGGGAAATGGAAACAATGGCGGACAAAACAATAACGGAAACAGCAATCAGTCTACAACACAGAAACCGTCAACTGGTACTCCAAACAAAGCAGTGAAGACAGGAGATGCCACTCCGATTGCCGGAGCAGTATCCGGACTTCTTGCAGGAGGAGCAGCACTTCTGGCATTCCTGAAAAGACGCAAATAAATAAAAATAAAAAATTCTTCCTAAACATGAGCAGTGCTCTGTGCCGAAAGGCATGGGGCACTGTTTTATGGTACGGGAAATTTGGCTTTGGCGGAAGATGTTTGAATAAAATATTCGCTGGCAGAACAGTTCTTGTTACCGTTCACACCATTCCCCACCTATCCATGCGCAATCGTCGTGCTTGCGCACTCCAGTTCTGGACAGATTTACAGAAAATTTTTAGTATGCTACAATAAAAATTAACAGCTAGAAAAACAAGAAAGATACTTGGGAGGAACTGACATGGAAAAGTGGTTTGTGTCCATGAAGAAAGCGGATTTTACGCAGATTGCGGAAAAATATCATATTTCCCCGATCATCGCGCGCCTGATCCGAAACAGGGATATTTTAGGCGATCAGAATATTGACTATTATTTAAATGGAACGATTGCAGATCTGCACGATGGGATGCTGATGAAAAATATGGATACGGCAGTGGAGATTCTGGAGGAAAAAATCCGGGAAGGCGAAAAAATCCGTGTGATCGGAGATTATGATATCGACGGAGTCAATGCGACGTATATTTTGAAAACAGGATTAGAAAGTCTGGGAGCTTTGGTGGATACGGATATTCCGGATCGGATGAAGGATGGATACGGCCTCAATCAGATGCTCATTGACAGGGCATTGGAGGACGGTGTAGATACGATCATTACCTGTGACAATGGGATCGCAGCCGCTTCAGAGATTGCTTACGGGAAAGCGCAGGGGATGACGATCATTGTGACAGATCACCATGAAGTACCTTATCTAGAAGCAGGAGGAGAGAAAGAATATCTGATTCCCGATGCAGATGCAGTGGTCAACCCGCATTTACCGGGAGATCCTTATCCGTTTAAAGGTCTGTGCGGTGCGGCAGTTGTGTATAAAGTGGTGGAAGCGTTATATAATGTCATGGGGCAGGATGCAGATGATGTAGATTTTCTGATGGAAAATGTGGCGATTGCGACCGTGGGGGATGTGATGGATCTGGTGGATGAGAACCGGATTTTTGTAAAACAGGGGCTGGAAATGCTGAAACGCACGCAAAATGAAGGTCTGAAAGCATTGATGGAATGCACGCAGGTACCGATAGAGAGATTGTCTGCCTATCACATCGGATTTGTCATCGGACCATGTATCAATGCGAGCGGGCGACTGGATACGGCAAAGCGGGCATTGGAGCTCCTTGAGGTGAAGAACAGAAGAGAAGCTGTCATGATGGCAGAAGATTTAAAAGCATTGAATGACAGCCGTAAGGAAATGACAGAAAAAGGGGTAGAGCAGGCAGTTGAACAGATCGAGACAACGGATTTGAAAGAGGATCGAGTACTGGTCGTGTATCTGCAGGACTGTCATGAGAGTATTGCGGGGATCATTGCCGGAAGACTGAAAGAAAAATATTATAAGCCGGTGTTTGTTCTGACGCAGGGAGAACATGGCGTCAAAGGGTCGGGGCGTTCCATTGAAAGCTACCATATGTTTGAGGAAATGTGCAAATGCAGGGCGTTATTCACAAAATTCGGAGGCCATAAGCTGGCGGCAGGGCTATCTCTGGAAGAGGAGAATGTGGAACGTTTCCGCAGAACGATCAATGAACTCTGTGAGCTGACCAGTCAGGATCTGATGCCGAAGGTATCCATTGACATGCAGCTTCCTCTTGCGTATGTAACAGAAGAGCTGATTGAAGAACTGGAACTTCTGGAGCCTTTCGGGAAAGGAAATACAAAGCCGTTGTTTGCGGAAAAAAACTTAAAAGTACAGAATCTCCGGATCATCGGGAAGAATCAGAACGTCCTGAAATTTCAGGTTTTGGATCAGGCCGGGCGGAAAATGGAAGGCATTTATTTTGGAGAGGTACAGGAGTGTATGGAGTATCTGCAGACAAAAGAAAAGGTATCTCTGACATTTTACCCATCGGTCAATGAATACAGAGGCAACAAAAGCATACAGATTACAGTGGTAAATTATCAATAATGATGATATACTAATCCATATGGAATTTTACGATAAAAAGAAAAGGGGGATTTGATATGGCAGGTACGCTGGAATATGAACTTCTGAATAAAAATCTGGAAATGGTGGATGGCCATGCCGTGAAAGCACCTGAAGATTATCAAAACCCTGAGCAGTTATATGAAGCGTTGATTGCAAGGGTAAGAAAGTATCATCCATCCGCAGATATTTCTCTCATCGAGAAGGCGTATAAGCTTTCCAGAGAGGCACATAAAGAGCAGGTCCGCAAGTCCGGAGAGCCTTATATCATTCATCCGCTTTGGGTGGGGATCATTCTGGCAGATCTGGAGATGGACAAGGAGACGATCGTAGCAGGAATGCTCCATGATACTGTGGAAGATACGGATATGACAGTGGAGGATATCACCAGAGAGTTTGGCGGAGAGGTTGCGCTGCTTGTAGATGGAGTCACAAAGCTGGGACAGTTATCTTATTCTAAGGATAAATTGGAAGTACAGGCAGAAAATCTGCGCAAGATGTTTCTCGCCATGGCAAAAGATATCCGTGTGATCATTATCAAGCTGGCAGACCGCCTGCACAATATGAGAACGTTGGAGTTTATGATTCCGGCAAAACAGAAGGAAAAAGCCAGAGAGACGATGGATATTTACGCTCCGATCGCTCAGAGACTTGGAATCTCCAAGATTAAGACGGAGCTGGATGATCTCTCTTTGAAATATTATCAGCCGGAAGTGTATTTCCAGCTGGTGAAAGATTTGAATGAGCGAAAGACCGAGCGGGAAGAGTTTGTACAGCAGATCGTGGCAGAAGTTTCTCATCATATGGAGAACGCCCATATCCAGGCCAAGGTGTACGGAAGAGTGAAGCATTTCTTCAGTATTTATAAGAAGATGGTGAACCAGAACAAGACGTTGGATCAGGTATACGACCTGTTTGCAGTACGGATCATCGTGGATTCTGTGAAGGACTGCTATGCAGCTCTGGGCGTGATCCATGAGATGTACACTCCGATTCCGGGGCGGTTTAAAGACTATATCGCCATGCCAAAAGCCAATATGTATCAGTCACTGCATACCACGCTGATGGGACCGGCAGGGCAGCCGTTTGAGATCCAGATCCGTACGGAAGAGATGCACAAGACTGCGGAGTATGGTATTGCCGCTCACTGGAAATATAAAGAAAGCGGTGGTCCGGCGAAGAATAATAAGAGCCGGGAAGAAGAAAAGTTAAGCTGGCTTCGTCAGATTCTGGAGTGGCAGAGAGACATGTCAGATAATCGGGAGTTTTTAAGTCTCTTAAAAGGCGATCTGGATCTGTTTGCAGAAGATGTGTATTGTTTTACTCCAAACGGAGATGTGAAGAACCTGCCAAATGGTTCTACTCCGGTGGATTTTGCCTATGCGATCCACAGTGCGGTGGGCAACAAGATGGTAGGAGCCCGTGTCAACGGCAAGCTGGTCAATATTGATTACAAGATCCAGAACGGAGAATTATCTGACATTCTGCTTACCCAGAATTCAAAAGGACCGAGCCGTGACTGGCTGAATATTGTAAAGAGTACGCAGGCAAAGAACAAGATCAATCAGTGGTTTAAGCATGAGTTTAAGGAAGAAAATATCATCCGCGGAAAAGAACTGATCGCCGCATATTGCAAGTCCAAGTCTCTGACCCAGGCAGATCTGATGAAGCCCAAGTATCTGCAGATCGTCCAGAGAAAGTACGGATTCCGTGACTGGGATGCGGTTCTGGCGGCTATCGGGCACGGCGGTTTAAAAGGAGGGCAGGTGGTCAACCGTCTGGTAGAAGAGTATGGAAAAGATCACAAAAAAGAGATTACAGACGCGACGATCCTGGAGAAGATTTCTGAGGCAAATAATCAGAAAGTCCACATTGCAAAATCGAAAAGCGGAATCGTAGTCAAAGGAATCGATGATATGGCAGTGCGGTTCTCCAAATGCTGCAATCCGGTTCCGGGCGATGAGATCGTCGGATTTGTGACCAGAGGAAGAGGGATGACGATCCACCGTACGGACTGTGTAAATATGCTGCATCTGTCTGCTGCGGAGAGGGAGCGTCTGATCGATGCAGAGTGGGAGAATAACGCGGAGACGGAAGGCGGCGGACAGTATCTGGCAGAGCTGAAGATGTATGCAAACGACAGGCAGGGACTGCTTCTGGATGTAACGAAGGTATTTACAGAAGAAAAAATCGATGTCAGATCTATGAATACACGAACCAGCAAAAAAGGAACCGCTACACTGGAAATGGGATTTATTGTAAAGGGCAGAGAACAGCTGAATCTTATTATAAAAAAACTGCGCAACGTAGAAGGGGTTCTGGATATTGAACGGACAGCGGGGTAGAGAAAAATGAGAATCAAAAAATTTGTGATAGGAATGGTCGGCACCAACTGCTATGTGGTGTACAATGAAAATACAAAAGAATGTTTTGTTGTGGATCCGGCGGCACCATCTGCGCCGCTTGTCGAATTCATCCGGACAGAAGGTCTTCAGTTGCAGGGAATCCTTCTGACACATGGTCATTTTGATCATATTATGGGAATTGACGCACTGCGCAGGAAATGGTCAGTTCCTGTCTATGCCAGTGTACTGGAGCAGAAGGTTCTGACAGATACCAATGTGAATCTGTCTGCTGCATATGGAGCGGGCTATGTGTTTGCGGACGCCAAGTTTCTGGAAGATGGGGCATCTCTCGCACTTGCAGGATATCAGATCCGTATGATCTCCACTCCGGGGCATACGGCGGGAGGATGCTGTTATTATATAGAAGAAGAGAAGGTTCTTTTCAGCGGAGATACACTGTTTGCAGGATCTGTTGGAAGAACAGATTTTCCGACAGGCAGTATGAGTACACTGGTGCGTTCGGTAAAAGAGCGATTGCTGAGCCTTCCGGAAGATACGCAGGTGTATCCGGGACATATGGAGGCAACAACGATTGGATTTGAAAAGGAGAATAATTCGTTTTTATAAGAAAACGGAAGAGAAATATGATGATACAGATCAGCAGTAAAGATACGTTATATATGTATAATTTATATCATATTGTGAAGGCTTTTTTCCCGAATGAGGAGATCAGCCAGAATCTGGACGAAAAGCAGGAATCTCTGGTTTCAGTGAAGCTGGAAGAGGATTCTTGCTTTTATGTTCCTGTTTCAGAAATTGCAGACTGTCCGGATTGCCAGGATGGAAAGAAGAAAGTGACAAAGCTTGTCTATGACTGGTTGTCAAAAGTGACCGGACGAACACTTGCCTGGGGGATGCTGACAGGTGTCAGACCGACAAAGCTGGCTATGCAGAAACTGGAAGCCGGTATGAGCCGAAAAGAAGTCTGCACATTTTTAGAGCAGGAGTACGGAGTCAGTAACCAGAAGGCAGAACTTGGCATTGCGATTGCAGAGCGGGAAAAAGAGCTGCTTGGCAGACTTGACTATGAACAGGGATTCAGTCTCTATGTAGGGATTCCGTTTTGTCCAAGCATCTGTTCGTACTGTTCTTTCAGTTCGTCCCCTCTGGCGGAGTGGGAAGACCGGGTGGATGACTATTTAAAGGCGCTTTGTCAGGAGATCCGTTCTCTTGGCAAAATGGCGGAAGGAAGAAAGCTCAACACGATCTATATCGGAGGCGGGACTCCGACAACACTGGAGGCAGAGCAGCTCTTTGTGCTTTTGGATACGATACAGAAGTCGTTTTCATTTGAGGATCTGCAGGAGTTTACGATCGAAGCGGGAAGACCGGACAGCATTACAAGAGAAAAGCTGGAAGTAATGCGGAGATTTCCGGTGACCCGGATTTCGGTCAATCCACAGACCATGCAGCAGAAAACGCTGGATCTGGTGGGAAGAAAGCATACCGTTCAGGATGTAAAAGACATTTTCCATGCAGCCAGAGAGCTTGGATTTGACAATATCAACATGGATCTGATCGCAGGACTTCCGGGAGAGACGGCGGAGGATATGAGGGATACGCTTTGTCAGATTGAAGAGCTTTCGCCGGACAGTCTGACGGTTCATGCGCTGGCGATCAAGCGGGCGGCGAAGTTCGGCCAGGAGCAGCGCAAGATTGATCTGCATTCTGAAATCGAACAGATGGTAGAAGAGAGTGCAAGGGCGGCAGAACGCATGGGACTTGTGCCGTATTATCTGTACCGGCAGAAAAATATTGCGGGAAATTTTGAAAATGTTGGCTATGCAAAGGTTGACAAAGCCGGAATATACAATATACTTATTATGGAAGAAAAACAGACGATCCTTGCAGCAGGGGCAGGTGCCTCCACAAAGATCGTGCTTCCGGAGAAGATCCGTCTGGACAATGGACGGGAGACGAATCTGATCCGCATAGAAAATGTGAAAAATATTACGGAGTATGAAAGCCGTATTGATGAGATGATAGAGAGAAAAGGAGAATGGTTATGGCGCTGAAAAAGAAACCGGTAACCGGAATGAAAGATATGATGCCGGCGGAGATGGAGATCCGCGATTATGTGATCGGACAGATCAAAGAGACATACCGTGCATTTGGGTTCTCATCCATTGAGACTCCATGTGTAGAGCACATTGAAAATCTCTGCAGCAAACAGGGCGGAGACAATGAAAAACTGATCTTCAAGATTTTAAAAAGAGGAGAAAAGCTGAAGATCGAAGAAGCAAAAGAAGAAAAAGATGTTGTGGACGGAGGTCTTCGTTACGATCTGACAGTACCGCTGTCCAGATATTATGCAAACAATGCAAATGAACTGCCGTCTCCGTTTAAAGCACTTCAGATGGGAAATGTCTGGAGAGCGGACAGACCGCAGAGAGGACGATTCCGTCAGTTTATGCAGTGTGATATCGATATTCTGGGAGAGCCAGGTAATCTGGCAGAGATCGAGCTGATCCTGGCAACGACGACGCTGCTTGGAAAACTGGATTTTAAAAACTTTACGATCCGTATCAATGACAGAAGAATCTTAAAAGCAATGGCAGCATACAGCGGATTTGCAGAGAGTGATTATGAAAATGTATTCATCATCCTGGACAAGATGGACAAGATCGGTCTGGATGGTGTGGCAGCAGAATTAGAGGAAAACGGATATGCAAAAGAGTCTGTGGAAAAATATTTGCAGTTATTCAAAGAGATTACGAATGACGTGGAAGGCGTACGTTACTGTAAAGAAAAACTGGAAGGCTTTCTTGCGGATGACGCGGCGGCTTCGCTCGAGATGATTATTACAAGTGTGGAAAGTGCAAAGGAAGCGGATTTTTGCATGAAATTTGATCCGACACTGGTTCGGGGAATGTCTTACTATACAGGGACGATCTTTGAGATTTCTATGGACGAGTTCGGCGGTTCGGTAGGCGGCGGTGGACGTTATGATGAAATGATCGGAAAATTCACCGGACAGAATACACCGGCAGTCGGATTTTCCATCGGATTTGAACGGATTGTCATGCTGCTTTTAGAACGAGGATATCAGGTACCGACAGCCGCACAGAAGAAAGCATTTCTGATCGACAAGAAGATGCCGAAGGAAGGCATGCTCAAGATCCTAAATCTGGCAAAAGCAGAGCGCGCACTTGGAAAACAGGTGATGATCGTCAACATGAAGAAAAATAAAAAGTTCCAGAAAGAACAGCTGATGGAACAGGGATATACAGAGAGTGTAGACTGCTATGCTGACAATGTGGAGCAGTTGTAGAGAAGAAGGGAGAAACAGAGAAATGGCAGAATCAATGCAGGGACTCAAAAGAACACACCGATGCGGGGAACTGTCCAGTGCAAACATTGGAGAGAAAGTAACCGTCATGGGATGGGTACAGAAGAACAGAAATAAAGGCGGAATCGTATTTATGGATCTG
>OBZH01001212.1_pt1 | contig 17384 bp, 14 predicted proteins | sample 1476881 | NCBI WGS metagenome assembly OBZH01 (sample SAMEA2580230, study PRJEB22360) | human gut metagenome | biome: human gut; feature: human-associated habitat; material: faeces | place: Denmark | collected 2008/2010 | reverse complement strand
GTGATGGTAAGCCAATCTTTCAGATGATACTGAAAGACAATAGTGCACTGTCTGACCAAATATGGTGGATGTGCTATTACAAAGATCAGCTGGTCGTCAATGAACAGTTGGATCGCAGCATTTTCACTAATGACAAGTTCATTCAGTTGGAATTACAGAAATTTGGTAATTCAGTTGTTTTCCGAGTGTCCCCATGGGTTGGCAATCAAGGACGAGAGACGACTATTACCCGCCAGTTTACCTTTGCGGATGCTGCTAGTGTCGAGACTAAGCAATTTTCCGCGTGGTTCATGCGTGACAAGACGTGGGGCGAATCGACCATGTATCTGATTGCGTCCACCGTCAAATGGCAGAACGTTAGCTGGTATACGAATATCAAGAATCGTTTCAGCGATGGCGATGTTCTCAAGATTGATGTGGCGAACGCTAAGACGTACTTGAACGGTTCTCTTGATCCAACCATGCACACGCTAGGTAATCAATGGGAGCAATTCAAACTGCCGCCCGGTGATACAAAGATTTATCTTTCACCTTCGAGCTGGGCACAACCATTTGCATGTGAAGTCGAGATAAGGGAGGCCTGGCTATAAATGGAGTATTACTTTGCAGATCGAAAATCAAACATTTTGGGTGTTGGGTCGACTGATGGCAAAGGCGAATGGCGAATTGACAACGATATAGAAACACAAAGTGTTGACAATCGTCCTGCGGTCGAGCTTTCTCTTGATATTCACTTCACGACTGATCAGGAACAAGCAGTCAATGAGATGGCTAAAGCAACCAACTTCATCATGTATCAAGATGAAGAAGGCAACGCTCACCAAATGGTGATTGAATCGGTTGACCATGATTCACTAGGCCACATTCACTCAATTGTTGCCAGCGATGCTGGTAATGATTTAATTAACGAAACCGTTGGCGCCTTCAAGGCCGACAAGCCATATACCATCGCTGACTACATCACAAGGTTTACAAATGATTCTGGCTGGGAGATTGGCATCAACGAATTTCCTGACAATGTTCGAACACTCGAGTGGACTAGTGAAGAATCATCGTTGGCTCGCATTATTGCCGTGGCAAAAGATTTTGATGCAGTGCTTAGTTTTGGCTTTGAGTTTGTTGGAACCAACTTGGTTAAGCGTGTCATTAACATTCGGCATGAAACGGCCGGTGACAGCTTGATTTCCTTTGAAATGAATAAGGACATCAACAATATCGTCACGCATCTCGATACCTATGACATGGAAACATCTATCAAGGCTTATGGAGCGGTGCCAGAAAGTACGAATGGATCAACTAATCAGGACCCAATCAACTTGATCGGCTACAAATGGACTGATCCAACAGGACAGTTTGTGCTTGATCAGTACGGGTTCTTGCACGATACCATTGCTGTGCAGAAATATTCACGTTTGTTAAGCAACAGCAACCCTAACCCAACACAGTCTGACTGGAATCGGGTTAAAACGTTTGATTCAAAATCGCAGGCGGAACTTTTGCAAGCGGCTTTGGCAGACTTGAAAAAGTATAACCACCCAAACGAAACGTACGACATTGATTTGGTTAATTCGCCATACGTACCGCTTAATCAAACCGTCCACATTGCCGATGAGAATCAACAGCTATTCCTGTCTGCCAAAGTGTTGAGCATTCAGCGCAGCCGTGCTAACCACTCTGTCAAGCTTACTTTGGGTGAGTTCGCTCATGAAACAGTCAGCTTTGACCAACGCCTCAGTGAGCTTGCCAACCAGATGTCGAATATCTCAAAAACCGTTCAATACTATCCTTGGCTCCGCTATGCCGATGATGATCAAGGAACAAATATGAGTGCCTTCCCAACTGGTAAGAAGTATATGGCAATCGTTTGGTCAAATGAGACATCCGTTCCAAGCGACAATCCATCTGATTACGCTGGCCATTGGGCACTGATTAAGGGCGAAGATGGCGCCGACGGTGTTCCGGGTGCAAAAGGCGCTGATGGCCGTACAAGCTATTTTCACACTGCTTGGGCAGATGATGTAAGTGGCCAAAGTGGGTTCACGGTGTCTGGTGGCGATGGAAAAAAGTATATTGGAACGTACAGCGACTTCACACAGGCTGACAGCACGAATCCAGCTGATTACAACTGGGCGCTTTTTAAAGGTGAAGACGGGGATCGGGGACCCAAAGGTGATCAAGGCTTGCCAGGGGAACCGGGTGCTGATGGTAAAACACCATACTTCCATATCGCATACGCCGATAGCAGTGACGGCAAAACGAACTTTTCGCTCGATACTCCCGGCTCTCGCAAGTATATCGGTAGTTATACAGACTTTACGCAAGCTGACAGTACTAATCCGGCTGTTTATAGTTGGCAACTAGTGCAAGGGCCAAAGGGCGACACTGGCCCACAGGGACCACAAGGACCTCAGGGGCCACAAGGACCGCAAGGTGTTCCCGGAAGCAAGGATGTGCCATACACATACATTCAACTTGGTACGCCTGCTAGTCCCAAGAAAGGTGACTTATGGTGGCACGGGACAACGCTTAATGATGCCACAGCATTGCAATACTATGATGGGTCAACTTGGATTGACCAAAGCATTCAGCAGGCAGTGCTTAGCATCAAAAAGCTACAATCAATTGAGGTTGACAGCTCAACCTTTAATTCTCCTGACATTAATTCGCCTTTCAGCCATGTTCAGATTGACGGTGCCAAGAGTTCTGGCAATCTTGAACTCAAAGACGCAAGTCTTAGCATACTGGGCAACATCGAAGACAATAATGGTAATCCCAACGGTCAATACTACAAATCACTTTTGAGCCCAAATGGAATGTTCAACTACATCACGACACCCGATCGAAAGGGGAGCGTGTCGTCAGTTGCACTCCAACGTGGTGCACTTCAGTTACAAACATTGATCAGCGACCCCAGTGCCGCTACAAAAAAATATATTCAGTCTGAATTCAAATCAACAGACAACGTGACATTTTTCTACGTCAATACAACCGCGCTAAGCAATATTGATATTGATTGGGCATATATTTACTACACAAGACGTGGCAATTTGGTGACCGCCAACTTTCAAATTCACACAATAGCTAATCAGTACAATTTCTTGAGGCTCGCAGATATTAGACCCGGTTACAAGCCTTATTTGACAAACAAGATTGTTGCAAGCTGCTTGAGCTTTTCAGATCCCGGACAATCTACCGCTATGTATTCAAGTACGCCAAGCGGAGGAACGGTCGGCTGGTATAGCAACATTTCCAAAGCTTCTGGTAGTTATGGTGGCTCGGTGTCGTATCTAACTCAGGACGATTATCCGACGGGTGATTCATATTTTGCGTAACTGGGAGATGACATTATGAAAATCAAAGTGTGGACGGATAGCAATAATCGGCTGCTTCATTGGGCATATGCTGATGAAAACAGACCAGTAGGGCCAACCGATGAAGGATTCGAGGTTATTGAAGTTGACGATGCTGTTGGCTTGTATGAGAACCATGCCAGCGTTATTGACGGCCAAGTCGTTCCTGATACTGGCTATGATCCAGACACTGCCAGTCCTACACCTGAGCCATCTGAAGCTGACTTAGCAAATGCTGAAACTATGAAGACGGTTGCTAGTCTAACTGTGTCAAACGCAGCTTTGATAAAGCAGGTGGCAACATTGACCAAGGAGGCAAAATCGTGAACGCATATAAACCATTGATTATCAGTTACTATCAGCAAGGAATCTACAACAAGGATGACTTAGCCTTATTCGTGAGTGTCGGATGGATTAGCCAAGCAGAAGTAGATGAGCTTGTTAAGCAAGTCGCCAGCAAAAGCTAGCGGCTATTTTTATGGAAGGAAGTATAAAGATGTGGATTTCAAGAGTTGGATAGATATGTTTGTGGAGTTGGGTGGTGGAGCTTTGTTTGGTTGGTTTGCAAGCCAATGGCGCATGCATCGAAAGCATGGAAAGGCAATTGATTCAGGCCTTGTCGGTTTGCTTCATCATGAGGTTTACATGCTGTGTAACCATCATATCGAGGTTGGGTGTATCAGCACGGACGACTTGGACGATCTTAATTACCTTTTCCGCAGCTACAAAGCACTGGGAGGTAACGGAACGGGCGAAGCGCTATATAACAAAGTTTTGCAACTTCGGATTAAAAACTGAAAGGAATGTTCAGTATGAAGATTAATTGGAAAGTACGAGTATTAAGCGTCAAATTCTGGCTGGCATTAGTGCCGGCAGCTTTGTTGGTTGTACAAACAGTGGCAGCGGTTTTCGGTTACAACTGGGATTTTGCCAACTTGGGCAAGGAGCTCACCGCAGTGATCAATGCAGTATTTGCACTGTTGACCATTGTGGGGGTTGCCGTTGACCCAACCACAGAGGGCGTCAGCGACAGCCAACAGGCGTTAGCTTACCCGGCACTCATTACCACCAAGGCAGCTAAGATCAAGGCCCTAGAGGATCAGATTAAGGCGCTGCAAGCGGATAAAGAGACCGATCAGGCAGCTTTAGAAGCTGCTAGTTCTGCGGCTCCAGCTGTCGCTCCGGCATCTTCAGCAGCACCAGAACCAGCATCTGCAGCACCAGCTGAATCAGCACCGACATCTGTTGCTCCACAGCAATAAGGAGGGCACCATGAAATTAAAAACTAAACTCATCACCTTGGTAGTCGCCTTCTTGGCGGCTATTTCTTTTGCCCTGCCATCGCAAGTGAACGCAGCTAAGGGTGATATCGGTGTTGATTGGGCTAAGTATCAAGGTGCGTCAGGAAAGTATGGCGCCAACAACAAGTTTGCTATTGCCCAAATCGGTGGCACTTATGGTGGCACATTAATTGATCAGTGGACTTACGGCGGTCAAGTACAGGCTGCCAAAACTAACGGCCTTCGTGCTCACACCTATATCTGGTATGGGGTAGGTGGCAGTTCTGACATTGGTCGGCAAGCACTTGACTATTATCTGCCGCGTGTTCAGACTCCCAAAGGTTCAATTGTAGCGCTGGACTATGAGGATGGTGCCTCTGGTGACGTGCAGGCTAACACAGATGCCATCATTTATGGCATGGAACGAATCGCCGCTGCTGGTTATACGCCCATGTATTATAGTTACAAGCCATACACATTGGCTCATGTTGACTACAAGCGGATTATCGCGGCATTCCCTAACTCGTTGTGGATTGCTGCTTACCCTGATTATCAGGTGCGTTCGGTACCAGACTACAACTGGTTCCCAAGCATGGACGGAGTTGCTATTTGGCAGTTTACCTCCATGCATGTCTTAGGCGGCTTAGATGGTAACGTTGATTTGCTTGGTGTCACCGATAATGGATACTCGAAGCAGCCAGAAACTCCGTCAGTGCCTGTAACACCGGCACCAAGCCAGCCAGCAAAATCAAATGCAGCCAGTGATACTGACTATGCGCAAACTGGTGTTTTCAAGCCTTCCACGACTGTTAACATCCGCACTGGTGCCGGCACCGGTTATGCATCCGTTGGTAGCTATGCACCCGGTGAAAGTGTGATTTATGATCACGTGTATATCCGTGGCACATATGTTTGGGCACGTTATCTCAGCTACTCAGGCAGGTATCATTATGTTGCCTTGGGCGTAAATGGTGGTGAGAGCTATGGCTCGCGTTCGTCTGGATACACCTCACCGGTAAGCCACACGTATTATACGGTCCGCTCTGGTGACAGCTTCTGGAGCATTGCCAGAAAGTATGGCATCAGCATGTACACGTTAGCCGCTAACAACGGCAAATCAATCTATAGCCTGATTTATCCGGGCGAAAGCCTGTATATCCGATAACAAAAATGCCTCCTACCAGTAATGGCGGGAGGCTTATTTTTGTGCACAAAATATGCACAAAATGTGGTTTAATACTATTGTATATACGTTTATTTTCGCACTTACTCTCCGTTTTATTGTCTCTAGTTGCTTTCCATAGCTTCCCAAAACGCTGATATGACAGTGTTTTGGGATTTTTATTTTCTCTTGTTTTTGGATGTTTTAAAAATTTTGAGACTAAATTAAGACCTGCTGGACGAGACTAGATCTTTATTCTTAAAGCCTATGCTACAAAAGTAAAATTGACGCTAATTTTTATTTGTAATAAATGTTTAAAGTACTTGCCATTCTTGGCTGTCTCCGGTAGTCTTGTACAAGTAGTAAGTAATCGTCATGGAGGATTAGCTCAGTTGGGAGAGCGTCTGCCTTACAAGCAGAGGGTCACAGGTTCGAGCCCTGTATCCTCCATCAGTTTACGTCCGCTGTCACTGCGGGCGTTTTTTTGAATTGTTAAGCTAATTCAACGTCTAAACTTTGATTGTGACATCGTGAAAGTTAAAAAAATCCTCCCTAAACTGTTGAATTAAGGGAGGAGATTTAGTGTTGACGGTGGTATTTATGCTAACCATGCATGCGTGCTAAGTAGAGTAAAAGGGTCATGATTAATGGACTGAATTGATAAATGTAACGAGGCAATTTAAAGGGACGACGACTGTTAATGACGGTGACAATGATGAACATGCCGCCAATGGCAATGAAGTTTATTCGTTGCTGTACATAGCCAAGGATGGCAACGACCAGTAGAAGAATCAGATCGGTCCACTTAGGAAAACGGTTGGCCCAAAGCCCGATCAGCGCAGGTAAATAGAGAAGCGCTAGGTCTAGTAGCATGGTGCGATTGAAGAAATGCAGGCTGGCATAGATTAGCGTAATTTGAAGTAGCAGGGCCTGACCAAAAACGACAGTGTCAAGCCAGAGCGCAGGCATTTTTTGCGTCTGTAAAAGAAACGCAATGACGATTTGAACAATAATGAGTGGCAGTAGCAGCCATTGATTGATTGTGCCGATGATACCGCTAACGCCTGCTATGAGCAGTAGGAGCATAAGCTTGTTTGAACTGACGAGTGTTGTTCCAGCAAGACATATTGTCATAAACAGTAATGCGACAAGTTGAAAAGTCCAGTTGACTTGCAGCGCCATAGCAATTAAAAATGGGTAAGCAAGTGCCTGGCCTAAGAATGCGATTGCGTAGGCGCTTTGATCGATTTTTTTCAAGATGGATGTCCTTTCTATATAGCCTCATTTTACAAAACCACGTTGCCAGAGACAAAGATTTTCGGAATTTTTATATTTTTTATGTTATGCTACTAGAGTTGCAATACATTCCCGATGGGGTTCGTTAGCGATTAACGAACATGCCTTGTAACCGAAAATCATGAGGGGGAAACAAACGATGCAAGAACGCCATTTATTTACTTCTGAGTCTGTATCAGAAGGACATCCGGATAAAATTGCTGATCAAATCAGTGATGCCATTCTGGATGCAATGCTCGAAAAAGATCCGAATTCTCGAGTTGCGTGTGAAACAACTGTGACGACGGGATTGGTGTTGGTGGTCGGCGAGATTTCGACCAATGCTTATGTTGACATTCAGTCCGTTGTTCGTGGCACGATTAAGAAAATTGGTTATACAAAAGAGTCTGGGTTTGATCCGGATAGTGTCGGTGTTTTGGTTGCACTTGATGAACAGAGCCCGGATATTGCCCAAGGTGTGGATGAAAGTCTTGAGGCCCGCGATTCCGATACCGATCCGTTAGATAAAATCGGTGCCGGTGATCAAGGGATGATGTTTGGGTTTGCCATTGACGAAACCGACACCTATATGCCATTACCGATTTCGTTGGCTCATGCCTTGATGCGTCAAACGGATAAATTGCGGCACGCTGGCGAAATCAGTTATCTGCGCCCAGACGCAAAGGCCCAGGTAACAGTAGAGTATGATGATAATGAGCAGCCTGTTCGGGTTGATACAGTAGTTCTTTCTGTTCAGCATGATCCTGACGTCACACTGGAAGAAATTCGGCGTGACGTAGAGGCTAAAATCATTCGGAAGATCATTCCAGCTGACATGATGGATGATGACACGAAAATTTATGTTAACCCGACCGGTCGCTTTGTCTTAGGTGGTCCGCAAGCCGATTCCGGATTGACTGGTCGTAAGATTATTGTTGATACTTACGGTGGGTTTGCCCGGCATGGCGGTGGGGCCTTTTCCGGTAAGGATGCGACGAAGGTTGACCGCTCTGCTAGTTATGCAGCGCGTTATATTGCTAAAAATATTGTTGCAGCCGGCTTGGCTAAACGCGTGGAAGTGCAACTGGCTTATGCGATTGGCGTTGCTAAACCGGTGTCGGTATCTGTTAACACATTTGGCACCAACGTTATTTCTGAACAAGTAATTGAACAGGCTATTCGCGAGAACTTTGATTTGCGACCAGCTGGTATTATTAAAATGTTAGATCTTAAGCGGCCGATTTATGAACAAACAGCGGCTTATGGTCATTTTGGACGTACAGATGTTGATCTTCCTTGGGAGCACTTAGATAAGGTGCAAGCACTTCTCAAGTATCGAGATTAGCGAGAAAAGAGGCGGCCTTGGACGGGCGTATTCCCATCCGGGTCGTTTTTTTATGCTTTGGTAGTGTGAGATTAGCACTGGCATCGCGCCGGCTCGCGCCTCACCTAACGCGCTCCCCGGCGCAGAACCCTGCGTGTAAGGACCTTAGGCGCAATGGTCAAAGTGTGACCAGCACGGCTAAAGACGGCTTGATTTTAAGAAAATAGGCGGGAGGACGGGAAAGTTTTCTGATTTAGGCGATTAAGGGAACTGACATTGCGTTCTATAACACGCTCCCCGGCGCAGAAGTCTGCGTGTAAGGAGACCTTAAGCGCAATGGCCAAACCCGGGCCATCACGCTTAAGGCCGCTTACACTCCGACTTTTAATCGCGCCGGCTCGCGCCTCACCATAACGCGCTCCCCAGCCCAGAAACCTGCGTGTAAGGACCTTGGGCGCAATGGTCAAAGTGCGACCATCACGCCCAAGGCCACTTACACTCCGGTTTCTAACCGGGCTGGCTCGCGCTCACATTTTTTAAGGAGTAATTTATGAAGCAGAGAAAAACAAATGTTGCTGTTGTGACGGCGGCAATTTTTATGGGTACTTTTATGACCGCCATCGAGGGGACGATTGTCTCAACTGCGATGCCGACGATTATTGGTAGTTTACATGGCGTGCATCTTATGAATTGGGTTTTTTCAATTTTTCTTTTGACTAATGCGATGGCAACGCCGATTTATGGGAAATTAAGTGACAAAATTGGCCGTAAACCGGTTTTCTTGATTGGGCTGACTATTTTTGTTATCGGTTCTTTGTTATCGGGTTTGTCGCAGTCGATGGTGATGCTGATCGTCTTTCGCGCGATTCAAGGGGTCGGTGCTGGTGCCATTATGCCGGTGACGTTTACCATCATTGCTGATATTTATCCGTTTGAAAAGCGGGCTAAAATGCTGGGGTTTAATGGTTCGATGTGGGGGATTGCATCTGTCATTGCCCCGTTACTGGGTGGCTTCATCGTGGATCAATTGAGCTGGCATTGGATCTTCTTCATTAATGTGCCACTCGGGTTAATCACTTTTGGTCTTGTTTGGTTCTTTTTGCAAGAAGATCGGCGTCAGGTACGGCAACCGTTGGATATGCGCGGTACGGTCTGGCTTTTGGTTGCGTTGTTAGCACTGATGTACGGATTCCAGACGCTTGCTGAACCCAATGCGATTTGGCAGTTAGCGGGGATGGCACTTATTGCCGTTGTTGGCTTTTGGCGTTTTTGGCAGGCAGAGCGGCAGGCAGTTGATCCGATTATTGATCTAAAACTCTTTGAAAATCGCACGTTTATCATTCATAACTTGATTGCCGCGTTGATTTCAGGGTTTGTGATTGGGTTTGAAGTTTATATGCCGATGTGGATTCAAGGCATTCTTGGCATGGATGCATCACTTGGCGGTTTTGCCGTAACACCGAGTTCGTTGATGTGGGTGGTCGGTTCGTTTTTTGCCGGTAAGTTACTGGGACGTTTTCAACCTAAACCGATTCTGACAGGGGCCATGTTTTGGCTACTTGGGGGAAGCTTGGTCTTAGCGCTGGTGCCACAGTCAACGCCGTATTTTGTCTTCCTGCTAGTTGCTGGCTGTCTTGGCTTGGGATTTGGCTTGGTCATTACGATCACAACGGTTACAGCTCAGGCGGTGGTCAGCCCTGATCAAGTGGGTGTAGCGACGAGTTTTAATACGTTATCGCGGACGCTGGGGCAAACTTTGATGGTTTCCGTTTATGGGATCGTGCTTAACTTGCGGCTGACTCAAGGCGTAGCAGCTGATGGCCGGTTAAACAGTAATATGTTAAACGAACTGATCAATCCGCATACGGCAAAACAGTTACCGGCTAGCGTTTTGCCAACGTTACGTCAAATCCTTTATGAGGGGCTGCACAATATTTACTTCTTTTCAATTGTGATTGTGGCGCTCGCTTTGGTGGCCAATCATTTTGAAGCCAAAAAGGTTTTAGCAAAAGCTGCCACGCAAGAATCTGATGAAGAAGCTTGAGCTATGAAGCCGGTAGTTACGTTAGCCAGTTGTTTGAGCCAAAATTTTTCTAATCAAGCCGTTGTATTATTTAGCGGACGGGCATAAAAAAATCGGCCTTAGAGAACGTCAATTCGTTTCTCTAAGGCCGATTTTGCATAGCAGCGTTCATCATCAAGCGCGAAAAGAGGTATCAATCATTTCAGCAGGTTATCGGTCGTTTGCTGATTGATCGCGGCGGACGGTTTAATCGGCTGTTTATATAATTTAGCATTTTTTTCATTTACGACGGCCACGACATCATATGTGGGGTCATTTTCAAGAGGCCCAAAGTTTAGCAAGGTTTGCTGGTCATCGTATTGAATGTCTTGAAGGCGGGTACTCATGAGGACATGAAGCATGTCGGCTTTTTGATGCGACTTTTTGATTTCTTCACTGGCTTTAGCTAAGGTATAACCTTCATCCAGCATGGTTTTGATCATGACAATTAACGCAATATTGGACAGCGAATAACGTTTGTTGCCATTTGCTTCGTGGCGACGTGAATGAATCAGGTGCTTTTTTTCCCAATAACGAATTTGGGTAGGGGTTGCACCGGTGACACGACTTGTTTCGCCGATGCCTAGTGAAATATCGAGTGATCGCAACCGCTTATTAAACAGTTCCATGAAAATCTCTCCTCTGATGAGCGTGCGCCGGGAAGCACGTTATGGTGAGCGTGAACCAGACGAATTTGTTAAAACTGAATCCGCTGCCTTTAAAAAATATGCAGCGACTTTCAAATCACAACCTTGACAACTAGTTAGTTTAAATGTAATATAATCTCTTGTCAATATTACATTATGTGATATTAAAAGTATGAAACATTATAAAGAAATCAGGCGAAGTTATGGACGTTAAAGATATCAACGGGAAACCTGTGAACGTACCGATGATGGTGATTACCCTCATTGTCGGGACATTCATCACGGTTCTTAATCAGACAATTCTCTCCACCGCGTTTCCAACGTTGATGAAGGCTTTTGATATTTCAACCGCAACCGTCCAGTGGTTGTCAACGGGATTCATGCTGGTAAACGGTATTATGATTCCTGTTTCGGCTTATTTAAGCGCAAAAGTCCCGTCAAAATGGCTCTATATGAGTGCCATGAGTACTTTCTTTGTTGGCACGCTGGTGGCGTTTGTTGCTAATAGTTTTGGCGTCTTATTAGCCGGACGATTGATTCAGGCGATCGGCGTCGGAATTACCATGCCGCTGTTACAAAACATCATGATGTCGATTTTCCCACCAAATCGGCGTGGAGCTGCTATGGGAATGGCGGGGATCGCGATTGGGGTGGCACCTGCAATCGGACCGACACTTTCCGGCTATGTCATCGATAATTTCGGCTGGCGGGTTTTGTTCGGCATGATCCTGCCAATCGCGGCGTTGGTGATTCTTGCGGCCATGTTCTTTTTCAAAAACGTGTTACCACTTTCGAATCCGAAGCTGGATGTGCCGTCGCTGATTGAGTCGTCAATTGGATTTGGCGCTTTGTTGTACGGCTTTTCTGAAGTCGGTAATGACGGCTGGGGCGATCCAATGGTCCTTGGTTCCATTGCTGTCGGACTCATCTTCATTGTCATCTTTGGGTATCGGCAGTTGCATCTTAAGGAGCCGTTTGTCGAATTACGAGTTTTCAAGAGTAAGATTTTTGCGTTATCGACTGCTTTAGGGACGATTGCCAACATGGCGATGGTCGGCGTTGAAATGATTTTGCCACTGTATCTGCAGATCATTCATGGTAAAAGTGCCTTGGAATCAGGACTAACGCTGTTGCCAGGGGCGCTTTTAATTGCCGTGATGAGTCCCGTTACCGGTCAGGTTTTTGATCGCATTGGGGCAAAACGCTTAGCCCAGTTAGGTCTCTTCTTCCTGACGATTGCAACGTTGCCGTATTTCTTCTTAACGACGAATACGCCGTCAATCTTCATTACCGTGATTTATGCGGTGCGGATGTTTGGGATTTCGATGGTGATGATGCCATTGACCACCAACGGGATGAATGCACTGACACCTGATATGATTCGGCATGGTACCGCGGTGAATAACACGGTACGCCAGGTTGCGACTTCCATGACAACGGCGGTTTTGATTTCCGTGTTGTCAAATGTTACCAACCTCGCCAAGCCGGCTGCCAGCTTGTTGAAGCGTAATCCTTTGCAGTATAAACAGGATTTCCTCAATGCAACATTAAACGGTTACCACGCAGCCTTTTTATTAGCAGTTGGCTTTAGCCTGGTTGGCTGGGTGCTTGCATTTTTCCTGAATAGCCACGCCATGTCACAGGAAATCACGATTCAACCAGAAAAGAAGGTGAAGGCATGATTCTTTGGTTCTTAGGTCTAATGGTCATTGGCCTTTATCTCAGTTTCATCATGATGCATCGATCGGCAAAGCGGAGCACATTAATTGCCATTTTCAGTATTGGCTTGATGGGCAGTCTGTTACTGATGGTGCTTAACGATAATGCCCATTTTGGAATGGAAAAACGAACGACTACGGATGAACAAACGATTTATACGGCATCACCCAATGCGCAGATGCCAATGTTATTGAAGCAAAATGTTGGCACTGCCGGTAAGCATGTTGTCTACATCTATAAAACCGATCCTAAGAAAAAAGCGGTGCATACCAAAGCAGATCTGGCTGTCAGCAATCAGGTTGTGCAGACGACAGGAACAACGGCTTCGATGACAAGTCGCACAACTCGCTGGGAATATCAAAATAGCTTTTTCAGTGCATTGTTTAACCACCAAGGTGCAGGCCAGTTGGTGGCACAGCATAATCGACTCGTGATGCCTAAAAGTTGGATTGAGCTGACGACGACGCAAGCCAAACGTCTCGGCACTAAGCTCAAAGCCTTGCAACACCCGAATGCTCAGCAGAAAGCAACCATGGCTGCCGCGGTGAAAGCCAAAGCTGCTGAGTTGGCTCATGCGAATCCGAAACTGGCGAGCGATCAGGCTGCACTGTTGAAACAAGCACAAGCAACGGTTCAACAAGCAATGATTCAACAGGCGGTTAAAGAAGTTCAACAACAAAAATAACCGGTCCGAGTTAATGTTGATGACGATGCGACAATCAAAAAGCAGATATCAGCCGTTAAAGCTGTTATCTGCTTTTTTCATGGCGCTGATGACGGCGGGAGAAATACGGGCTAAAGTACCACCAGCTGAGCATTAATAAGGCAAACCCGAGCGCGAAGCCTGCGAAGACATCGGTTGGATAATGAACCCGCACAAAAATTCGCGAATAACCGGTCAATCCAATCATGCCGCCAGCCAATAAGGTTATCGTCCATTTAACAGTCGGTCGCCTGACAAAAGTCCATGCTAAAAGAATCAAGGTTCCATAAAACATCATCGTGCCGCTTGAATGCCCACTTGGAAAACTGAACCCGCCAGCCTGTACCAAAGCGCGAATTTGCGGGTCGGCGATGAATGGACGCGGCCGTTGGACTAGATATTTAATACCAATATTTAGAATCCCCATCATGGCACCGACACTAGCCGTAAATAAAGCGGCGATACGATAACGATAGATCAAAAGCACCCCTGCTAACCCGAGCGTTAAAAAAATCAGAATGCTCGGATTGCCCAGTTCGGTAATGACGATGAGGATTGGCTTTAGCGCATCCACATGGAACCGGGTCACAAATGCGATGACATGCTGATCAGTCGTTTGAATCCAGCTGGCTTGATTGAGGATGCCAATTAAGAAAATAATGAAGATCATAAAAGCAGTACCTGAAAAATAAAGTGGCAATGACCGACGATGCAACAAGACAACCTCCTGTAAACGTAAATTGATAACCGACTGAATACCGTTTAGTCGGCTTTTGGTTAATCCACGGTGACGCGTTGACGTTTCCGCAGATTGACAAAGAAAATAACTAATATGACTAGAATAGCATAAAGACCATTGAACACTTTCATGGTTTTTGCTATGATTGACGCAATCATCAAACGAACAAAGGAGTAGTAAGTCGGCGCGGGTTTCAGAGAGCAGGCGGTGGTGCGAGCCTGACGATGCTAAGACTGAACTGACCTTTGAAGTTGCTGCGGTGAACGGAGTAATCGCAGCCGGCCGGACCGTTACCCCTTTTGAGCGCTGTGAAAGCAGAACTTAGGTGGTACCGCGGCTGAGCCGTCCTAATGAAGACTAGGGCGGCTTTTTGTTTGAAAATAAGTGGGAGGTAACAAAATGGCATACGATCATCATGAGATCGATAAGAAGTGGCAGCGTTATTGGGCCGAACATAACGAATTCAACACCACAACCGATCCGAAGAAACCGAATTATTATGCATTAGACATGTTCCCATATCCATCAGGCCAGGGCTTGCATGTTGGACATCCAGAAGGCTACACCGCGACCGATATTGTGGCGCGGATGAAACGAATGCAAGGATTTAACGTTTTGCATCCGATGGGGTGGGATGCATTCGGTTTACCAGCTGAGCAATATGCCTTGAATACCGGTCACAATCCCCGGACTTTTACTAAGCAAAACATTGAAACGTTTAAGCGTCAAATTAATAGCCTTGGTTTTTCATATGATTGGAACCGGGAAATTAATACGACCGATCCGAATTACTACAAATGGACACAATGGATTTTTGAACAACTGTATAAACATGGACTAGCGTATGAAGCTGAAGTTCCGGTTAACTGGAGCCCTGATTTGGGAACCGTAGTCGCTAACGAAGAAGTGATTGATGGTAAAACGGAGCGGGGCGGTTTTCCGGTTGTTCGTAAGCCGATGCGGCAATGGATGCTAAAGATCACAGCGTACGCCGATAAATTACTTGCAGACTTGGATGATTTGGATTGGCCTGAATCAATCAAGCAGATGCAACGAAACTGGATCGGCAAGTCAACCGGGGCGCAAATCACGTTTACGGTCACCGATACTCAGGAAAAGTTTGACGTTTTCACAACGCGTCCGGACACCCTTTTTGGCGCAACTTATGTCGTCATGGCACCAGAGCACGACTTGGTTGAAAAGATTACGACGCCGGAACAGCAGGCAGTTGTTGATGCTTATATTGAAGAAGCGGCACATAAGTCCGATCTTGACCGGACGGCGCTCGATAAGGAAAAAACCGGCGTCTGGACAGGTGCTTATGCGACCAACCCCGTCAATGGCGAGAAGTTGCCGATCTGGATCTCGGATTATGTGCTGGCAACTTATGGTACCGGGGCGATTATGGCGGTGCCGGCCCACGATGATCGCGACTATGCTTTTGCTAAGAAATTTGGCATCGAAATCAAACCGGTGATTGAAGGTGGCAATATTGACGAGGCAGCTTATACCGGCGATGGCGTGCACATTAATTCCGGCTTTCTTGATGGCTTAAACGAACAGGATGCCATTGATCGGATGATCGCATGGCTGGAAGATAAAGGCATTGGCCAGGAAAAAGTTAACTATAAGTTGCGTGACTGGGTCTTTTCCCGGCAGCGTTATTGGGGCGAACCCATTCCAGTGATTCACTGGGAAGACGGCGAGACAACCCTGGTACCAGAAGATGAATTGCCGCTGACTTTGCCGGAAGAAGTTGATATCAAGCCAAGTGGAACCGGTGAGAGCCCGCTCGCCAACCTGACTGACTGGGTCAATGTTGTAGACAAGAACGGGCGTAAAGGTAAGCGTGAGACGAATACCATGCCGCAATGGGCTGGTTCTTCGTGGTACTTCCTGCGCTTTGTCGATCCACATAACAAAGAGGCCTTGGCTGATTATGACAAGCTCAAGCAGTGGATGCCAGTGGACCTTTATATCGGCGGGGCCGAACATGCCGTGCTGCATCTGCTGTACGCGCGTTTTTGGAATCTGTTCCTTTATGATATCGGCGCGATTCCAAACAAGGAACCATTCCAGCGCCTGTTTAACCAAGGCATGATCTTGGGTGATAATCATGAAAAGATGAGTAAGTCCAAAGGGAATGTCGTTAACCCCGATGACGTGGTGGACGAATACGGTGCCGATACCTTGCGCCTGTATGAAATGTTCATGGGACCATTGGATGCCGGTATCGCTTGGTCCACGGATGGTTTGGCGGGTGCCCGCAAGTTCTTGGATCGAGTATGGAGCGCCTTTATTGATGATGAAGGCAAGCTGCGCGATCGTATCACCACCATTAATGACGGTCGTTTGGATAAGGTCTACAACGAAACGGTTAAAAAAGTAACCGAGGACTATGAGGCGTTGCATTTTAACACGGCGATTGCCCAAATGATGGTCTTCATCAATTCGGCGCGCAAAGACGATGATTTGCCGCTAGAATATGTTGAAGGCTTTGTCAAAATGCTCGCACCGATCGCACCGCACTTGATGGAAGAAATCTGGCAACGGCTGGGACATGATCACAGCTTAACCTATGCGCCGTGGCCAAGTTATGACGAAAGCAAGCTTAAAACCGACACCTACGACATGATGGTGCAGGTCAATGGCAAACTTCGTGGTTCCATCACTGCGAGCGTTGATGAGACTGATGACGAGATCAAACAAGCTGCTTTAGCCAATGAAAATGTCCAGAAGTATACGACAGGCAAGGATATTAAAAAAATCATTGTCGTACCACGTAAGATTATTAATATCGTTGCTAAGTAATGTGGTTGCATTTTGGTCAGACTGATAGGATAAGTTTGATTGCCACAATTGCGGTTCTAGAGACAAAAACTGCCTCTGGAATCGCTTTTTTGGTGAGCGCGAGCCGGCGCGGTTAGAAAGTAAGCGTGAGCCAGCCCGCTTAGAAGCCGGAGTGTAAGTGGCCTTGGGCGTGATGGCCGGTCTTTGGCCATTGCGACCAAGGTCCTTACACGCAGGCTTCTGGGCTGGCGAACGCGTTATGGGCGTAAACCAGAATATAAGTGGCCTCAGGCGTGATGGCCGGTCTTTGGCCATTGCGCCTGAGGTCCTTAC
>OBZH01001210.1_pt1 | contig 17403 bp, 17 predicted proteins | sample 1476881 | NCBI WGS metagenome assembly OBZH01 (sample SAMEA2580230, study PRJEB22360) | human gut metagenome | biome: human gut; feature: human-associated habitat; material: faeces | place: Denmark | collected 2008/2010 | reverse complement strand
AATATATATCACTATCTTCTTCTGGAATCCAGATTCTTATCTTCGTATTCCTATTTTTGAGCCTTTCGAATGTTGTACTTTTTAAAAACTTTTTTTCAAATGTATAAAAGTCATTGCTGTTTCTAAAATATAATGACTGGCCCTCTAAAGGAAATTGGTTTTGCTTCATTGTTACAGCAACCCTATTGATTTCCTTAGTTTCTTTACAGGACTCCAATGGGTAATTATTACAAGTTATATCCAGTTCATTTATTTTATAACTATTGATCTTTTCCTTAAAACTATCTAACTCTTTCTCTGAAATTTCAAACTCTAAAATGTAGATAAACTTATTTTCTTTATAATCAATATTAATACGTCCGACAACATCATTGAAAGCGTCAATATATTTAATAAGTTCTTTAATCAATGTAATCACCTCTCAATCAGAGTAATTACTTCTTTGTTAATTTTTAAAACGTAAAAACCGTCGTCGTCATCATCCCAATAAACATCTCTATGACTCTCTAGACTTTTAAGAAAGCTTATTTTAATTTGTTGTTCATCTCCCTGAGCTACATATGTTACTTTAGGTGGACGATATAACTTTGCTACGAAACTAGCTACAACAGTGTTATTTTTTCTTTTCGCTAAATCATATGCTTCCTGTGATAATTTTTCTATATCTGTTTCTCTATTTTCTATTTTAAAGTCTAATACATCACTAACCTCTTGAATCAGACCTTCAAATGATGTATCTCTTCTCTGAGATAAAAAACTTGTTAACTTTTCTTTTACAATTTCTGGACTCACTTCAGACTTTATGTATGGTTTAACGATAGTTTCAATCGCTTGTATAGCCATTCTAGCTGCTGAATCTTCATCATCTATAACGTTGTCACTATCCAAAAATACTTTGAAGTAATACCCCGATATATTATCATCGGTTCTATCCAATACTCTTGAGTGAATATTTGTTCTTTCTGAATTTGGCTCCTCTCTATTATCTTTAAATTGGATTGTATTATCTTTGTAGATTACAGTAGCCTTTTGAAGTCTGGATTTCTTATCTGGAAGAATCTTATCCAATGTCCTTAATGTATTTTCATCAGAAACTTGAATAGCCGTTCCTGTCTCCATCTTAACAAGAAAAAGAATTTCTCTATTGTCAATTTCAGTTGTAAGTACGACTAAATAAAAATCATTTTGAAATCTACGTCCAATTGATTCTTGAAACTTACCTGCAATTTCTTCTGAATTTCTATCGAAATTTTCTTCATTTTCAAAAATCTCTGATACATTTGTTACTATCTGTGAAGAAGGTCTCTTAAATCTGAAGTTCTTAGCATATTTATCATCAATACATTTAATTATTCTAGAATCTAAATCTTCTACAATTTTACTGAATTCTTCAAAAGAATCGTCAAAAATTATACCCGGTGAATAATACGGTTCTCCATATTGGTCTTTAGAAAAATGAAATAACCTTAGTCTCTTTTCCATATCTTTATCTCCTAAACATTAGATTATAACCTGTCCATTCATCAGCATTGGCAAGAGCCAGTCGCGAAGTTGGGTGAGTTCTTGATTTTGTTTTAATAATAATTGTATTTTTCTATCTACCGAAGATGCGTAATCAAAAAATTGTTCCATTAAACCAATTGGTGGTTGCGCAATGTGATAGTTAGTAACAAAGGAATCAAACAATAAGTTTTTTATCCCACTTGTCTTTCCTTCCCAACTAAATAGAACACCATTGTCATATAGATTTTTCCATTCATATACAAAGTTATAGAAGGTTTCCTGTTCTTTTAGTGAAACCGCCTTACAGAAATTTGAGCAGATTAAAGGTAAATCAAATCGATTTAATACATTTTCACTGATACCTACTATACGACCTGTAGATTGAGTGGGACTTCCTCCAGATATTTCAATAACAATATCAAAATCTGTCAACAGTTTATTTTTGTTCTTTTCTAGGATAAATCGTGTTGGCATATCTGTTTTCCCATTTCCTGACAAGCCATTTATATCAGCACCACGAATACAATCAACCTCTAATGTATAATTTCCTTGACTAGTCTCTTTCCCCCAATCTCCCGTTTTATTGTCTGAAATCCAGCTTGAAAATGTGGTCACTCCCCACCCCTCTGGGATTTCGCGTTTAAGTTCTGGGTTATAGACCATCTTTCCGCCTGATGATTTGTAGGGTTTGCCATTCGGGTCTGGGAAATCAAACTGGACAAACCAGTAGTCATAGAGGGTCTTAGCCATGACTTCCAACTCTTGGTTGATTTGGTTGTTGGTTTGGATTTTTTTATCTAAAGTACCCAAAATATCTGTTATTTGATTTTGTTGTTGGATTGAAGGAACATTTGGTATCTTAGTATCTCTTAAATTATCGTTATATAATCTTTTTATGGTACTTCCATTTGTGGTAATAAAAGGATTTGTTTGTAAAAAATAATACAGAAACTGATTTGTTACCTTTGATTCATCATTTTCTATCCATACTATATTAGAATCCTGAAAATAAGAATCTTCTCCATCAAATATTACTGTTTTCCCAATTGTTCCTGCAGCAGAAATTAAAATATCACCTTTTTTAGGATATGAATATTTTTCTCTGTATTCAAGATAAACCTTTTCATCAATATATACTGTCGGAGTACCACCAAACGTTGAGATTTTATAAAAAGGGATACCTGAAAATTCATTTGTCTGAGATTTCAATATTCTCTTACACATTGAGATTTTCCCAATCTCCCCTAGCCTTAAACTACTCATACTTAATCCCCTTCATTTGCTCTTTAATCTCCTGCTCCAGTGCATGTGATTGCTGGAAGAGATTTGAGAGTTTGTCTTGAAAGGCGGTCATCTTAGCTTCAAACTCTTCTGCTGTGATATCTACATAGTCGATTTTGATGTCAAAGTATTGACCTGCGCTGAGAGAGTAGTTTTTCTCCTTGATATCCTCATAAGAGACGGTGACAGAAAAGTCCTCGACGGCTTCTTTCTTGATAAAGGTATCGACGATCTTTTGCTCTTCCTCAGGAGAGAGCACGGTCTTTTGGTTCTTGCCTTCCTTGACCTTAGTTCCGAGGTTTGAAGCATCGATGAGGACGACATCGCCCTTATTTTTCTTATCAATAAAGAGGATGGAGACGTTGGTACCTGTCGTCGCAAAGATATTGGATGGCATAGATACGACACCTGCCAGCATTTGATTGTCCACCAAGTGCTGACGGATGGTCTTGTCAATCCCTGACTGGGCCGTGATAAATCCTGTCGGCAAGACAACAGCTGCCTGACCATCTGGTTTCAAGGAGTAGATGATATGCTGAACAAAGAGCTCATAAATCGCCATCTTATCCTTAGACTTGGCTGGAACCTTTGGCACACCTGCAAAGAAACGCTCACTGGCTTCTGGCAAGGTCTCCACTTGGTCACGCCACTCTGAAAAGTCCAGCTTGAAAGGAGGATTAGACACAATATAGTCCATCTTTTCAGGATGACGGTTAGAGATGATGGTATTTCCCTGTACGATATTATGGATGGAATGTTGCAGTCCATTCAAGATCAGATTAAGACGGAGGAGATTAGACGATTTTTGCGAGATATCCTGACTATAAACAGTGGTCTTATCGACACCAATCCGACTAGCCAGGTTCATAAGCAAGGTGCCAGAACCTGCTGACGGGTCATAGATCCGCACGTTTTGAGGTTTATCATCCCCCACCAAGATATCCGCGATAATCTTAGCTACAGAGTGAGGCGTGTAGTACTCAGCGTACTTGCCACCACCATCTTTGTTGTAGTCCTTGATCATGTACTCAAAGAGAGTCGAGAAAAAGTCAAAACCTTGTGAAAAGATGGTCTCATCAAACTTCACGCGAGCAAGAAGATTGATGATAGCCTTTGCGACCTCGTTGCGTTTACTGCTATCTGAGATAGTATCCGTAATCAAACGCTCATCAAAGAGACGAATGGCTGTGTCTCCATCCGTATGGACAGAGAAGATATCGTTGTTATCAATAGCGATTTGGTTGAGACTATTCTCATAACTCTCATAGAAAGTCGCTTCGTTTTGCTGACGGTGGAGACTTTCGATCAACTGGTCCGGCTTGAGCCAAGCCGTGCTAGTACCGATATCCTCCAAAAGCCAGTCATAGTCTTCCTCACTCATAGCCAACAAGTTTTCATAGGTGTTGGAATCATCTAGGATCTTGGCTTGATACAAAAACTTGTCGTTTAAAAATTTGTAGAGAAAAGACTGGGTGAGAAGTTTGTATTCACCCGCTTCTCCTCCTAGTCCCGCATGGGTAAAGACAGCTTTCAAATCGTCTACCAAGTCTTGGACTTGGACTTTGTATGTTTCATTCATTAGTGTTGGTATTCCTGTTCATATTCTTCAAATAGCGACTCGACAAGACGGTTAAAGTCCTCTCGTGTCAAGCTACTAGCAGTTTGGTTCGTTTTCATTTCGATCCGAGCTTCTTCTCGAATCATTTTTTTGAGGAAGTCATCGTTATCTAATACCCCTTGGTTTTGACCGATTTTATGATCGAGTCTGACTTTAGAACCTTTAATAACATGGTAAACAGCAGGGAACTCACTGACCATGGTCGAGTTGGTCACGTGTTTGTAGGAACGAGCTGCCATTTGATCCCCATTAAAATTCATGCTCAGACGTCGCATACGAGACCTGTAATCTTCCACTGACTCAAATAAAGCTTCATAGGCCTTTTGTGTCTCTTTTATGTTTTCCATGGTGTAACCTTCTTGCCCATGGATCAAGTGTTTTTTCATAATACGTTGGAATTCTTCGTAGAGTGAAACCCACTCAGGGTCTTTCTCATCGCGCTGTCCTTTAATCCCTCCAGCAACACGACGACTCCAGTCATCCAAATCATTGGCCGCTAAACGGAGTTCTTCCTCAGCGATCTTGATAAAACTAAAGCTGGTCTGAGACATAGCTAGATTTAAGAGGGTCCGACTAGAAAAATTGTCCGGCTGATCAATCAAGGACAGGGTCAGCATGCGTCTGGAGAGGATATTGAGCAAGGTTGCGATTTGTGCAATGTCAATCTGATCGAGCAAGTGATGGTAGCCAAGGAGACGAGCGATATTATAGTACTGCTTGATGGACTCCAAGGCTTTGCGAAGATCAATTAACTGCTTCTTATCCTTTATGTCATTGATGGCTTGGGAGAAATATTCCAGATTGTCCGTTGGATAGTCGATGAGGATATGCTCGGTCTTGCTCAACTCTTGAGAAATCTCATCTGCTGAGACAAAGAGTGATCCAAAAACATCCTCGCCATTTTCCCCAGTCAGAGCCGTATCATACTCTTGGTTGAGCTCTTCTAGATAGGCACGATTGGTCTTATCAAACTCCTTGGAAATATCCGCAAAGTCGATGACATAGCCAAAGAGATAGTCCTTGTAGGGACGATTGACACGAGTTAGAGTCTGTAAAAGATTGTGAGCCTTGATTTTACGCCCTAGATAGAGGCGTTTGAGACGAGGGGCATCAAAACCTGTCAGGAGCATGGAGTAGACGATAACAAGGTCAATCTTGCCTTCCTTATAGGCATCTACCTTGTCCTTCTTCTCTTCCTTGTCTCCCTCATCATGGAGAATGAGAGCGGAAGTCAAGGTGGTTGAGCCAGCTTTGCGTCGTTCTTCTAATTGCTTTTCAAGCTCACGCGCCTGCTTAGACGAGTCACAGACAATCATGCCACCGATGGTCTGGTCATCAAAGACCAGATCACGCGCACGATTAAAGTCCTCGATTATAAAGTCCAGCATAGGTTCTACGTAATGTGGATGGGCAAAGATATCTTCCTTGGACAGGTCGCCACGTTGGATCTCTTCGTTGATGGATCTGAGATTATCTTTATAAGAAGTCTCGATATCTTCACGCATTAAGCGAAGAGTAAAGCCGTCATCGATAGACTGGTTGTAGTAGTATTTATGGATATAGTCTCCAAAGATATCACGCGTGGTCGCATGACTTTCCTTAGTCTTGCCATCTTTCTTGTAGGTGATGAGGGGTGTTCCTGTCAAGGCAATCTTAATGGCCTTGGTATCTGCCTGATAGAGATTTGGCAGATAGGAACCACGTTCATTGTAGGAACGATGGGCTTCATCGATAAAGTAGACATTTTGACGATTGAGGTCATAACCAGAGCGGTCTGTCAGATCTGAATCATCCTTGAACTTCTGGATATTGACCACAGCGACATCATAGCCGTCTTGTTTTTGATTGAGTTCTTGTGGGTTATTGATGCGCTTAACCTTGAGGCCTCGTTTGGTGAATTCCTTAAAGGCCTGGTCTGCCAAGTCCAAACGATCGACGACAAAGTAAAACTGAGGAACGATTCCCTCTTTTGAGAAATAGTTGGTTAGATAGCGAATATTGAAGAAAGCCAAGGCAGTCTTACCTGAACCTTGGGTATGCCAGATAACCCCTTTCTTGACACCTTTTGCGATTGTTTCTTCGATAGCACGTGTTGCAAAATACTGCGGATAGCGCATGACGTGCTTCTGCAGTTGCATCTGACCGTCCTTACTCTCTTCTTCTACATAGACCAGACCAAAACGAAGCATAAAGAGCAGACGTTCCTTCTGATACAAAGAAGACAGGAAGGCATTGCAAGGTGTGTCAGGGTTTAGGTTTGTTGTAAACTCTGGCTGAGATTTGAGAGCAAAGCGCTTCATGTCTTCTAAGACAAAGTCGATTTGGTCCTCGGTTAGCGTGATAAAGGAATGAAGGAAGTCTTCTTCTCTTTCTTCCTTGAAGGCATTAAACTTGGTTTTTGAATAGGCGTTTGAACCGTAGTAAGAACCTTGTTTTTGTTGCCCTTGTCCACTGATGTAAGGCAAGTTATCAGATAGGGCAATCAACTGGGTGATATTATTAAAGCGCCGGAACTTACGATTTTCAAAACGGTATCTGGTTCTGTCTTGTTCTGACTGAATCCCTGTCTTCCCATCACGGATAGCATTGGGCTGTTTCACTTCGATATAAGAAAGAGGCAGACCATTGACAAAAATAACGATATCTGGACGGAATTCATCTTGCCCATTTTGGCAAGTAACCTCAAGCGCGAGATGAAAGGTATTGGCTTCAGGATGTTCCCAATCAATATAGGTCGCACTTGTTTCTCCGATGATTCGTTTGTAAAAAGCCCGTCCCAGATCATTTTGGTCTAGTTCCAACTTGATATTACTTAGCTCTCGTTCAACATCCACATCTGTCGCATAATTATTGAACTTCAAAAATTGCTCTCTAAAAATAGATACCAGAATATTCGTCTCTGGGTCTCTTTCTTTTAACTCTTTCCCATTGTGCGGCAGATATGTATATCCTAGTCGCATCAAGTGCAATGCTGCTGGGATTTGAACCCTCGTCAGTTCTGAAAACTCTTTTTCTCTTTTCATATCATCATCCTATTAAAGCTATGCTACTCCTATTTTACTTGATCTTTCAATCTCAAGTTCTGGAGTTGCTACTGCCTTCATCCGTCTATCCTTTTCCTGTACATAATCTCCTATTATTATAGCATGTTTGGGAAAGAAATTAACGCTTTCAAATCATTTTGTTATCTTCCTATAAAAAAGTACAGGAAAACAGGCCTAAGCCTGCTCTGTTTCTTATCCTGTTTCTACCAAATTTTATTGCTTATAAATAAGCAGAGAAAATACAAAGGATAACTAAAAGGGAATTAAATCGATGGGTTCAGTAAGCAAGTAAAAAGGCAACCTAACGGATGCCTTTTTAATCATCAAATTTTAGACGTCTGTAGAGTGTATATAATCCTTGTTCATCAGGAAATTCAGTAAGTTTTTCAAACCCCTTTTTTTGGTAAAACAACCCATACATGTGTTCACGACATTCTAATAATAATAGACGTCCTCCGACCACCCTTTGAACTTTTCTTATTTCTGCATAGCACTCATTTAATATCGCTTCCCCGCTAATATCATCCGTTGTATACTTATCTGACCTTCCCAATTGACCTATTAAGTATGCTTGATAAGATAATAATTTGTCTCTGCCAGGTACTGAACCAAGAAGTTTCTTTTTCTTGTTTTTTGATAGCCCGCTGATATCAACTGAAGTTTGACCAATTGTAAAAAAAGCCATAATATCCAGTTTTCCTTGTTCAAAACTATTTTTATCAATAATTAAACTTGTTTTCCCCAAATTGCTATTATCATATGCTATAGCTTTTTTTCTCAAAAACATTTCAAGGTCTTTTTCTCGTTCACAGGTAAAATCATTGAAAAAAGGTGACAAATCCTCTTCGGTATAGCCACCTTTTATTAAATCTCCTAAAGAAAATATGATATACTCTTTCACTTACCAAAAATCCTTTTCAACGTTTCCTGATGGTGATTTGGGTGCTCATATTTAGAATTAAATCCTTTTGGTAAAACTTGTCTAGTATTTTTAGTCATATGAGTTACAAACTCTGCAGATTTTTCTGCTGATACACAAAAGTTCTTCGTAAAACTAGTTGTAGCCATATTAACACCTCCATCTTTTTTAATAAAATTCTATCGTAAATCAATTTCTTTGTCAAACAGCTAATTTTAGGCAAAAAACACAATATATAGTAAAAACCATACAGTTTTATATAATATTTCATAAAAAAACTACATATTGTGTTAATTTTTTTTAAAAAAACTTTTATAGTCTTAGCAATGTTTTCTATATCAGCTTTTTGATTCTGTTAATGGTAAGCTTTAACATCCCTATTATTTTCTTTTAACATTCTATGCTGTTACAATATCCTTGTATTTAAAAGTTTTTTAGGCTGTAATTAATTTAAGGTAAAGGTGGGTCTAACATCCATGAAGCAGCTTGCTGTGGAGGCGGTGGGGTACCTTTGTTTTTTTATCTCACAAAAGCCCCTAGATTTGTTCTAAGGGCTTTTAGTTTATCCGTGGTGTTTTTAAGTTGTCTAGTACGAAACAAAGTAAAATAGGGAGCAAATATGAATCCTATGCCTACTTATACACTTCTAACTCTCCGTTCTGGTGGGTTCTCGCAAAGTTTAAAACGGCTATCTGTTTGTATCTGTGGTAGCTAGTAGAACTAGTACCTGATATCTCTACGCTTTCGCTTATTGTTCTCTTTATCAAGTAGCAATAATGGATAATAAAGTATTTTCTGGCTCTCTTATTTTCAATTCTGTTGATGTCGTGGGCGAATATTTCCAACCCCTCACGGATTGCTTCTTCATGCTCAACGCTCAAATTCCGCTGATCAGGTAAAATAAGTTTCCAAACCTGTTCATCTACCCTAACTTGATTTTCACTCCCTGCCATCCTCTGGAATCTCAGAAAGTAAGTCATCCGCTCTCTAACGTTCATCATCGTTTTAAACTTATCCAGCTCCATTAGTTTACCCCTTCCACCTTGCTCAAGTTTTCTATAGCATTTATTGCGATTTCGCGCAAAAAAACGAACCTAGTCTGGTTCGTTCTTTCTTAGTCTAGTTGAATCCCTTTTTCTGCTAGGTTGTCTATACATTCTTGGAGGTAAGTAGCCTGGTGCTCGGGATAGATAGGGGTGCTCAAGGCTTCCTCTTCTAGTTCTGGATAGGGTGGACAGGTCTTGCCTCGATAGGTCGACTCCCACCACTCTGGGCTGACCTTGTAGCCACGAGAGGTCATCTCCTCCATGATCAGGCGGTGATAGGCATAGAGGCGATAGGGCGAGTAGTCAAAGACATAGTTGACCGTCGCGTGCTTCTTGCCCCAGCCATTGCCTCGAAGGGCGCAGCATTCCCGGTGTTGGCCCAGGAGCTGGGGACGAGGGAGTTTGGGAATCAAGTCTTGGTGCCAGAGTCTCATCTATTGACCTCCTAGTAGCGTTGAGTCTTGCAAGTAGCGATTCGGGTAGCGCTCAAGGAGCGTCTGGATCCCCTTGATAAGATCCTCTTGGCTAGCTTGCCCATGCTGGTATTTCTCAAGTAGCAACATAAAGTCCGCCTTTTCCTCTGCAGTCGCCTGCTTTTTGAAATAACCCCAGATATGCTGGAAGGCATTGGAGACCTGGCCACGATTTTCTGGCAAGGCCAGTGCTTGCTGGATCAGGTCCTCGACGTGGCTGACCTCCACTTGGTCTTGCTTGAGGTATTCCCGGATTTCCTTGTAAATGTTGCTGGAACGACTCAGCACCAGGTATTTATTTTTCGCCCATAGGACTTGGCAGTGATGTTTTTGATCCACTCGTGTCTCCTTTTGATCTTCTCTATCCATAGTTCTCCCATTATACCATGGAAATGATTCATTCCATCAAAAAGAGGCTGGGACAAAAGTCCTGGCCTCTCAATTTTCTTTGGATTGTCGAGCAAGACGCAGTGGTTGAGTGGGCTCTACTACGCTGATTTCATCAGCTTTTACTGCCCCACTCAACTGTGCGGAGCTGGGACGACGAAATCGAATTCTAACGAATGACCAATTTCTGTCCCACTCTCTCTTTCATTGATTACAAGGCTGTAATGGCTGCGATCAAACCAAAGATAATCCCTGGGATATTTGCGACGACGATAGGAAGATCGCGCTCTTTTTTGAAGAGGCCGTAGTAAACCCAAAGGCTACAGTTGATGGCTGCGACAAGCGGTTGGAGGAAGTTTCCCTTGTGACCAGCGAGGTTGTCCATGATTTGCGGGAAGTAAGACACATACATCATGATACACATGATGGTCGCAACCCAACCGAGAATTTTCGTCTGTTTTTCACTCATTTTCAAAGCACCCGTTTCCTAATGTTTGTTTAAGTAGCCCTATTCTACAATTTATTACGCCTAATTTCAAGTTTTTTCAGTGATTTGCTTATCTAAAAGGATTTTGCAAAAAAAGCCCGCCATAAGCGAGCTTCTCTTTTCTTAAATCTGCACAATCTTCCGATAGCTACGAGAGGTGATCCAAAAGACGATTAGGTAGGTGATGAGAAAGACAGCACAGACGCTGAGGGTCACGATGAGGACTTGGCCACTATTGATGACACCGAGCACTTTGAGAATGAGGCGAATCATATGGTAGGCAAAGGCCAGGTGGACAAAGGCAAAGATGAGGGGAAGGAAGAAGACGGTCCGCACTTGACGGTTGATGGTCCGTTTGACCTCATCTTCATCAAGCCCCACCTGTTGGAGGATGACGAATCGATCACGGTCTTCATAGCCTTCTGAAATTTGCTTGTAGTAGATAACGATGACTGTTCCGACCATAAAGATCAATGACAAGAAAATACCGATAAAGAAGATACCACCAAAGAGGCTATTCAATTCTGCCACATCATTGGCCCGGTTCCCCCCATAGACAAATGTTCCTTGGCCCTGTTGGCTACTCAATTCATCGATCATCTTGTCATAACTAGCTGCCAGCTTGAGTTGCTGGTCTTCGCCAACATTGACATTGAAGCCACCGTAGATATTGGTATTGATGGCAAGATCTGGAAACTGAGCGACAAAGGCTGAAAGGTCTGGCACGACCAGATAATTGAAATCCTCCGTCAGCATATTAAACTGATTTGGAACATGATCGGTGATAAAATCCTTGCTCACTTCTTCCTTGACTTGGAAGTCTTGCCCATTGATAGTGAACTGCTTTTGCCCTTTAAGATCCTTGTTATGGGCAAAGAGGATGACTTGGTTGCCGGTCAGATCGACCTTTTCTCCGGTCATTTGCTCATAGCTAGCTGCATCAAAGACCATAAAGACAGTTTTAGGAGTGACCTTGCGTTCATCAGCTGGATAGACGGTGAAATCCGTACCCTTTTGTGACTTAACCCCAAAGTTGGCATAGGTCATCAGGTCACGATTTTTGATCTCAAGATGATGCTCAGAAGCAAATTCATCAAACTTCTGGTTGATTTGCTCCAGGTCTACTCCTTTCCCTTGAACAGAGAAATCATGAGGCGCCATGATTTTCTTGACCATTTCGCTACCGACATAGATGTTGGTGGCTGCAGAAATGGTTACCAATACCATGGTCGAGAGGATGGCAATGGTCGCAAGGCCCACTGCATTTTTCTTCATGCGATAGATGAGGTTAGAGACCGAGATCATGTTGTTGGGTTGGTAATAGTAGCTCTTCTTTTTCTTAAGCAGGTGCAAGAAGACAGTGATCCCTGCATTAAAGAGCAGGTAGGTCCCGATCATGACCAGGATAACCGCTAGAAAGAAGGTCACAAGCGCAATGATGGGGTCTTTGACGGACAAAGCTAGGTAGTAGCCAAAACCGAGAGAGGCTAGGCCCAAGATGGTTTGGGGCCACAAGAAACGGGCTTTCTTTTCGCCACTGGCCTTCTCACGCGTCAACTGCAGGGCATTCAAACGGATAATCCGCCATGCATTTAGAAGAACCAAAAGGCCAAAGATGAGACCAAAGGTGACAAAGACCAAGATGACAATCCCAGGTTGGAAGGTAGATACTAGCTGGACCTTCATCTTCATGAGTTTCAAGAGAAAGGCAAAAATCAACTTGTCAAAGAGGGCTCCGATCAAGACACCGGCTGAGATGGTTAGAAAGCCAAAAAGCAAGAGTTCCTTGAAGATCATGCTGATGAGATGGCGTTTCTCAAGGCCGAGCATGCTGTAGATTCCCAGCTCCTTAGAGCGGTTTTTCATGACGAAGCTATTGGCATAGAGCACGATGATGGCACCCGCTGCATTGACCACGAACAGTCCCAAGACGAGGGTAAAGATCATGGAATCGCCCCCTCGAAGCTCGTGAATGTGGGGATTAAAGGTCAGGGAGTCAAAGAGATAGGCGATGGTCACTGCGAGAATGACCGCGATCGCAAAGGGATAATAGAGCTTGCGGTTCTTGATGAGATTAGAACAAGCTAATTTAGTGGTTAATCGTAACATCTATTCCACCTCACTTGCCATGACCGTCAGGGTATCTGAGATTTCTTGGAACATCTGACGTTCTGTTTTTTCTCCACGGAAGATCTGGTTGTAGAGAATTCCATCTTTGATAAAGAGCACGCGCTTGGCCCGAGCTGCTGCTGCTGTTGAGTGGGTCACCATGAGGATGGTTTGCCCCATGCTATTAATATCTTCAAAGACATCTAGAAGAGCAGCCGATGATTTGGAATCCAGCGCCCCTGTTGGCTCATCAGCCAGGAGGATTTCAGGCGAGGTGATGATGGCCCGTGCTACGGCCACCCGTTGTTTTTGCCCACCAGAGATTTCGTAGGGGTATTTTTCTAAGAGCTGGTGAATGCCCAACTCTCGACTCACGCTATCCACCTTAGTCATCATTTCCTTGACGGGTCTGCGAGATAGCACCAAGGGCAAGAGGATATTGTCCTTGACAGACAAGGTATCGAGCAGATTAAAGTCTTGAAAGACAAAGCCCAGTTTTTCCCGACGGAAGCTCGAGGCATCCTTGTTCTTGATGGTGGAGGTGTCCGTGCCATTGAGGTAGACCCGTCCTTCGGTCGGCTGGTCCAGCATGGCTAGGATATTGAGGAGGGTCGATTTCCCAGATCCTGATTCCCCCATGATGGCAACGTACTCGCCATTTTCAACGGTAAAATGAATGTCCTTTAGGGCTTCAACCTGGGTTCCTTGAAAGCGCGTTTTGTAGATCTTTTTGATGTGTTGAACGTCTAGTAATGACATACTTTTCTCCTTTTACTAGTAGATCAAGAAAAATTCTTGGGTTTGGTGTAGGACTTGGCGACCAAATTCCGCCTTTTCCAAATCGGTTTGGTTACAGGGCTTATCTGTCTTTTTGAGTTCTTTCATCCATTTCAAGAGTTTCATTTTCTTGACCTCCTTCATTTGATGAGACTATTGTACAAAAAATAAAAGGCGGCTACCATAACCTAACCTTTCATTTTACCGTTTATTTCTTACATTTTTGTAAGATGGAAAAAAACTAATCCATGACCAACTTCTTTTCTTCAAAGCGAATAGCGACGGTTGTGCCTTGGCCAACCTCTGAGTGGAGGCTAATCTTGTGGCCCAATTGCTCTGCGATTTTCTTAGACAGATAGAGCCCCAACCCTGAAGATTGCTGGGTCATGTGGCCATTGTAACCGGAGAAGCCCCGCTCAAAGACACGGAGGACATCGCTATTTTTGATTCCAATCCCGCTGTCTTTTATATAGAGGGTCTGGTCTTTGAAATAGATCTCAATTCCACCTGTACTGGTATACTTGAGGCTATTGGACAAGAGTTGCTCGATGATGACCAAAAGCCACTTGCGATCGGTAATGACCGCGACATCCAAATCATGCAGGTTCACTGTCAAGTTCTTTTGGATAAAAAAGAGGGCATGTTTGCGGACCACTTCTTTGACCAAGTCTTCTAACGGCACACGCTTTAAGACCAGATCGTCATGAAAACTCTCCAGTCGCAGGTACTGCAGAACCAGATTGGCATAGGAGTCAATCTTGAAAAGCTCCTGCTCCATCTGCTGCTTGACAATAGGTGTCTCGACATCTTGGACCAAGAGCTGGCTAGCTGCAATGGGCGTCTTAATCTGGTGAACCCAGAGGGTGTAGTAATCCATCAGGTCATTGAACTTGGCCTGGGCTACTTTGCCTTGCTCCAGACGCGCCTGCTGTTCTTCTGTATATTTTTCATAAAGGAGGTGTTCCAGTGGTGAGGCAAGCTCTATTTCCTCATACAGCAAGGCTTTGCGGTACTCCTGAAAGGTCATAGCGAAATCCCAGATCAAGATACAGAGGGTAAAAAATCCTAGCACCAGGGTCGCATAGAGGAAAATCGTCCCCGTTTCTGGAAAAAGATAGGCAAAGACCAAATCAACGATCAAAAAGATGAGCAATAGATAGAGCAGTCGCCTGCGGGATACCACATACTGCCAGAAGATCTTTCCAAATTTATTCATGGGCCAACCCGTAACCGATGCCTTTCTTGGTTTCGATGAAATTTGACAAGCCAACTTCTTCTAGTTTCTTGCGTAGACGAGCTACATTGACAGACAAGGTATTGTCATCAATGAAGAAGTCGCTATGCCAGAGCTCTTTCATCATATCATCGCGTGCCACGATACTGCCCGCATGCTCAAAGAGGACGCGCAGGATCTGAAATTCATTCTTGGTCAACTTGATGACTTCCCCTTCATACACCAAGTCCGTAGACTTGAGATTGAGGATGGCTCCCCGGTGTTCCAGCAGATTTTGATCCGTCCCAAATTCGTAAGAGCGGCGCAAGAGCCCTTGGACCTTAGCAAGGAGCACATTTTGATCAAAAGGCTTGGTGACAAAATCGTCTCCACCCATATTGATGGCCATGACAATATCCATGGCTTGATCCCGTGAGGAAAGAAACATAATCGGAACCTTTGAAACCTTGCGAATCTCCTGGCACCAGTGGTACCCATTGTAGAGAGGCAGTCCAATATCCATGAGGATCAAGTGGGGGTCGGTTTCGACAAAGATCCCGAGGACATCCATAAAATCCTCTACTGCGACCACTTCATAGCCCCATTGTTCCAATAATTGTTTGACCTGTTGACGAATAATTTCATCATCTTCCACTAAAAGAATTTTATGCATGGCTTTCTTTCCTTCTTTTTTCTTCTTCCTATTATAACAGATTAAGCAGCAGAGAAAAAGATCAAGCACAGACTTCTTATCAGGGGGCCCTTTTTCTACCCCCATTTTTGTGCTATACTGATAGAACTACCACACAGGAGGCACCGATGTCGACGATTTTTGATTACCTAAAAGAAGTGACCTACGATTCCATCTATGACCGTCCCTTCAAGGAACTGGATATCCTCTCATTGACAGAGCTGACCTATCTGCCTTTTGGACACATTGTGCCTCAAGGAGATACAACAGGGATCCAAGTGCGCCTGTCTGATGCGATGGACCTTATCGACCGGACCACCAATTTCATCGTAAGCAACCAGCACCTGCAATTAGTTGATGAGCTCGCTACTTCTAAGCGTTTTAAGAATATCAAACTCCTCAACTATGTCGACGAATATGACCCCGATGTTCAGAAGCAGTTTGCGGCTATGACCTATCGTCTTACCATGGATGTCTATTTAGTCGTGTTTCGAGGGACGGATGACACCTTGATCGGCTGGAAGGAAGACTTCCACATGACCTATATGGACCATGTCCCCGCCCAAAGACGCGCAGCCAGCTACCTGCAAAACGTCATGAAGGAATTTTCAAAAGGTCGCTTCTTAGTAGCCGGTCACTCCAAAGGGGGAAATCTCGCGACCTATGCCTGCTCTTACCTGCCGGATTCTTTATTTGAACGGATCGATGCCATCTACAGCTACGATGCTCCTGGCCTCAACCAGGCCATTATTGAAACAGAAGGCTACCAGCGCACCTCCCCTAAAATTCATCGTTTTGTCCCTCAAGGGTCTATCGTTGGCATGATGTTGGAGGTGCCAGAACCGACGACCATTGTCAAAAGTCGCGCCTTTGGTGGCTTTGCCCAGCACGATGCCTTTACTTGGGAAATCAAGGACCTCCGTTTTGTGACGGTTACTAAAACCAGTCCTGATAGCCAGCAAACCGACGAGACTCTGAAGCAATGGGTTCACGAAACATCAGCAGAGGAGCGCAAGAAGTTCTTTGACACCTTTTTTGGCATTTTTCTGGACGCAGGTATCACTTCAATCAATGATTTGAGGAACTTGAAAAATTTCTCCAAGATCAAAGAGATCTTTCAAAATGCTCAAGACCTAGATCCTACGGAAAGGGAGATGCTGGAACGTCTAGCCAAGCAACTCCTCGATACCCGTGTCCAAGCTTGGAAAAAATGGCAGACGGTGCCTCGCATCCTGGTTCAATGGCCGCATTTTTCAAGCGAAAAAAAGCAGTCGAGTCCTCCTCACCTCTGCTCCTTGAGCACAAGGAATGAGACGAGAAGCTAGCTGATGCCTTCCGGCAAGATTTCCTATTGACCTGGCTAAGCTGGTCTGCTACAATAACATCATGTATATTCAATCTACCAGAGATACCCATTCCAATGTTTATCAAGACGCTGTCGCGATTCGATTCAAGGTTTTTGTGCAAGGCCAAGGAGTGCCAGCTGCTATCGAAATCGACCAGAATGAAAGACATTGTATCCACTTTGTGCTCTATAATGAAGCCCATCAGGCTGTCGCAACGGTTCGCCTGCTCCCAGATTCAGAATCCAATCAGGTAACCCTCCAGCGGATGGCCGTACTTGATGACTATCAAGGAAAAGGCATAGGTAGTTTGCTCCTTAAAAAAGCAGAAAAAGTCGCTCAAGAACAGAGTTTCCACTCAATCAGCCTCCACGCCCAGTTAGGAGCCCTCGATTTCTATCTCAAAAATGGCTACAAAGCAGTTGGGCCCGTCTTTGAAGAAGCCGGTATCCAACACATTACAGCCGAGAAGTTCTTTTCAAAAGACAATTGAGAGGCTGGGACAAAAGTCC
>OBZH01001202.1_pt1 | contig 17592 bp, 18 predicted proteins | sample 1476881 | NCBI WGS metagenome assembly OBZH01 (sample SAMEA2580230, study PRJEB22360) | human gut metagenome | biome: human gut; feature: human-associated habitat; material: faeces | place: Denmark | collected 2008/2010 | reverse complement strand
CTGAGGCCCGACGGCGTGAGGTTCAATTCGACCAAGCAGGTCTGGTGGAGGGGAGGCTGCGGCCATGAATGGCAGATGTCCCCGCGCCAGCGGGCCGCCGAGGGGCTGGGCTGCCCGTATTGCTCGGGCCATCGCGTGCTCGCCGGCTTCAACGACCTCGCGAGCCAGCATCCCGAGCTTGTGGCCGAGTGGGATTGGGAGCGCAACGGCGACCTGAGGCCCGACGGCATCGTCTCCGGCAGCGCGAGGAGGGTCTGGTGGAGATGCGGGCATGGACACGCATGGCAGATATCCGCTTACAACAGAACCGGCGGCGCCGACCGCGGTTGCCCCTACTGCGGCGACCGCAAGGTGCTGAAAGGCTACAACGACCTGAGGACGACGCATCCCGAGATCGCGAGGGAGTGGAACAAGGAGCGCAACGGCGACCTGAAGCCGACCGACGTGATCGCCAACTCCAACAAGCGCGTCTGGTGGAAGTGCAAGGAGGGCCACGAGTGGTCCGGCCTCATAGCGAACCGAGCGCGTAGGGGCAAGGCGGACCCGGGCTGCCCGTACTGCTCGGGGCGCAAGGTGCTCGCCGGCTACAACGACCTGGCCACCACGCATCCCGGCATAGCGGCCATGTGGCACCCGCGCATGAACAAGCGCTTGAAGCCCACCGGCGTGCAGGCCGTAAGCCGCAAGCCCGTATGGTGGCGCGGCGAGTGCGGCCACGTCTACCAGATGGCCGTCCGCGACAGGGTGAGGGCCAAGTCGGGCTACTGCCCGTACTGTTCGGGGAGGAAGAGGCCCGAGAGGCCGATAAGGCTCGACTAACCCTCGGCCCCTCGGCGAGGAAGGAATGGGGGAGGCGTCGGAGCCTCCTGCCTATAGGCGTGATCTTGCGAATATTGGACTGGACGGCCATGCGCGGCGGTTATGGGGGCTGCATCGTTTTCAATGGCTGCGTGGGTTGCGGGCGCATGGAGACGTTCGATTTAGGCGCAGGAGGGGCGATGCCGAGCACGCTGGCGCCTCTGCTGAATGCGGCGGCAGGAATACGCTGGCCGAGTAGTGGCGCTTCCGCTGCGCTTGCTGTCATCCGTGACCTGAAATCGCGGATGACAGCGCGGCGTGGTACTTAAAGATCGGCGCATTCATTTATGTAGTCGGCAAACCATTTGCGGGCCTCATTCTTGAGTACTCGGATATTCGTCTCTTTCGAAACGTCGATCCCCTCCAATGCCGCGTTTACTACATCGTCGGGATGGGGGAGCGTATTGCGAGTGCTTTGGTACTTCGTCACGACATTTCCAATATAGCGTCGCACGAATGTCTGCTTGTCCTCTGTGCTCAGAGGGGAAAACCTTGCCTTGAGGCTGAAGCGGGAGAGGAGCTCGGGTGGGAACTTCTTCTGCACCTCTTCTTTTGGAGCGTTGGACGTGAATACGATGGTATAGCCGTCGAGGTCGTGCATCGCGCCCTGCGAGTCGGTGAAATGCCCGCTCTCAAGCAGGTCCAGGAAGAAGTTCCAAACCGCCGGGTTGGCCTTCTCGAACTCGTCTATGAGGATGATTCCGGATTCGCTGGCCTCGATTTTCAGGGTGAGCTCGCCCTCTTCGCTGCCGATGTAGCCGCGTGGGCTTCCGATGAGTGAGTTGAGGGAGTCTTTGCTGCTGTAGTTGCCGAAGTTAATCTTCGGGAGGGGCTGGCCAGGTGCGAGCAGGTCGCTGAGGATGCGGGCCGCCTCGGTCTTGCCGACGCCGGATGGGCCGAGCAGGAGCATGGATAGTATCGGCTGCTCGCCGATGGAGTTGAACAGCCTGAAGGCTCCGACCTGCTTGCGCAGCGCCTTTTTGAACGGGGCCTGGCCGATGAGTTTGCTGTCGAAGTCGTCAAGGAGCTCGTCGGCCTTCTCGCTGCTCAGGTCTATGAGGAGCTTTGCTCCGCGCTCGACCCGCATTGTTTTCTCGGCTGGCTCTCCTTCGATTTCGGATTTCTCGATTTCATCGAACAACGTGCGCATGTCGTACTCACGACCCGCTGCCGCGTTCTCGTCGGCCACGAACAGCGTGCCATCGGGAAGCTGGTGCATTAGCACCTCAGTGACGGATGCGGTGTCGTTGAGGCGGCTGGCGGGATCGAGGAGCGGCAGCAGCGGCGAGACGTCGACCGCGACGGGGCCTTCGCTGCGCAGCGAGGCGAGCTTCTGCGTGCTGCACAGCTCCATTGCCGACGCGTAGGCGTAGCCGTCTGCTTCAAGCTTCGCCTTGAGATTGGGGAATTGGCCGCGTCTGTAAGTCGTCAGTTTGAGCATGGGCTACGCTTCCGGTTTCGCTTTTACGGCCTGGATAATCGAGAGCACGTCGATGTAGGTGGGCTTTCCGTCGGCTTCGTCTTGCGGGCCTTCGGGTTCTTCGCCCGCGTCTTCCGCGCACTCGATGAAGCCGTCGTCTTCGCTCGGCTGCTGCTCGTCTTTGGTCTGGAAGTAATCGAATGAGCTGCGCAGGTCGCCCGCTTTCACCTTGCCCTTGCAGATCCCCACGACGCCAACCTTGCCTATGAGCAGGTCGTCGATTGAGTATCCGCTTTCGAAGAGGCTGCCGCTGTCAATGGGTATTTTCAGGAGGATGGGGCCGCCGCAGCCATGTCCGGCTTCGCCTCTCAGCTTGAACGATGCCCCCGCCTTTACTATCGACTGGAACATGTGCCCGATATCGAGCCCGCCTGCCTCGGGAACTGTGAAGCCGTCGAACGTCCCCGTCATGATCGCGACGAGCGCGCGTACCTCGTCTTCGTTGAGGAGCTCCAGATTGACGTCGTCGATGTAAACGAGGTCGCCTTCGTTGGCCGAGTTCCCTTCAAAGATGTTGCAACGGGCGATGATGTCGGAGAGCATACGGCTTTTTGTGTGGATGTATTCCAGTGTATCGACCATTTTGGTCTGCTTCTCGTGGCCGATCTTTCCTTCGATGTTTCCCTGCAGCTCTGTAAGGAACGGGACTTTTGCGCCGGCTTTGGTGTTGATGTTGGCTTCGCTCGATGTCGAGCCCGTTTGCTCTCCCGTGTGCCCTGTTTGAAGCCGGTTGTCAAGGAGCATGCGCATCTCGAAAACCTTGTCTTGATTCATGTAGTAGACGGTGAACAGTTCCGGCGTTTGTGCCTGCGGTTGCTCCTTCTTAGCCATATGCCTCCAATGCGCTGTGCCATTCCATTATCCATTTGAATTATAGCGGCGGTCGAGGCCTGCGTCCTTGGCTGCGAGCTAAGCCGGTGTTGCTCGTCGATGCTTTAAAGCCTCGCGATTTGTTCAGATTTGCCGTTTCGCGAACTCGCTGGGTTTGTGTATGCGTTGACGTTGATGCGAAGAATCGTCCCATTGGGAATCTGTCCCAATGGGCCGATTCTTTATCCGATCTGGAGGCAGTTTTTCGGAGCTGGTTCATCGCCAATGACGGTTGGCATGAGCTGCAAAGGTCTGGAGGTTCAAGCTCCAGGAAACAGGTAGTTCAGCTATCTAGTCGGAGCATTTCTGCAGGTAATCTTGTTTTTTCGTCTTGACAAAAGGGATGTCTGCTGTAGGCCCACGGCCTACAGCAGACATCCCTCTACCTATGTTCGCACGGCATCCGCATCGGTGCTCCGCTCGCCTCGGCGTGTCGGGGCGGGCAAGGATGTCTTTGGTCTCGGTCCAATCCTCCAACTTGTCGGAGAGGCCGGTTGTGGAGGAGACGGCGGCATTTCTGGGCGTGGTGCCCCTCTGCCTATAGGCGTGATTCGGCATCTGTTGGACTAAACGCGCAGCGACTGGTTTTTGCAGCCTGTTCGTTGCCACCAGGCATCGGCGGCAATCGCTCGTGACCTTTTTCTGGACGGGCCATAATCCGGCGAAACATTCAAATGTCACGAAAAGCGGCGACATAAAATCCTACCAGGCTAGATGCGGGCTTGAGCGTCTACCGACGAGGAAGCCCCTGCAATTACCGACGGTAACAGGTTCTTCCAAAGGCGCGCCGCAATCGTCGGAAGTGCAGGATCTGGCAAGTCTGACAAATAGTACTTGCTAGGCAGCTGCGGCATCGGCCCTCGCCTCGCCCGCATCGAGGAGTGGGGCTGACGTGATGCCGGAGGGGTGAGCTTGCTGCATGCTCGCTGGGCGCGACTTGTCGGATGGATGCGTCATCAAACTTACATGTGGGTGAGAAAAGCCCCGATTTAGCCATGAAATCGGGGCTCGATGTAAGTTCTAGGGTGCCAAAAGTTACATCAGCCGCTTAAGACCGCTCTGTCTATCTCTCCGAGCGGGATGGGCGCCGATGCCCTGATCGCTGCCATGTCGACGACCTTTTGTGTTGACGGTGAGACGCTTTCGCGTGGCGCCGTCGGGGTCGGTCGGCAAATAGCCCCATTCGTTCAGGATTATCATGTCGTTCCTCGCCAGGCCCTTCAGCATCGCGGCGATGCGGCCCTCCGCGTTGGCCTCGCTCAGCTCGTTCACCAGCCTCGAGGTCGACGAGAACTTGACCCTCTTGCCCATCCCGCACGCGAGTATCTGTGGTGTCGGACTCCGGCACCCTGCCCGAGGAGTCGAGCTTCTTCGCGAGCATCGGCAAGCCCTTCCCAGCGGTGTGCATCCGCACCTCGACCGAGCGCCCCGAGGCGCTCGACAAGACGTGCTTCACGCTGGCGGGCATTTCCGAGAAGGGCCTGCTGCAGGCCGTCCGTACGGCCGTGGCGCTCGACGAGGAGGGGAGCTATCCCGAGGCGCTCGTGCCCGACTACGCCGACGAGAACGTGTCCACCAAGGTGGTCAAGATCATCCAGTCCTACACCGGTGTGGTGGACAAGATGGCGTGGAGGAAGCAGGGATAGCCGAGGGGCAACAGGGAGTCGGTGCTAAGCCAATTTGTAGCTCAAGGTGCGGCTTTTGCCATGTGCTGCAATTGACCCGCTTGCCCATCACCGCTTTCAGCGTGCGGCCAGCCGTGGAAGGGTGTCGAAGGTTATCAGTAATGTAGAGACCGAAAGGACGAAGCAGATGGCAGCGGGAATCCCTGCAAAGCGCTCCGCAATCGAATAGAATGGCAGGAAATCAAGATAATGAATACGAATAATCTATGGACAAAAAACTAAGGGGGTTTCCTCTTTCGAAGACCCCCCTTTGCAAAACGGAAACCGTTTTTCGTAGTTTGTTCACACTACTCTTTAGGGCACCCAGAATCAAGTGTCTTTTTTTCTAAATCCGCAACCATAGCATCAGGAGAAAACCAGGCATCAACAAGTTTCTCGATAAACTCGAACCCCGAGGAAATTTGGTCGTTGCCTTCGTAGTACTCAATGTGCTTATTCATTCTTGATACGAATGCATGAAGACTTTCCGACCTATGTTGATGCACGCCATCGGACGCCAGGATACTATGGACATACAGTGTCGTTGCAAATTGTCGGAGTCGGTCATTGCTTAATTTCGATTTGCGTTGGCCCTTGCCGATGGTGCGGATCCCGCCGACCGCTCTCGAGACCGCATTGCGAGCGTGTGGGGCTGCTCGCAGGTGCAGGTCTGGTGCTCCATTGCGGATCCTATCTGTTGAGGTTGCGAGTTGGTTGTACCCACCTCGGAGGTCTTGCGTATAATGCAGAGGTCGTTACATACCTACTTCCTGAATGGTTTTGAAGCCTATGCAGCTGTCTCTTGCGAACATCCTCGTTGACGTGGACGGCATTGACGATTCTCGCTTCTTTGGTGACTACCTTGTGCCTTCTCCGGCGCCCGTTGCGGACCTCAGCCTCTGCGTGACCCCGGAACTCGTTCAGGCCGAGCGAGAGATTGCCAGTCAACCCTACTTCTCTGACACCTACCTGACCCAGCTCGCCCTTCTTCGCCAGCTTGCCGAGAAGGGCCCTGCCGTCGGACGCTTCCTCATGCACGCCGCCGTGCTTGAGTACGATGGCCGCGCCTACGCCTTCACCGCTTCCAGCGGTACGGGCAAGTCTACCCACCTGCAACTTTGGCACCGTACACTGGGCAATGCGGTCCAGGCGGTCAACGGGGACAAGCCACTGCTGTACGCAAGTGACGCCGAGGTGATGGCCTGCGGCACCCCGTGGTCTGGTAAGGAGGGCTGGCAGCGCAACGTCTGCGTTCCACTTGGCGGTCTCTGTTTCATCTCGCGCGGCGAGAAGGACGTCTGCCGGCGCATCGAGCCGGCGGATGTCCTTGAGCGTGCGCTTAGGCAGCTCTACGTTCCCTCGGATGCTTCCGCCGCAGTTCTCACGGTGGAGTTTCTTGATGTGCTGCTGCGGCGCGTTCCGGTCTACGAGCTTTCCTGCACCATGGAACTAACCGCAGTTCGCGCTAGCTTCGAGGCTATGACAGGCCAAGACTTTGACGCGTGTTTAGTCAACAATGATGAAAGGAATTCCCATGAGGATTAAGCAGGGCTTTGTTATGCGAGACATCGCCGGCCAGGCCGTGGTCATTGCCACCGGTGACGCCAGCCGAGACTTCCATGGCATGGTCAAGCTCAACCAGACTGCGGCCGTCGTCTGGCACGGCGTGGAGGAGGGGCTGGACGTGAAGGCCATAGCCGAGCGCCTCGTAGCCGAGTACGACGTGGAGACTGGCCGTGCCCTCGCTGACGTTGAGGCACTTCTCGCCCGCATGCGCGAGCAGGGCTTTGTTGAGGACTGACACATAAAAGGGCGGCTAGCCGAGAAGGATTCGGTTAGCCGCTCAGGGGTGCTACTAGTGGGGTTGGTTATCAATCGCCGCCCCAATCGCCCGCGCAAACGCTCTCCCAACAACCGAATGGGGAATCACTCACAGGGGTGCCGTCTGGTTGCAAGACGCACCACCTATTCGAATCGCATGCCACATCCCCTCGCTCCAACAAAATCACGTCCATCTCCGGCGAGACGTACTCTCTGTTCTTTTTGTCCATATCGAGAAGCTCCCATCGTTAGCATTTACAGTCGAACTAAATTTACCCCCCCCTCGCATGCTGCGCAAGTAGATGTTTTGCCTGCCTGGCATGTTCCACAAAACAGGAAGGCAGATTATCGTGGAGACCATCCAAGAACCGGTATCCAACGTGCTCAAGATCTTGGGCGAGCCCAAGGCCGCGCCGGACGGCTGGAGGTGGACCAACCACCTGGTCTTCCAGGAGGTCGGGGAGGGCATCCTTGCCTTCAACACGCTGACGCGCGAGCTCGCGCTCCTCTCGCCTGAGGAGTTTGGCAGCCCGGACGAGTGCCTTGAGCTGCAGGAACGCTGGTTCCGCGTTCCGGCGAGCATAGACGACAAGAGCTCGGCGGACCTCGTGCGCCTGGTGCTGGAGTCCCTCCACCAGAGGCCCGAGCACGTCACCACCTATCACGTCTTCACCACCATGGACTGCAACGCGCGCTGCTTCTACTGCTACGAGAAGGACCGCGCCCGCCCGACCATGAGCGTCGGGACCGCGCACAAGACGGCCGACTACATCGTGCGCCACTGCGGCGGCAACAAGGTGCGCCTTGACTGGTTTGGTGGAGAGCCCATGTACAACGCTCATGTCATTGACCTCATCTGCAACGACCTCGTTGAGCGCGGCATCGGGTACGAGTCCTCCATGATCTCCAATGGCTTCCTCTTTGACGAGAAGCTCATCAAGCGCGCAGCCGAGCTCTGGCGGCTTCGCCAGATTCAGATCACGCTTGACGGCACCGAGTGCGTCTACAACGCCGTTAAGCGCTACGTTGACGCCGGCGAGAAGAGCCCCTACCAGGTGGTGCTCGCAAACATCCGGGGTCTGCTTGACGCGGGCGTCCGCGTGATAGTGCGGCTCAATGTGAGCAGGGCCAACGCTAAGAATCTCCTGGCCCTGGTGGACGACCTTGAGGCGCGCTTTGCCGGCGCCAGGCTGCTCAGTGTCTACTGCGCGATGACGAGCGAGTTTGATGGCATCGACATCGTCCCCATGGGGGAGGATGCGACCAAGGAGCTCTCCTGGAGCATCAAGAATCTTGACCTGCGGCTTGAGCGTGCGGGCCTGCTCGAGCGCCGCGGCATCAAGGCCAAGATTCCGATGACTCAGTGCATGGCCGACAGCGGAGGCTCCCTCACGGTGCTGCCCGATGGCCACCTGGGGCTCTGCGAGCACTACAGCGAGGACAACTTCGTGGGCAGCATCGACTCTGACGAGCTTGACGAGTCCGTGGTCCAGAGCTTCCGCGAGCGCGGCGAGACCATGCCGAGGTGCGCCACGTGCTTTGAGTACCCAACCTGCATCAGGCTCAGGAAGTGCCCCTTCTCGGCCAAGTGCCTGCCAGAGACGGTTGCTTTGGCAAAGACCACCCTGCAAGACGGAATGGTCTCCACGTACAACGCCAAGAAGAAGTAAATAGGGGCTTAGACAGCGTTTTTTAAATTCAGTCTTGTTATTTTCAATAAAAATGCAATCTTTCTTATTAGTTTAGTGCTGCAGAGAAAGGTTGCATTTGCGATATTAAGGTCGACGATGGCGGAACCGTCACTCCTGGCCCCGGCTGGGGAGGAGAGTACTGGTGCGCTAAGATTCCCGCGGACTTTGGCGGCGACTGACCGTCCTTCTCGCCAATCCTTGCATACCCCGGAGGCGGGCTGCCTGTGCGATGCGGTATCATAAAACGGTTAGTCTCCCGGTCGGAAGGTAGGCACTCTCCCGTGTTCTCTGAGCATCCCAATACCCAAGCCGAGCCCCTTGTGGCCGACGCGTGCGCCGCCGGCATCAAGGAGCTGCTCGATGCCAAGGGCTTCTACGTAGGGCCTCCGGTTGGCGTCTTCATGTGGCCCATGCTGCGCAACCGTCGCGATGCAATACTGGTGGTGCCGGCGTCCGAGCGCCTCAAGCGCTACGACGTGGCGCTCTACCGACGGGGCCAGATGATGGTGCTCCATCGCGTGCTGGGCCTCTACGAGAACGGCTACGTCATCTGCGGCGATAACTGCATTGCCCTGGAGCGAGTTCCCTTTGACCAGGTCTTTGGCGTGCTCAAGGGCTTTTACCGAGACGATCGCTACGTTGACTGCGGCATGTCGCGCAGCTACCGGGCCTACTCCAGGCTCTGGGTGGCGTTGGGTCCTGTCCGAAGGGCTTCTTGCCGAGCCTGGGGCCTGGTCAAGAGGGTGGGCAAGAGGATTCTCTTGGGCCGGCGCGGAGCGGGGGAGCTCGCATGACGCAGTCGACCGAGGCCATGCGACTCACTGACGACGAGGTCTACGTCACGCACCTGCTCTCCTGCACGCTCACAGGGGCGGTGCCGCTGCCGCTGCCAGGGGGTGCAAGCTGGGAGGGCTCCTTCCGGCTTGCCGCGGCAAACTCCGTGACGTCCACTTGTGCTTTTGCGGTCTCCCGCGTGCCGGGCGTGACCCCAGGGGAGGTCAGCCGCTGGAAGGCCCAGGTCGATGTTAACCTCATGCGCCTTGCGCTCTTTGACGTAGAGCGCAAGGCAATCTTCCAGAAGATGGATGAGGCAGGCATTTCTCGCCTACCGCTCAAGGGGCTTGTCGTTGGGCGCGAATACCCCCGTCCAGAGATGCGCTGGATGTGCGACAACGACATCCTCTACGGTCGCGCGGAGCCGCTGCTGCGGGGCGGCTACATGGCCGTTGACGAGGAAGACACCGCCCTTGAGCTGCTCCGCATCATGGAGGGTCTGGGCTACGAGGCCGAGGGCTTTGGCGCAGGTAACTGCGACAACTACCTCAAGCCGCCCGTCTTTAATATGGAGATGTACCGACAGCTGGCCGTGCCCGAGGTTGACTGGTGGAAGTACTACCAGAACTCATGGCTGCGCGCCCGCCCCGCGCGCGAGGGCTCCCTTGACTTTGAGTTCTCGCGGGAGGACGCGTACGTCTATCACATTGCGCACATGTCCAAGCACTTTGAGGCCAGTGGCCACGGCGTTCGCGGCATTGCGGACCAGTGGGTCCTCATGCAGGCCTGGGATGCGCAGATGTACCATGCGTATGTGGCGGCTCAGCTCAGGGAGCTGGGCATGATAGACTTCGAGCGGTCTCTTCGTACCCTTACGGAGACGGTCGTTGGCAAGGACGCCTGTGGCCGCGTGCTTGGCGGGAACGCCTCCGGCATGTCCGGGGAGCTCTGGCAGATGCTTGCCTACATGCTGGAGAGCGGCACCTACGGCACCCTCCAGAACCAAGTCACCAACAGATTGCGCCAGGAGGCTGAGTTGGACTTGGGCCGGGGTCCGAGGATGCGCTACATGCTTCACCGGGTGTTTCCACCGCTCAAGAAGCTACAGCTTGGCTACCCCGTTCTTAAGCGGCACCCGTGGCTGCTCCCGGCAGTCTATGCGTACCGCATTGTGGTGAGGCCCTTCGTCAACGGGCGGCGCCTCAGGGCGGAGCTGCGCGTCCTCAAGGATGCGGATCGATGAGCGATAAGAAATGTGTGGGCACAACGGCCTCTGGCGAAAAACGCGCCGACGGTGCGCCCCGCCACGCGCTCGAGACGCTCCGCTGGGTGCGCTCCGTTTGCAGGAAGGACCTCTCCCGCGTGTGGGTGCTGTGCGCGACGCGCTGCGCGTCGGCGGTCATTGCCGTGAGCTTTGCCCTGCTCATGAGCGGTGCCATCGACGCCGCGACCTTTGGGCCTGCGCTTGCGCTCTTCTCGGCTGCCATCTTTTTGCAGGTCGCGTTGTCTTGCATCTCAAAGTGGCTGTCTGGCAGCGCCCAGGTGCGCGTGGACAATGCACTGCGGGCCCACGTGGCGCAGCTTCTCATGCAGGGAGGACGACTCCCCGAGGGACGCCTGACCGGTGAGGTCATGAGCGTGCTGACGTCGGACGTCTCGGTGGTGGCCAATGGAATGGTGGCCATGGCCCCGGAGGTTCTCTCCATGGCAGTGCGCGCCGTTGCCGCCTTTGTGCTCATGTTTGCTGTGGCACCGCCGTTGGGCCTGCTCTTTGTGGTGGGCGGCTTGGTCTGTGTGGGCATCTCTCTTGCCATGAAGCGCTGGCTCAAGCGTCTTCACCGCGAGGCCCAGGAGGCCGAGGCCACCATGCGGGGGCACCTGCAAGAGGACCTCGAGGACCTGGTGGTCATCCGCTCCTTTGGCGCCGCCGGCCGCGTGATGGCCTCGCTGCGAGGGCTCATGGACCGCTATCTGGCCGCCTATGAGCGTCGCATTGGCGCGAGCGTGGCCAGCGGGGCTGTGTTCAGCGTTGCAATGCAGCTTTCGTATCTTGCGGGCTTCTGCTACGGGTGCTGGGGCATCCTCACCGGGCGCATGAGCTATGGAACGCTCATGGCGCTGGTCCAGCTGGTCGGACAGGTGAGGGCGCCGTTCTCCAGCCTCTCCGGTGTGGTACCGCAGCTTGCCGTGATCTCTGCGAGCCGAGAGCGCATCCAGGCCCTGGTCCCCGAACGTCGAGAAGTGCTTGCCGCGCCTGTGGGCGCCGCCTTTGAGGCGCTGCGCTTCGACGACGTGGACTTTGGCTATGCGGAAGGGGAGCCCGGTCTGGTGCTGAAAGACTTCTCGGCTGAGGTCCGTGCAGGCGAGTTTGTTGCGGTGACGGGGCCGTCCGGCATAGGAAAGTCAACAATGCTGGCGTTGGCTCTGGGCATGGTGGAGCCTGCGGCGGGGCACGTTACGGTTACATTTGCGGGCGGGGTGGCCATTGACGCGGCGAGCCTTGCGCCGGGCGCGTTTGCCTACGTGCCGCAGGGCAACATGCTCATGAGCGGCAGCGTTCGCGAGGTGGTGGCCATGTCCGAGCGGGGGAGCGTCGACGACGGGCGCGTGTGGTGGGCGTGCGAGGCCGCCTGCGCGGACGACTTCCTGCGCGAGCTGCCCGAGGGGGGGTTGGACGCCCAGCTGGGGGAGGGCGGGTCTGGCCTATCCGTGGGGCAGATGCAGCGACTGGCCGTTGCGCGCGCCGTCTACAGCGATGCTCCTGTGCTGTTGCTTGACGAGTGCACTTCCGCGCTTGACCAGGACATCGAGCATAGAATGCTTTCGCGTCTTCGCGACCTGGGCAAAACCGTCATCATCGTGACCCACCGCCCTGCCGCACTCGAGGTCTGCGATCGCGTCATCCAGCTGGGGGAGTGAGGCAAGGGGGCGGGGCTGGTGCCTCCATTGCCTCACCTGGACTAATTGATTTCGGGAAAATCGTCGTCAAAGCCTCAACCATGCTGTTCTGGTGGCCGTTTGGGAATACTTACCTACGTTTGCGTTTTGCTGCGGAAGCGGTGAGTGTCTAGCTGATTTTGCTTCTCGTTAACTGGCCAAATGTGCTTGTTATTTGCGGCGCTTCTCAGCAAGTCGCGACAAAACGCAAACGTAGGAAAGTTCTGTGCTACGAAAAACGCACCCGCTGGAACTAGGAGAAATCTCATGGCCAAGGGCCTTCTCTCGTGCGATTATCAGGTCGACAAGCTCGTCAACGAGAAGGGGCTCGCGGTGTCCGATCGCGGCTAGAGGCGCGGGCCAACGGGCCGCTTCGCTGCGGCGGCCCCGTTTTGGGGTTCATGGCCCGCATGCAGCATTACGACGGTGCGACGCGTCTGCTTGATGTGGCTTCGAGCCTCGACGTTGCGCTTTGCTTCGCGTCATCCAGACATGACGAAGTGACTGGCGTCGTGTATTCCTATAGGGTTAACCTCGATATGCGCGTCTCTATTGGAGAACAGCCCGACGGCCAGGAGCCCGAGACCGATCGTTGCCGGGGCGGGCGGCCCTGCTCGTGATACCGTGGGGCTATGAGCCGAGAATCGTCGTGCAGCATGGGGCGTTCATCATGACATCGCTCGACGGCTCGCTGGCGGACCCAAATCTTTTTATGTGTCAGACGGTCGACTCCGAAGTTCGTCCGACTTGGATTCTCCCAAAGCTGAAGCCTTCCGCGAGAAGGTACCTGGCGGCAAAGGGAATCACAGAGGAGTCTCTGTTCCCATCAGGCATCGAGGGGTTTTCGAAGGCTCGCTCGGCGGACATGTCTATTCGTCTATAACCCGTCAAACTTCGTTTTAGCTTCAGGGCGCGATGCGCTTCTCGGCGTGGCCGATTGCGCAGTTCCCTTTCGATAATCAACTTTGCTCAATTTCGACAGAAAAGAAGGGACGCACATGGGCGAGCCGCCCGAGAGGATATCCACGGCCTAGATGCTGCGGGCGGCGCTCATAGCGCTGTTCAAGCAAACCACCTTGTCGGCGAAGCTGTGGCGCGGGCAGGGAAGCGCCGACCCCCGCGCATCGGCGAGCTGAATCTGAATCCCCCCGATTCCATCGACATGGAAGTTTTCGTTATTCATGATATTCGCAACGAAGGATTGGATGCAGGGATGGGAACTCCATCGCCCAAGTACGTGGCCGAGTTTAAGCGGCGGGCTGTGGAGCTGTGTTCGGCCTTGATACCGCTTAGATCTGCAGGATATTCTTTCGAAAATAAAGTATGATTACCCTCGAAAATCGAGTATGATATTCCTCGAAAACAAAGTATTCCCACTTCAAATAAGGAAGATAGACCATGGTCGCATATGGAACCGAAAAGCCCCAGGCGTATCGCCCGCGTCTCGTCGACGAACGCTTGCAGAGGCTGCTCTCCACCTTCGGCGCAGTCGAGATTCGCGGTACCAAGTGGTGCGGCAAGTCCTGGGCGGCGCTGGCGTTCGGCGAGAGCGTCGTGCATCTTGACGACCCAAACGTCAAGGCGCTGGCCGAGGCCGACCCCGCGCTGGCGCTGCAGGGGGCACGCCCTCACGTCGTCGACGAGTGGCAAGAGGTCCCCTCCACCTGGGATGCCACGCGCCGCGCGGTTGACGCGGCCGGCGGCGAACGCGGCCTGTTCATTCTCACGGGATCTTCCACCCCGGCTAAGGACGCCGTTACCCACAGCGGTGCCGGGCGCATCGCCCGCGTGGACATGAGCACCATGACGCTGTGGGAGCGCGGCCTGTCCACGGGCTCGGTGTCGCTGTCTGGGCTGTTCGAGGGCGCGTTCGATCCGTCGGCATGCGAAACGTCGCTGGCGCCTTTGGCCGATGCCATATGCTGCGGTGGCTGGCCCGCCCTCGTCGGGGCCGATGCCCAGACGGCCGCAGAGGTTATCGACCAGTACCTCGATGCCATGTTCGAGGTCAGCGTTCCCAAGAAGGGCGGAACGCCCGATATGGCGCGGCGCATCGTGAGTTCGCTCGCGCGCAACGTCGCCAAGCGACACCGCCTGCAGACCATCGCCCAGGACGCCTCGCTGGGAGACGAGGCCGGGGCGCCGGCGGCGTCCACCGTCACCTCCTATTTGAACATGCTCGAGGACATGTACGTCATCGAGGGTCTGCACGGCTGGGACGCCCCCGTAAGGGCCAAGTCGCGCCTGCGCACCAAGCCCAAACGCTACTTCGCCGACCCGTCTATCCCGGCCGCAGCGCTTGGTATGGGGCCGGAGAGGCTGCTCTCCGACGGGCAGACCTTCGGGTTGCTCTTCGAGTCGCTGTGCGTCCATGACCTGCGAGCCTATGCCGCGTGCTTGTCGGGCGCTCACCCCGGATCGCTTCGCTACTACGGCGATTCGGACGGGCTGGAGGTCGACGTCGTCATCGAGCTTCGCGACGGTCGCTGGGCAGCGCTGGAGATCAAGCTCGGCGAGGCCAAGGTGCCCGACGGCATCAGGAACATCGAGCGCTTGCGCGAAAAGGTCGCCTCCAACCCGGCGGCCCGCAACCCCAAGCCCGAGTTCTGCGCTGTTGTCACCGCGACGTCTCCCTTCTGTCGCTACGACGCAGCCCATGACGTCTACGTTTTCCCCATCACTGCCTTGCGGCCGTAAGTGTAGTCGTCGACCCGAATGCAAACAGGGGGCGGAGGTGCGTTCGCTGCGATAAGGCTCGACACGCGGGGATGCGGGCAAACAGTTTGCCCGCATCCCCGTTTTCTTAAGGTCTACGTCTCTATTCAGATTTCAGCATATTCTCGGTATCGGAGAGCATGTGATTAATTTCTCTGGTTCTCTTTCGAATTTCTTTTACGGGGTCGACCTCGAGTCCATCGAGGACGTGGGTTTCATCTCCCTCGGCGTAGATGACGAACTTGACTTGCTTGTTCCATCCAACGAACTTGGTGCAAGGCTGCATTTGCCGGCTTCGGTTGTCGAGGTTCATGTAGCCGCGTGCCGCCTGCGGAGAATCGTCCCATTTGGAATTCGCCCCAATGGGACGATTCGGCTTAGGGGAGAGAGGCCGTCCTCGGGCTCGACCCAACCCTTCGAATTGTCGTCGGGCGTTTTTTTATTATGCGCAAAGCGGTAGCTGCGATTCGCCGGCGCAATACGCTGTCCGCAGTGTCTTTGGCAATACAAAAACCTGCAGGTCAAGCCAATAATCAAGCATATCGGCGCCTTCAGTGTTTTTTCGTCTTGACAAAAGGGGTGACGCTTATCGGACCGCGTCCGGAACGCCCAGCTTTCTGTGCCGAGTTTGAGAAGCGTATTCCCGGCTGGCACTATCGCACCATGGTGACGCCGGGGCCAGGTCGATGAGCGCCTCGAGCGGTCCGAGATTGTAACGTTTCTTCTTGAGGTGCTTCACGTCGCGCTGGAACTTCGCCGTGTATGCGACCCTCAACATGCCGCTATACCCCCATGGCCTCAAACATTTCCTTCGCCGAGGCGTAGGTCGGGCCGCCGTTTCGGGCGATCTCGTTCGCCTCGCGGATGGACTCCAGCGACTCCTTGTTTGGCTTGGGATACTCCAGGGTCAAAGGAATCCTATGCTCGCGTTCGATCTGCTTGTAGAAGGCGCGGGTGATGGACGAGATGTCGAAGCCGAAGTCCTCGGCGATAGCGCTCACGGCTTGTTTCGTGGACTCGTCCACCCTGATGGTCACAGATGCAGTTCCCATTGTTACCTCCTCTAGTCATTGCAAGACAATTATATCACGATGTCTTACATACATGAAGCCGCATCCAACTGCATATCGGTGTTGAACGTAACATTTTCCTGTCGAGGTGACCGCAACGGGCGGGGCTCGGGAATTGGATAGGTATTCGGGCTCGCCCCCCGGGTTTCGTCTTCCTTCGGTTCCTCGTCCGCCTGTCTATCTGGCTAACTTGATATTGGCAGGCAAGGCGCGATTGCGTCACTATTTCCTTCGATGAGTGGCTCTGCTCCCCAGGGGCAGAAATTAGGCGGGAATCCTAATCGGCGGCCCGACCGCCCTTCGCCCCGCAGCCCCGCTAAGCGTCGAGCTCTCCCGTTTGCCCCATGAGCCAGCGCCCCAGGTCGATGACCTTGATGCCGTCCCAGTCGGTTGCTTCGTGACCGGTTTTGGCGATGATAGCCTTGGGATACGCGTCGCGAATCTTCCGCAAGGGCGTGATCTCTCGCTCGAAGGTGCTTTCCTGCGAGATGTCGTCGCTCACCTGGATATAGAGGCGCTGTCCCTGCTTGGCGGCTACGAAGTCAACCTCTTTCTGGTAGAGAACGCCGACGTATACCTCCCAACCTCGTCGCATCAGCTCGATCGCGACCATGTTCTCGTAGATGCGCCCGAAGTCGAGCCTGCGGGTTCCGAGCTTCGCGTAACGAAACGAATGGTCGGCCAAATAGTACTTGTCGCCCGTTGAGAGATATTTCTTTCCCGCTACGTCGAATCGGCGCACGCGGTAGAAAGCGAATGCGTCGCAAAGGTGGTCGATGTAAGCTGCTAAGGTCTTGTCGTTAATCTTCAAACCCGCCTGCGAAAGCGTGGTTGCCATGCTCTTCAGCGACGAGATGTTGCCGACATTGTCCATAAGGAACTCGCACGTCCTTTTGAGCTGTTCGGCGTTGCGTATGCGGTATTTTTGCCTGACATCCCGCAGGACGAGCGTGTCGAGCACGTCGGAGATGTAGACGAATCGAGCTCTCTCGTCAGGGTATAGATAGGAACCTGGCATACCTCCTTCTCGCAGGTATCGCGTCAGTGCCTCGTCGGGCGATGTGATTTCGTGGTATTGCGCGAACTCGGCGAGCGAGAAGGGGAACATTTCCACCTCGAAGGTCCTGCCCGTGAACAGGGTCGAGAGATCGTTCGACAGCAAAAAGGCGTTCGACCCGGTGATATAGATGTCGTACTTCTCGGATGCGTGCAGGCTGTTGATGGCCTTTTCGAAGCCCTCGCACATCTGCACCTCGTCGATTATAACCACATTATTGCAGCCCTCGACGAAATGCTTTTCGACGTAGTCGTGCAACGCGCGGTATTGCATAAGCGGTTCGAATTCGAGCAAGTTGAAGTTGATGCGAATGATGTTCGCCGTCGGGAAGCTTGCCCGAATTTGATCGGCGAACGCTTCAAGCAATTTTGACTTGCCGCAACGCCTGATGCCTGTGATCACCTTGATGTCGGGCGTGCCCATCGCGCTTGCAAGTTTATTCATGTAGGCGGTTCGGTATATGAGCTTCATAGCGCATTCCTATTTCGAAAATCGCAGTCGAATTCAACAACGCGAATTATACAGCTAGAATTATTTCGCGAAATCAGTATTTTCCAAAAAATGCGAAGTGTATCGAATAATTGTTGCGGAACAAGTGAACCTAACTTTCCAAACTCATCGCAACGCTAACCGCAAACTTGCAGATTAAGCGCAA
>OBZH01001185.1_pt1 | contig 17913 bp, 14 predicted proteins | sample 1476881 | NCBI WGS metagenome assembly OBZH01 (sample SAMEA2580230, study PRJEB22360) | human gut metagenome | biome: human gut; feature: human-associated habitat; material: faeces | place: Denmark | collected 2008/2010 | reverse complement strand
TTCGCGGCCACGCACGCTCGTCTGCGAAGGCGGCCCCCCGCCGCACCCGAACAATCAAGGCCCCGTTGCTTTGCGGAGATTCATCCGCAGGCGTCGGGGCCTTTTTCGTGCTCGAGCGATTTCTGCGCTGTTGAAGTTGTCCCTGTTGTGAGGCGGTCGTCGTGGGAGAGATGCTCCCGACGTGCGCCCTCTCCCTACCTGCAGAGATAGCCGCACCGCTTCTCCGCCGAGCGTTTTCGCGCTACTCCTCCCAGCGTTTCGTGACGTAGTCGAGTAAGAAGTCGTAGAAGCGCTGTGCTTCGGAATCTGGGGTGCAGCGGCTCGTTTTCGCCACGATGACGTTGCGCGTGAATTCGGTTTCCTGCAGATGGACGAGGCGGCAGGACTTCGGGTCGAGGTCGCCCCAGCTGTGGTCGGGCCAAAACCCCACACCAAGCTCGAGGCCAATCATCTTCTTCACGACGAGTGGATTGTCGCTTTCGAAGGCGATGTGCGGGGTGAAGGCGCGCCGTGCGCAGAAGGTGTCGCACACCTCGCGAAAGCGACGCGACCCCGCGAGCGCGATGAACCGCTCGCTTGCGAAGTCTGCAAGCGAGGCGGTATCCCCAAGCGTGCTGCCTGCGGGAACGGCGATGCCGATGCGCTCGGAGAAGGGCGTCTTCTCGACGGCGTTCTCCACCGTGCTCGAGCCGCGCGGCGTAATAGTTGTCACGATGACGTCGCGATGTCGCTCGCGTTCATCCTGCGTGATTTCGAACGAGACATGCGGGTTGAGCTCGCTGTAGGCGGCGATGCCGTCAATGGCCACCCCGGATGCCGCATGGACGCCGACGCGGACTACGCCCTGCTCGCCCTGTTGGAAAAGCTGCACGTCGCGCACCACATTCTCGAGGGTTTCCATCGCGGGCTTCACGCGGTCTCGAACGTAGGCGCCGGCGGGGGAGAGGTGGATGCCGCGCCCCGCACGCTCGAACAGGCTCACGCCGAGCTCCTGCTCGAGGCGGTGGATTGACTGCGTGAGCGCAGGCTGTGCGATGTGGAGCTGCTTGGCCGTGTTGGTCATGTGCTCGCTTTCGGCCACGGCAAGAAAGTACCTCAGCTGAAGCAGTTCCATATCCTTCTCCATCTCATAAGGAAAACATTATGATTTTCATCTTAAAGATATATTGGACATTATCAAGAGAAAGCCTACCATGAATCAAGTTGTAAAACGCTCGATTCGGGAGATGGTATTACCGTGGCGGAAGTGCTTGAAGCTGTCATGCTCATTTGTTTCGGCTTGTCGTGGCCGATGAATGCGTACAAGAACTACAAGGCGGGTACGGCGGCGGGAACGAGCTGGCAGTTCATCCTGCTCATCACGCTCGGCTATGTTGCAGGCATCGCCGCGAAGTTCGTGTCCGGTACGATCAATTGGGTGCTCATCGTGTACTTCATCAACGTGGTGTGCATCGCGGTGAATTGGGCGGTGTATTTCCGCAATTGCAAGCTCGACGCGGAGCGCGGCGTCATCGATGCTGCCGAGACGCTCAAGGAGCGTCGCGCAAGCCGCGATCGTGCGGTGGCGGCCGCGGAAAACGGCTATATCGAAGGGGTTCGTGCAGCAGGTCGCCAATAGCGAGGCGCCGAGGTCCTCTCTGGAGCGAGCGTACGCGCCCGAACCAACTGCATACTTCCAGCGAGTCGCTGCTTCCATCCCTATCACGGCTCGCGATTTCACAGGGCGCCTTCCCTCAGGCGCCCTTTTTCTTTATAGGGAGCCCGAGGTTTTGCCGGGCTGCTCGAGAAAAGCAGAAAGGTGCCGCCTCGCCAGAAGTTGCGCTGCTTAATTGTGGAGAAGAGAAGGAGACGACTCCCAAGCGAGGAGTCACCGGTGCAGCGATTGCCCCGAAAGCGGCAGTGAGACAACTTCTTCAAGTTGTGTTTTCCCAGCTCACAGCAACCTATCCGCATGATGTCCCACCCTGTGCGCCGTTTACCTTAGGGGATAGACACACCCGGGTGCGTGGCGTTTGACAAGCTGGTGTTTGAGCCGTATAGTACCAACTCGCGCCGCATTGCGGCGTGTATTTTCGTGTGCGCACCAGCTGAGCGTACATGAAAATGGGGGAGCGCCTCGCACGCGGGGCAATCCCAGCAGGCATATGGTTTTCGCAGCCACATGGTCAGGTTGCGCGAAGCCAGGTAGTAAAGAAGGAGAAGGAACTTGCCTACTATTAATCAGTTGGTCCGCAAGGGCCGCAAGACGGCTGTCGCCAAGTCCAAGACGCCGGCGCTCAAGGGCAACCCGCAGAAGCGTGGCGTGTGCACCCGTGTGTACACCACCACGCCGAAGAAGCCGAACTCGGCTCTTCGTAAGGTTTGTCGTGTCCGCCTCGTCAACGGCATGGAAGTAACGGCCTACATCCCCGGCGAAGGTCACAACCTCCAGGAGCACTCCATGGTGCTTATCCGCGGTGGTCGTGTTAAGGACCTTCCTGGTGTCCGTTACAAGGTCATCCGCGCTGCTCTCGACTGCGCTGCAGTCGACAAGCGCAAGCAGGCTCGCAGCCGCTATGGCGCCAAGCGCCCGAAATAAGTAAACCGCTAAGTCGCGCGGGCCAGAAAAGAAAGGCCTAATGGGAGGTTAGGAAAGCCCCCTCGAAGCGCGCAGGAAAGAAGGAGTTACCCAATGCCGCGTCGTGCAGCAGCAGTCCGTCGTGAAACTCAGCCGGACGCAAAGTTCAACAATCGTCTCGTCACCCAGCTGATCAACAAGATCATGCTCGATGGCAAGAAGTCCATCGCCGAGGGCATCGTTTATGGTGCTTTCGATATCGTCGAGGAGAAGTCTGGCCAGGATCCCCTGTCCGTCTTCAAGAAGGCCATGGACAACGTTCGCCCCACGCTCGAAGTCAAGCCGAAGCGTGTCGGCGGCGCAACCTACCAGGTGCCGATGGAGGTCAACTCCCGTCGTGCCACCACGCTCGCCATCCGCTGGATCGTCGACTTCTCGCGCAAGCGCAAGGAGCACACCATGAAGCAGCGCCTCGCTGCCGAGATCATGGACGCAGCCGAGAACACCGGCGCTTCCGTCAAGAAGCGTGAGGATCTCTACAAGATGGCCGAGTCCAACCGTGCGTTCTCGCACTACCGCTTCTAGGTCGTGAGGGAACATGGCTAAGACTAACGACCTGAAGCTCACCCGTAACTTCGGCATCATGGCCCACATCGATGCCGGTAAGACGACCACTACCGAGCGAATCCTTTACTACACTGGCAAGACCCACAAGATCGGCGAGGTGCATGATGGCGCCGCGACGATGGACTGGATGGTGCAGGAGCAGGAGCGCGGCGTGACCATCACCGCTGCTGCTACCACCTGCTTCTGGAAGAAGGACGACGAGACCTACCGCTTCCAGATCATCGACACCCCGGGCCACGTGGACTTCACCGCCGAGGTTGAGCGCTCCCTGCGCGTTCTCGACGGCACCGTCGCCGTGTTCGACGCCGTTGCTGGCGTTCAGCCGCAGTCCGAGACTGTTTGGCGTCAGGCGGAGCGCTACGGCGTTCCCCGCATCGCCTTCATCAACAAGTACGACCGCGTCGGCGCCGACTTCCTCCATGCGATTCAGACCATGAAAGATCGCCTGGGTGCCAAGGCCGTCGCGGCACAGCTCCCGATGGGCGCCGAGGACAACTTCTGGGGCGTCATCGACCTTGTCACCATGACCGCATGGGACTTCAAGGCCGACGACAAGGGCATGACCTACCCTGAGCCCATGGACGAGATCCCCGCCGAGTTCAAAGAGGACGCCGAGCTTTACCATCAGGAGCTCCTCGAGGCTGCCGCCGACTGCGACGACGACCTCATGGAGAAGGTCCTCATGGAAGAGGAAGTCTCCGTCGAAGAGCTGAAGACTGCCCTGCGCAAGGGCGTCATCGCCTGCAAGATCAACCCCGTGTTCGTGGGCTCCGCCTACAAGAACAAGGGCGTGCAGGAACTTCTCGACGCCGTCGTCGACTACCTCCCGGCTCCGACCGACGTTCCCGCCATCAAGGGCACCAACCCCGAGACCGGCGAGGAAGATGAGCGCCCGAGCGATCCGAAGGCCCCGTTTGCGGCCCTCGCGTTCAAGATCATGACCGACCCGTTCGTCGGCAAGCTCACCTACCTGCGCGTGTACTCCGGCCATCTGGACGCTGGTTCCTACGTGTCCAACGCCACCAAGGATAAGAAAGAGCGCATCGGCCGCCTGCTTCAGATGCACTCCAACCAACGCGTCGACATCGACGCCTGCTCTGCTGGCGACATCGTCGCCGTCGTTGGCCTGAAGAACACGACCACGGGCGACACGCTGTGCGAGGAAGACGCGCCGATCATCCTCGAGTCCATGGAATTCGCCGACCCCGTCATCGACGTTGCTGTCGAGCCGAAGACCAAGGCCGACCAGACCAAGATGGAGATCGCACTCCAGAAGCTGGCCGAAGAGGACCCGACGTTCCGCGTGTCGACCAACCATGAGACCGGCCAGACCATCATCGCCGGCATGGGCGAGCTTCACCTCGAGATCATCATCGACCGCCTTCTGCGCGAGTTCAAGGTCGAGGCGAACGTCGGCAAGCCGCAGGTTGCCTACCGCGAGCGTCCGGGCCACGAAGTGCTCAACGCCGAGGGTAAGTTCGTCCGCCAGTCCGGCGGTCGCGGCCAGTACGGCCATGCGGTCATCAACATGTACCCGCAGGAAGCCGGCAAAGGCTACGAGTTCGAGAACAAGATCGTCGGCGGCGTCGTGCCGAAGGAGTACATTCCTTCCATCGACAAGGGCATCCAGGAAGCTCTCAACACGGGCGTTCTGGCTGGCTACCCCGTCGAGGACATTCGCGTCGAGCTCATCGATGGTTCTTACCACGACGTCGACTCTTCCGAGGCTGCCTTCAAGGTCGCAGGCTCCATGGCGATCAAGGACGCGCTGCGCAAGTCCGACCCGGTCATCCTCGAGCCTGTCATGTCCGTTGAGGTTGAAACCCCCGAGGAGTACATGGGCTTCGTCATGGGCGACATCCCGAGCCGCCGCGGTATGATCTGCGGCCAGGAACCGCGCGGCAATGCTGTTGCCATCTCCGCAAAGGTTCCGCTGGGCGAAATGTTCGGCTATGCAACCGACCTGCGCTCCGGCACTCAGGGCCGTGCGACGTATACGATGCAGTTCTCGTCCTACGAGCCGGTTCCGAAGAGCGTGTCCGAAGAGATTATCAGCAAGGCTGGCGGCAACGCGTAGAGCGCGGCTGCGACAAGCTTAATGGAGGTAAGATAAGTGGCTAATCAGAAGATTCGCATCCGCTTGAAGGGGTACGATCATGAGATCGTGGATCAGTCCACCAAGCTCATCGTCGATACCGCGCAGAAGACGGGTGCAAAGGTGTCCGGTCCTATTCCGCTGCCGACGGAGCGCAACATGTATTGCGTCGTCAAGGGCCCGCACGTCGACAAGGATTCCCGCGAGCAGTTCGAGATGCGCACTCACAAGCGCCTCATCGACATCCTGGAGCCGACCCCGAACACGGTCGATTCCCTGATGCGTCTCGATCTCCCGGCCGGCGTCGACATCGAGATCAAGCTGTAAGGGGGCTCTTTTAAATGATTAATGCAATCTTTGGCAAGAAGATCGGCATGACGCAGATCTTCGCTGAGAACGAAACCGTCGTTCCCGTTACCGTTATCCAGGCTGAGCCGAACAAGGTCTGCCAGGTGAAGACGAAGGCTACGGACGGTTACGAAGCTGTTCAGTTGGGCTTCGGCGCAATCAAGCCGAAGAAGGTCAACAAGCCGATGGCGGGCCATTTCGAGAAGCTCGGCACCGAGCCTGTTCGTTACCTGCGCGAGGTTCGCGTCGAGGACGCGAGCGAATACAAGACGGGCGACCTGCAGACCGTCGCGGCATTTGCCGACGTGAAGAAGGTCGACGTCACCGGCACTTCCAAGGGCAAGGGCTTCGCGGGCGTCATCAAGCGCTACGGCTTTGCTGGCGGCCCTGGCGGACACGGCGCGCACTTCCATCGCGCCCCTGGTTCGGTTGGCCAGTGCGCAACCCCGTCCCGCGTCTTTAAGGGCGTTCGCATGCCGGGTCACATGGGCTGCGATACGGTGACCGTCCGCAACCTCGAGGTCGTTCGCATCGATGAGGAGCAGAACCTCATCCTCGTCAAGGGTGGTATCCCGGGCGGCAAGAACGGCATCGTGCGCGTGCGCATGGCGTAGTTAGTAACGAAGATTAGGAGCTGCATTACATATGGCAACGATTGATATCAAGGACGCGAAGGGTGAGAAGACCGGCACTGCCGAGCTTAATCCTTCCGTGTTCGGCATCGAGCCGAACGTCCCGGTCATGCACCTTGCGGTCCGCGCGCAGCGCGCTTCGTGGCGCCAGGGCACGCATGACACCAAGACCCGCGGCGAGGTTCGTGGCGGCGGCAAGAAGCCGTGGCGCCAGAAGGGCACTGGCCGCGCTCGTCAGGGCACCATCCGCGCACCTCAATGGGCTGGCGGCGGCACCGTGTTCGGTCCGCACCCCCGCTCCTACGAGATGAAGGTGAACAAGAAGGAGATCAAGCTCGCGATGCGCTCTGCGCTTTCCGCGAAGCTCGCCGACAACCAGCTCATGGTCGTCGCTGATTGGAACTTCGAGAAGCCCTGCACCAAGGACGCCGTTGCTGCCCTGAAGGCGCTCGGCATCGAAGGTCGTGCGACGCTCGTGATCGGCAATGAGGACATCAACACCTACAAGTCCTTCCGCAACATCCCGACCGTCACCATCGTCCCGGTGTGCATGATCAACACCTACGACTTCTTGGATAACAAGACGCTCGTGCTGACTGAGTCCACCCTGGCCCGCATCGAGGAGGTGCTTGCATAAATGAAGGATCCTCGCGAGGTTATCATCCGCCCCGTCATCACGGAGCACAGCTACGACATGATGGAGAAGAACACCTACACCTTCGAGGTCGCAAAGACCTCCAACAAGGTTGAGATCCGTCAGGCAGTTGAGGCCATCTTCAACGTGACGGTGACCAAGGTGAACACCCTGAACGTGAAGTCCAAGCCGAAGCGCATGCGCGGTGCGGCTGGCCGTACCCGTACGTGGAAGAAGGCCATGGTCACGCTCAAGGAAGGCGATTCCATTGAGCTGTTCAACGCCTAGAGTTCTATCTCTGAGCGTCTGACGCCTGCTAGTAAGCCCCAGGTTATTTGACCTGGGGCTTTTTCTATCTCGAGGCCCGTTATCCTTTGCTCTTGGCCAACCTCGATCGCGTTTAACGGTGAGGTTTCGCTATAATGGGACAAATGACGATAGTTCGAGGAGTCCGCATGGCGTTTATTGAGTTCCGCGATGTCCGTAAAATCTATCAGATGGGCGAGGTTGAGGTCGCCGCCGTCGACGGTATGTCGTTCGCCGTCGAGAAAGGCGAGTTCGTCGTCGTGGTTGGTCCATCGGGCTCGGGTAAGACCACGCTTTTGAATATGCTCGGCGGCATGGATTCCTGCACGTCGGGCACGATTATGCTCGACGGGCGCGAGGTGAGCGCGTTCGACGAGAAGGAGCTTACGTATTACCGCCGTTACGACATCGGCTTCGTGTTCCAGTTTTACAACCTCGTGCAGAACCTGACGGCGCTCGAGAACGTTGAGCTTGCAAGCCAGATTTGCACCGACCCCCTCGATGCCGCTGAGGTGCTTGCCGAAGTAGGCCTCTCTCATCGCATCGACAACTTCCCGTCGCAGCTTTCGGGCGGCGAGCAGCAGCGCGTGGCCATCGCACGAGCGCTCGCGAAGAACCCGAAGGTGCTTTTGGCCGACGAGCCCACAGGTGCCCTCGACTACAAGACGGGCAAGGCTATCCTGAAGCTTTTGCAGGACACGTGCGCGAACACGGGCAAGACCGTCGTGCTCATCACGCACAATTCCGCGTTCACCGATATCGCCGACCGCGTGATCCATATCCGCGAGGGCAAGGTTGCCGCCGTGGAGCAAAACGCCAACCCCGCCTCCGCCGAAACGATTGAGTGGTAGCCGATGGCAGGGGCATTCCGCAAAGAAGTAGTGCGATCAATCACCCATTCGCTTGGGCGCTTCCTCGCTATTGCCATCATCGCAGCGCTCGGGTGCGGCTTCTATGCGGGCTTGCGCCTCACCGGTCCCGACATGCGTCTTGCGGGCGATACGTACTACGACGCGACCAACCTGTGCGATCTGCGCGTCGTCTCCACGCTTGGGTTTACCGACGAGCAGATTGACAAGATTTCCCAGGTCGAAGGTGTAAGCGGCGTCATGCCCGTCTACGAGTCCGACGTCATCGCGCAGATTGACGGCGTGCAGTACACAACGCGTATCCATTCCCTTAACGTCGATAAGGCGCGGGCGAGCGAATGCGACGATGGGCTGAATGTCGAATCCGAGGACCCGAACTATATCAACCGACCCATCCTGGTTGAAGGGTCGTGGCCCGAATCGAATGACGAGTGCCTTTTGTCCGCTGATACGGTGTGGTCGACCGAGGTGAGCGTCGGCGATAAGGTCCTGCTTGCGGAGGGGACCTCCGACCTCGACGATACCTTCGCCGTCCACGAGTACACCGTCTCAGGGTTCGTTCGCTCTTCGTATTACACGTGCTCGACGTCGGTGGGGTCAACGTCTCTCGGGTCGGGGCAGCTCGCAACTTTCGCTTATGTTCCCGAAGGCGCCTTCGCGGAGGATTTTCCCTATACCGAGGCGTTCGTCACTGTTGACGGTGCCCGAGAGGCGCGCTGGGCAACCGATGACTACCAATCGCTTGTCGATGCGACGGCTTCGCGCATTAACGGCATTTCGGATGATCTGCTCGCCTCGCGTCTCGACGGTATTCGGGCCGATGCGCAGGCGGAACTTGACGAGAGTCGTGCCGACTTCGAGGCCGAGCGAGCTGATGCGCTCCAGAAGCTCGACGATGCGCAGGCGGAACTTGACAATGCGCAGGCGGAACTTGACGACGCGGCTGCGAAGCTCGCGAGCTCGCAGGCGATCCTCGACTCGAGCGCTCGCGATCTTGCGAGCGGACAGGCGCAGGTCGATAGCGGGCGGGCGGAACTTGAAGCCCAGCGCGCGGCTGCCGAGGAGCAGTTTGCGGCTGCCGAGGCCCAGCTCGACGCCGCCCAGGCAAGCTATGACGCCGCCATGGCTCAACGTGCGATGCTCGTCGAGCAGCTCGCGCAGGCGCAGGCGGCAGGCGCGCACGATGTCGTGGCGCAGCTTGAGGCGGCCATCGCGCAAATCGACGTGCAGACTACGGGCGTTCCCGAGCAGATTGCGCAGGGGCGTGCCCAGCTTGCTGAGCAGCGCTCTCAGGCGCAGGCGAGCATGGATGCCGCTGAGGGCGAGCTTGCAAGCTCGCAGGCGACCATCGACAGCGGTCGCGCCCAGCTGGAATCGGGACGTCGGCAGCTTGCGTCGGGGCGCTCCGAATACGAGGACGGCCTCGCACAATACGAAGAGGGTGCAAACGAGCTGTCCACCCAGCGCGCGGATGCCGAGGAGCAGTTCGCCGACGCCGAGGCGAAGCTCGCCGATGCCCAGGCCGACGTGGATGCGATCGCGGATACCGAGGGCGAGGTGTACGTGCTTGACCTCACGAAGAATATCGGCGCCGAGAGCTTCAAGTCGGATGCGGGTCGCATTGATCAGATTGCGCAGGTCTTCCCGTTTTTGTTCTTCCTCGTGGCAGCGCTTGTCTCGCTTACCACCATGACGCGCATGGTGGAGGAGGAGCGCGTGCTTATCGGCACGTTCAAGGCGCTCGGCTACAGCAAGGCGCGTATCACCTCGAAGTACCTTATCTACGCCATCGTGGCGAGCGGAGTCGGCGCGATCATCGGTATCGTCGCGCTCTCGAAGTTCTTGCCCTGGTTCATCATGGGTGCCTATGCGATCATCTACGCCGTTCCGTGTCGCCCCTGCCCGATCGACCCCGCCATGACCGCCGCCGCCGCGGGGCTCGGCGTGGGAATCACCGTAATCGCGACTTGGTTCGCTGCCGCCTCGACGCTGCGTGAGCGTCCGGCGTTCCTCATGCTTCCGCGCGCGCCCAAGGCGGGCAAGCGCATTCTGCTCGAGCGTATCCGCCCCGTGTGGCGTCGCCTGTCGTTCTCCTGGAAGGTCACCTCGCGCAACCTCTTCCGCTACAAGCGTCGCTTTATCATGGCAATCGTGGGCATCGCCGGCTGCACGGCGCTCCTGCTCACAGGCCTGGGGCTGCAGAACGCCATCAACGACATCATCGACAAGCAGTACGGCGAGCTCTATCACTACAACACTATTGTCCGCATGGCCTCCGATTCTACGGATGATGAGAAAAGCCAGGTAGAGCAACGGGTTGAAGAAGATGCATCGGGAGAATACGCCTGGCTTGCCACCGCGAACAAGCAAGCGCAGTCGATCTCGGACGACGATGGCGCGGACATAAGCCAGCACCGCATCGACATTATCGTTCCCGAGCATCCTGACACGTTCTCCAACTTCATCACGATGCGCACGCGTGAGGGGCACGAGGAGCTTGCGCTTTCCGACGACGGCGTGCTCGTGAGCGAAAAGCTCGCGATGGAGCTCTCCCTTACGGTGGGCAGCACGTTTTCCATCTTCGACGAGGATGCTGTGGGCGACGCGACGGGCGACGGGCGCGAGGTCACCGTGGCGGGCATCATGGAGAACTACGTCGGGCACTACGTCTACTTCACGCCGACGCTCTACGAGCAGGTGATGGGCGAGGAGCCCGTTTTCGCCACGCTCTATGCGAACGAGGTGGAAGACGAAGGTGCGCGCGAGGTGCTCTCCGACGAGCTTCTGGCAACCGACGGCGTGAAGACGGTCACCTACAACGATGAGACTATCGATAGTTACCGAACCATGCTCAAGAGCGTCGACAGCGTGGTCGTGGTCCTCGTCATCGCGGCGGCCCTGCTCGCGTTCGTCGTGCTCTACAACTTGACGAACATCAACATCACCGAGCGTGTCCGCGAGATCGCCACGTTGAAGGTGCTCGGCTTCACCCCGCGCGAGGTCGATGCCTATATCTACCGAGAAACGCTTTTGCTTGCCGTAATCGGTGCACTCGTAGGCCTTTTGCTCGGCATCGTGATGGAGGGCTTCGTCGTGGTGACGGCTGAGGTGGATCAGGTCATGTTCGGTCGCGACATCCATGCTGCAAGTTTTATCATTGCGTTCCTGTTAACCATGGTGTTCTCGGTAATCGTGACGCTTGCCATGCGCCCGAAGCTGCGCCGGATCGATATGGTCGAAAGCCTGAAATCGAACGAATAGGCGCCTACTTGTACTTGTGAATTGCCGAAGATGAGGGGGTAATCAGCCCCTTTCATACGTCTTGCAGGATGCGTATCGCGCAAGTTGCGCTACAATTTTTACAAATGAGTTGGAGTTTTTTCATTCGAAAGGGGAGCTAGTTCAATGAAGGTTACTCAGCGAAAGCTCGATGACGGCAAGCTGCGTCTCGAATGCGTCGCAACGCCCGTTGAGGTGAACGAGGTGCTGCAAAACGCCTACATCCAGTTCGCTCAGCAGATGGGCCTGCGCCCGGAAAAGGACAAGACGGTCGCTCAGGTCGCCGAGGAGCAGATGGGCATCAAGAATCTCGACTCCATCGTGCAGGATCAGGCGATCGAGGGTCTTGTCCCTTATGCTATTGATAAGAAGAACCTCACGCCCGCGTACCCGCCGAAGGCCGAGCATGAACGCGCCATCGCTCGCGACCGCGAGTTCGCGTTCACCGTCGTGGTGCTCCCGAAGCCCAACTACGAGCTCTCTTCCTATGAGCCGGTTTCCATCACGGTGCAGCCTTTCGAGGTGAGCGAAGACGAGGTCCAGCGCCATATGGATGAAACGGCGGAGCATTACGCCGAGTACGTCGCCGACGACCCGCATCCGGTTGCGAAGGGCGACAGCGTGAAGGTGAAGCTCGAGTGTTCCGAGGGCGGCAAGCCGATGCCGGGCCTGACTACCGAGGGCCGCACCTACACCACGGGCGCCGGCTACATGCCCGACGGCTTCGACGAGAACATCATTGGCATGAACGTTGGCGAGACGAAGGAATTCACCTTCGAGGGCCCGAGCCTTGACGACGACGGCAACGAGTGCACCCAGAAGGTGGAATGCCGTGCCACGGTGCTCGAGATCCAGAAGAAGGTCATCCCCGCCATTACCGATGAATGGGTGACGAAGTACATGCCGATGTACAAGTCGGCAGACGACTTCCGCAACAGCATTCGCGAGAGCCTCGAGAAGCAGGGCCGCGAGCAGTATGACGACTACAACCGCCAGCTCGCTGCGAGCGAGCTCGCCCGTCGTTTCCAGGGCAGCATCGCAGACGAGGTCTACGAGGCAATGCGCGAGCAGCTGATGAACAACGTGCGCCAGACTGCTCAGCAGCAGGGTAAGACCCTCGACGCCTTCATCGAGGAGCAGGGCGGTCAGCAGCAGTTCGGCATGATGATGATGATGCAGATCCGCGAGCTGCTCGTGCAGGGATTCGCTCTCGACGCGCTGTTCCGCCACGAGCACCTCGTGCTGAACGACGACGACATCAACGCCGCTTGCCGCGCTATGAACCCGCAGGTGAACCCCAAGATGCTGCGTCAGCGCCTCGAGCAGACGGGCCGCGGCTTCATGCTGCGCGAGGCTGCCGAGCGCTTGAAGGCGAACAACTGGCTGCTCGAGCACGCGAACATCAGGATTGCAGGCGAGCAGGCTGATGCTGACAAGGCCGAGGCTGACGCTGCGGACGCTGCCGAATAGCCGACTAGTCGTTTTCCTGAATCACATGGAGGGATGAGGCCCCGCTTAGAAGCCTCTTCCGCCTTCGCAAGCGCTCCGTTGGACGTAAGGTTCAGCGGAGCGCTTTTCTTTGGCTCCAGTGTCCCAATCGCACGCGCGCGCCGAATGGTTCGGCGGATGCCATCGAGGCGCAATCGTTCGCAACCGAACATTTCCCCAACTACGGTTTCAGCGATGCCGATCCAGGTGAGTGGTTTGCGAGCTACGACATCTTGCAGTATGTCCTCCAACATGGTCTCCGCGCTCGATCGCGACCCTCCCGAGCGAGCTTCTCGCTCCCGAGAGCGCGGCCGTGCAAACGTTCACCCAGAAGGTAACGGTTACCCTGAATTACGGTCAGCTGCTGTATCTGGAGAACGCTCTGTTGGTCGCCAAACCTTAGACGATGTAGCGAATGCAAGCGGGGCATGTCGTATAATACGGGGCATGTCACATTGCTTTCGAAAACTGCTCATCATCGCGAATCCCGTTGCGCAAAACGGTGAAGGCAAGGCGTGCGCTTATCGGGCGCGCGCCTTGCTTGCGTCTGCGTTAGGGGAAGATGCCTTCGAGCTCGAGTTCACCGAGCGCCCGGGGCAGGCGAGCAACATCGCCGTCCGTGCCGCATCGCGCGGGTTCGACTGCGTCTGCGCGCTCGGCGGCGATGGTGTCGCAAACGAGGTTGCCTGCGGGCTCATGGAAGTTCCGGCAGGTGAGCGGCCTGCTTTCGCACTGCTGCCTGTCGGCTCGGGCAACGACTACGCGCGCACGCTCGGCATGTCGACCGACCTTCCCACGGCGGTCTTGCAGCTGTGCGATGGCGAATTGCGCTCGCATGACGTGGGGAAATGCAACGATCGATGGTTCTTGGAGACGTTGTCGTTCGGTCTGGACGCGGCAATTGCGCTCGATACTGTCGAACGCCGCGCCCGAACGGGGAAGACGGGAACGATGCTCTATCTGCAGTCGGGTATCGACCAGTTGCTCCACCATATGGACCTGCGCCGCTACACTGCCGTGCTCGACGGCGGCGAGCCTGTCTGCGGTGAGTCGTATCTCTTCGCGGTCCAGATCGGGCAGACTTACGGCGGCGGCTTCCGCATCTGCCCCGCCCCCGCGCCCAGGGAACAACGTCCAGACCCGGACGCTGCGCCCGACGACGGCCTGTTCGATATCTGCATCGCGCATCCGCCGTTGACGCGGCTTTCCGGTACCTTCATCTTCCTTATGGCGAAGGATGCCCATCATACGCGCTTCAAGCAGATTGAGTTTCGCCGCGCGGCGTCAATCGACCTTCGCTTCGACGCGCCGCTTCCCGTGCAAATCGATGGGGAGGCGCTCGTGGCCGATTCCTACCACATCTCGATTGCCCCGCGCGCCCTGCGCGTCGTTGTTCCCTACCAAGGCGAAAGCGCGCGCTCATGACGAAGCGCTCGGCGAATCGCAAGGACGCTGCGCGGGCAGGGGAGCGGCCTGGAGAAAGGACTCGCTCCGATAAGCAGGCGGCGGAGGACGCGCGCGCTTATCGTGCGCGGTTTCTTCCCGTGAACCGCGAGGACATGCGCGAGCGCGGCTGGGACGAGTGCGACTTCGTGTACGTGTCGGGCGATGCGTATGTGGATCACTCGTCGTTCGGTGCGGCCATCATCTGCCGCCTTCTCGAGGCGAACCACTACAAGGTTGGCATAATCGCCCAGCCCGATTGGCGCGATCCGGAAAGCGTCGTCGCGCTCGGGCGCCCGCGTCTGGGGTTCCTCGTGAGCTCGGGGAACATGGATTCCATGGTGAATCACTATACGGTCGCCAAGAAGCGCCGCCACTCGGATGCCTTCTCTCCTGGGGGTGAGGGCGGGCTGCGCCCCGACCACGCGGTTGTGGTGTACTCGAACCTGATCAGGCGCGTGTTCAAGGACGTTCCCATCATCATCGGAGGCATCGAGGCGAGTTTGCGCCGCCTTGCCCACTACGACTACTGGTCGGACTCGCTTAAGCGGTCGATCCTGCTCGATTCGAATGCCGACCTCGTGTCATACGGGATGGGGGAGCACTCCATCGTGGAGATCGCCGATGCCCTGAATTCGGGGCTTTCGGTAAGCGACCTTACCTTCATCGATGGCACGGTGTTCCGCACGCGCTCGCTTGAGCATGTCTACGACTACGAGCTTTTGCCCGCTTACGGCGCCATGCGCGCCAACCCGCGCGCCTACGCGGAAAGTTTCGCCATACAATACGCGAACAGCGACCACGTGACGGGAAAACGCCTGGTCGAGTGCTCCCGCGAGCCCGAGTTCGTCGTCCAGACCCCGCCAGCCGCCCCGCTCTCGACCCCCGAGCTCGATGCGGTCTACCGCTTGCCGTTCGTCCGCGCCGCGCATCCCGACTACGATGCGGCGGGCGGGGTTCCCGCTATCAAGGAAGTGAAGTTCTCGCTCGCGAGCAACCGCGGGTGCTTCGGCGAGTGCGCTTTCTGTGCGCTCACGTTCCACCAGGGGCGCGTCGTGCAGGTGCGCAGCCGCGCCTCGCTTGTCGCAGAAGCTGAGGAGATGACGCACGACGCCGACTTCAAAGGCTATATCCACGACGTCGGCGGCCCGACGGCGAACTTTCGCGCGCCCGCCTGTCGCAAGCAGGTGGACCATGGCGCTTGCCGGGGGAGAAGATGTTTAGCGCCCGAACCATGCAAGAAGCTCATCGCCGACCATTCCGACTACATTCGCCTCTTGCGCGAGCTGCGCGAGGTTCCCGGCGTGAAGAAAGTGTTCGTTCGCTCGGGCATCCGCTTCGACTACGTGATGCTCGACGAGAAGCATGGGCGGGAGTTCGTGCGCGAGCTGGCCGAGCACCACGTGAGCGGACAGCTGCGCGTCGCACCCGAGCACGTTTCCCATGGCGTCCTGTCGTGCATGGGCAAGCCCGACCACGCAATCTACGAGCGCTTCGTCTCGCTGTTCGAAGAGGAGAACGCTCGCGCGGGCAAGAAGCAGTTCATCGTTCCCTATCTTATGTCTTCGCATCCGGGATCGACCATGAAAGAGGCCGTTGAGCTGGCAGAATTCGTTCGCGATATGGGATTTAACCCCGAGCAGGTGTCGGATTTCTACCCAACGCCCGGAAGCCTTGCCACGGTGATGTATTTCACGGGGCTCGATCCGCGCACGATGAAGCCGGTCTATGTGCCGAAAAACCCGCACGAGAAGGCGCTGCAACGCGCGCTCATCCAATACCGCGACCCGAAGAATCGCGACCTGGTGCGCGAGGCGCTGCGCCGCGCTGGCCGGGAGGACCTTATCGGCTTCGACGCGAAATGTCTCGTGCGGCCGGAGGGAGCCCGTGGGGGCGCGCCGTTGAAGGGGAAGGGTGCGCCGAAGGAGAAAGCGGCGTCAAAGGGGGACTTTCGTGCGGGCGGCTCTTCGGGTGGTGCACCCAGTCGCAAGGGGAAGTCGTCTCGCTCGACCGGCGGCAGGGGTAAGTCAGCCCGGCAGAGTGGCGGCAAGGATGAAGCCCGACGCTCGCCAGGCAGCAAGAGTGGGAATTCCCATCCAGGTGGCAAGAGCGGGGACTCCCATCCAGGCGGCGGCAAGGGCAAGGTTCCCCATTCGCACGCTGGCGGGGTTAATCGCAAAGAATCCCCCGGTGAGGGGCAACGTGGTCGAGGAACGAAGAGGAAAGGATAGGTTCGCATATGCAGGAAGGGAAGGCTTGTTCCTTCGATGTGGTGGTCGTCGGAGCTGGCATTGCCGGGTGCACGGCGGCCCGCGAGCTTGCGCGATACGACCTGTCCATCTGCGTGCTCGAGGCAGGCAACGATATCGCCTGCGGTGCTACGCGTGCGAACTCCGCTATTGTGCATGCGGGCTTCGATCCCGTGCCCGGTACGCTCAAGGCGCGCTTCAACGTCGAGGGCTCGAAGGCGTATCCGCGCTGGTGCGACGAGCTTGGCGTGCAGTTCCGTCGCAACGGGTCGATGGTGCTCGCTTTCGACGACGAGGGCCGTTTGAAGCTCGAGGAGCTTGTCCGCCGCGCCGACGCGAACGGGGTTGAGGGCGTGCGCATCGTGTCGGGGGATCGGGCGCGCGAGATGGAGCCGAACGTCTCTCCCGAGGTTGCCTGCGCGCTCGTGGCACCGACGGGCGGCATCGTCGATCCCTATGGCTTCGCCTTCGCGGCGGCCGAGAACGCGTGCGGCAACGGCGTGAGGTTCCTGTTCAATCACCGCGTGGAGCGCATCGTTCGCGTGGACGGCGGTTTTAACCTCGAAGCTTCGGGGGAGCGTTTCTTCGCGCGGGCAGTCGTGAACGCGGCAGGACTTTTCGCCGACGAGCTGAACAATATGATCTCGGCGAACCGCTTCTCTATCACGCCGCGCCGGGGCGAGTACTATCTCTACGACACCGAATACGCCACCACGTTCGAGCACACGATGTTCCAGGTGCCCGGCCCGCTCGGCAAGGGAGTGCTCGTCACGCCCACAATTCACGGCAACATGCTCATCGGTCCGAACTCGGTTTCTCAGGCATCCAAGACTGACCTTTCGACGACACAGGAGGGGCTTGCCGACATCGTCGAACGCGCGCGCCGCACCTGGCCTACAGCTTCTCCCCGCGGTGCTATCACGAACTTCGCGGGGCTGCGCGCGGCGGGCGAGTCGGGAGATTTCGTCATCGGCGAGGCGGTGGATGTGCCCGGGTTCTTCAACATCGCCTGCTTCGAATCGCCTGGTCTGACGTCTGCTCCTGCGGTGGCGACCTTCATCGCCTCTCAGGTCGCGGCTCGCTTGGGGGCGGACGGCAATCCGTCGTTTAATCCGCGCCGCGCGCCGCAGCTTCCTTTCACGGCCATGACCGATGAGCAGCGCGAACGTGCTATTGCGAGCGATCCAGCGTTCGGGCATGTGGTCTGCCGCTGCTGCGAGGTGACCGAGGCGGAAGTGGTGCACGCCCTGCATGGCCCCCTTCCCGTGCTTTCGCTCGATGCGATCAAGTGGCGCACGGGCGCTACGATGGGGCGCTGTCATGGCGGCTTCTGCTCGCCGGAGCTTGTGGAGATCATGTCGCGCGAGTTGGGCTGTTCGCCCGACG
>OBZH01001179.1_pt1 | contig 18107 bp, 3 predicted proteins | sample 1476881 | NCBI WGS metagenome assembly OBZH01 (sample SAMEA2580230, study PRJEB22360) | human gut metagenome | biome: human gut; feature: human-associated habitat; material: faeces | place: Denmark | collected 2008/2010 | reverse complement strand
CTGAAGGCGGTGGCCTTTTTGAAGAAGCCAACCCTGTAGACTCGACAAACAATGTTGAGAAAAAGATTTCCGATGAACTCTTTAATAAGCCTGCCGAGAAGACCGAGAAGACTGATACTAGGAAAAAGGAAGAAGTACATAAAGATTCTTCTAACAAACCTAAGGAAACAGGTAAGGCTCCTGCCTTGATACCGGGAAAGAAAACAAAGGATGACTACGAATTCTTTGAAAACACAAAGAAGAATGAACCGGACCAAGCCAAGGCCGAAGAAAAAGCTAAGGCAGAAGCAGAAGCAGAAGCTAAAGCTGCAGAAGAAGCAAAGGCTAAAGAAGAGCAAGCTGCAAAAGAAAATGCAGACCTTGAAAAACAAAGACAAGAGCTTCTTAGGATTGAAGCTGAAAGACAAGCCGCAGCAGCAAGAGCAAATGAAGCAGAAGCCGCAGCAGCCGAAGCTGAATATAGGGACGCTCGCCAAAAGAGAATCGAACTAGAAAAGCTCTTAGAAGAAAAGTTAAAAGAAAAGGGTCTAAGAGACCAAAAGAAACAAGAATCAGAAAAAAGTCTTAACGAGGAAAAATCAAATAAATTAGAAGATAAAAATAAGACAGAAGAAAAAATCACAGAAGAGGAAGAAAAGGGTCTACTAGAAAAAATCAAAGAAGGCCTTGGACTTACAGACCTACAAAGAGCAGACAAGGAACTTAAAAAAGCTCTTAAAGACAAAGATAATGGTCTAGAAGAAATTCAAGCCCTGCTTGACAGCTTCGAAGAAAAGTACGACCTATCAAGAGAAGACCAAGCCAAACTAATGGCAGACAACGAAGAAGCCTTCCAAGAACTTATTGAAAGAGATAGGGAAGAAAACTTCAGACCTAATATTTTGATAGCACTTACTGAAGATGAGAAGAGTAACCTTAAAAACAAAAAGTTTCATATTATAACTAGGTTTGATACATCAACTAGAAATGGTCCTATCCAAGCTGGACAATACTTTAACATTCATCTTGATGACGAACTAATTGTAAATAATCCAGACGAATTAGAATCAATCAAATTTAATGATGAAAAAATTGCTGAACCATCTTATGACAAGGGTACTAACACAATTAAATATAAGATCTTAAAAGATATAAATGAAAATATCCAAGTGCCATTAAATATCCCTGTAGATTACAATGTAGAAAAGATTGATTTAGATGAAGAAAGTGGAGAATTTGTAGTAACTAATAAGGTTTCAGGGCTTGGTGTTAAAGCTCCAAAAGATTTAGTGCCACAAAGAGTATCTAGAAATGGAATTTTCGCTGGTTCAATAATTGAACCTGGTAGGAATGACGTTACAGAGATTATTACTCCAGATGACTCTAACTACAAAATCTCTACAGATGCTGTAGCGAACCCAGTCGTCAAAGACGGGAAACTAGTTGGATATAACTGGACAATCAATGTATCTTCAGATACTGACCTAGATAAACTTGGCTACAGGGCCAACTTTACAACTGTAAAGGGATCTGGTCTTGGAGAAATTGAAGATAAGAGCAAGACATTAGGATTGCAAGACCAACTTAATGAATCCTTTGGTATAATAGACTCCAAACACCACGCACCAGGCGCTGGCGTTAGAGAAGTAACTTACAACCTCTTCACACCAACAACAAACACCCAAGAAAAGTACATGATGGATATTTCTATAGTACTTACTGAAAAGGGAAAAGTTGGAGCAAGAAGAATTCAAATAGACGAAGGTTGGCCAATAGAAAAGGTTCAAGACGCAACACCAAGCCGTGTAGGTATGAACAACAGGACTACAGTTTTTGGCGAATTTGCATCAGAAAATAATGCCAAATGGACTGTAACAGATGCAGTTTCAACTGGAGACGTTGACAAAGATAAAAATATCTCCATAAGCCTACCATTAGAAACAAGAACACTTGGAAACCAAACATTTAATAATGGACAAGTCGCTGTTTACGGCCTAAATGGCCAAGGACAAATGGTTCAAATTGGTACTACATCAAATCTAGATTCTATTCCAGAAAAAGGTACTAATCCAACAGGTGACCAAGCTGTTGGTAACATTGCAGTCTATGAATACAATTCTACAATTGCGGACAACAAGAAACCACAAAGTCTTGCTGGAGTTGAAATTTCTAAATACCAAGATATATACGTAAACCAAAGTTGGAATCTTGACCAAGGTCTAACAATGCCAGACATGACAGTTAAGGCAGTAGACCCTAATAATGAAAACAATGTTTTAGGCGAAGCTACAGCTACTGAGTCACAAGCTAATCCAGACCCAGCCATTAGAACAATAACCATACCAAATGTAAAGGTATGGAATATTGCTGACGGTGGAACTGCTAGTAAAAACGACCTTAAAATAAAACAAGTCTTTCCAACAAATAAAACTCATAATGGAAAAGCAATATCCTATTATGAAACTACCAACTGGAAAGATCCAAATAATGCTAACACTTTTGCTATTGCCAACAGGGGAACAGTAGAAAAAAACCCACAACTTGGAAACTTCACTTTGATTAAAACTGGCGAAGAAAATAAGCCGCTTCCAGGAGCAACTTTCAAACTCCTAGGACAAGGAGAAGCTGAAGTAGCAACAGACTCAGAAGGTAAAATCAGATTTCAAAATATAGCACCAGGTTCCTACCAATTATTAGAAACAAAGGCACCAAATGGCTACAAGTTAAATCAAGAAACAACTAATATAAACGTAGATGAAAATGGAAGAATTTCCGCTTCAGGATCTTCTGCCAAGTTAGAAGTAGGCGGCAACCCAACAGTAACAGTTGCTCACAAGGGCTATCCAGACTTTATGAATGCTATGCAATATGCAAGAGTAAATGATGACGGATCTGTGACAACCTACATCTACCTAAAGGCAAATGAAGCAAAAACTGGTGGATCAACAGACAAGGACACTAGACTTAACTTGATCCTATCAAGCGGTCAAAGATTTGATAATCTTAAAGACGTCCAAGTCTATGACGTAAATCCATACTACAGAGATTATCTTAAAAAAGAAATGATCCAACAAGGTGTGGACCAAGATGTTTTAAACTATATTGGAAATACCAACGTCCTAAATGCACCAGATAGAAATCCAATCAGAGCTACCCTATATCCTAAAGATCCTTATACACAAAAATTAGGTTATAGGATTAAATTCCCACAAGAAAGATTTGAAAGAGACTGGGGTTTCCTAGTAGTAGCAAAATCACCAGCAGGTACAAGCGTAACCTATGATTGGTTAATGGATGATTCAAACAACACTACAGTTGGTAACAACGCAAGACTAGAAAACCAAACTATAAGACCTACTACAGCAGAAGATGCTAAGAAGGAAACAACCCTAACTGTTACTAACGAGAAGTTTGAAACTCGTCCAGTAGAAGTTACAAAATGGGACAAGGCCAAACAACCAGTTGCTGGAGCAACTTTTGAAATAAGAGATGCAAATGGCAAACTTATTTCCACAGTAGAATCTCAAGCTCCTGACGCAGAAGGTAAAAACGGTGGACTTGCATCCTTCGGTGACCTACCAGAAGGTAAGTATACAATAGAAGAAACTAGGGCCCCAGAAGGCTATATTAAATCTGACGTTATCTTTGACGTTACAGTAGATGAGTCAAATCAAGTTACCTACAAGCCAAGATTTAAAGACAAACCAGGTACACCAATTAACGGCGAAGACTACTACATCGAAGACGTTGAACAAGACCAAGATAAAATTTCTGCAAAGGTAACAAATGTAACCCAATCCCTAGTTATCAACGAAGGTGATTCAGGAGACATTGGTTTTAGACCACAAGTTTGGGAAGCTTATAGATTAGAGTCCTTGAAGTACAATGCGACAATAGACCTATCAAATACAGCACCAGGTCAAAGATTCTCTATTCAATTTGATAGAAACCTAGACTTTACCCAATACTTTGGAGAATTTCCAAAGTTAAAGGTAGGTGGAGTAGAAGTTGCAGACCCATACTTTGACTACACTACTAACAAGTTGACTTATGTATACAATGAAAAGTCAGCTGGTGGTAAGGGCCAAGCAAAGATAGAACTAAAGGGTATCATCCCATCTAAATACTTTGCACAAAACGATGGAACATTTGACTTTACAGTTACAGTTGCACCAGGCCAAACTGGCGTAACAGGTCAACAAACAATTACAACAAGTGTGCCAGCAGACTACGGTTCATACGATTATGACAATAAAAATAGAGAAGTTCCACAATCCTACTACTTTAGAGATGTTTACCAAGGATCTGATGGAAACTGGTATGTAGCAGTGCTTGCTTACTACAATCCAGACCATATAAGAGAATCAGGTCCAAAAGAACTTGAATTCAACTGGTTATCAACTAACTACCAAGGAGCCACTAAGAACTTCTTTACTTGGGAAGGAAATGGTAATAAGCCAGCCTTCTCCCTAACAAATGTTAATGTTTATCGTACTTCACCAAACATGGGAACAATTCATGCAGGTAACTTTGACAAAAAAGTCAACTACAATATGCCACTATCCTATGGTGTAAGACCGGGAGATGACCCTGCTAAATACAACTTAATATATTCAAGAGATATTAATCCAAACAATGCTGTTAGAAACGACAGACAAGGTGGAGTTACACTTAACTACGACCCAAGTCAAATTCAAGAATTTGGTGTTATTACAAAGAACAGCCCACTAAGGATTGGTATGCCAGCCATAAACAACTTTAGTAAAGATGGCTACATCATAGAGCAAACTTTCAAGATTGATGATCTTTATAAGTTCAACAACCTTTGGAGAGTCTTCTGTATGACAAATAACGACTTTAAGTCATCTTTCATCACAAGGGCAAACTACAACAAGGCCACAGGAGACCAAGCTGGTGGAGAAATTCCAAAATTCTTCAGCCAAAAGGTAGCTTTAATTAACAAGAAGTACACACCAGGTTCTTTCAAAATCAAAAAGCTTAACGATGCCGATAGAACACAAACTCTACAAGGCGCATCCTTTAGCTTGACAGACGAAGCTGGTAACACTATCTACAGGTCATCAGGCCAAGATGGTATAGTAGAATTTTCTAAACTAAAACCAGGCATCTATACTCTTAAAGAAGAGTCTGCCCCAGATAAATTTATCAAGACAGACAAGACTTGGAGGGTTAACGTAGGCAATGATGGTTATGTAAGTATAGTAGAAATAGGACTTGGCTCAACAGGAGAAACTTTCTACGGCAAAGACACTATCCTCCTACCAGTAGCCAACAAACCAGTAGCAACAGAGTTTAAGGTTTACAAGAAAGACCACGAAAACCAACCTCTACAAGGCGCAGAATTTAAGATTACTAAGGCAGAGGACGGCACTCAAGTTGCAACAGGTACTTCAGATAAAAATGGTACTGTATCCTTCAACGGAGCCTTACCAAAGGGAACTTATATCCTAGAAGAAACTAAGGCCCCAGCAGGCTACAAAAACCTTGACAAGAAATGGGTAATAGAAGTAGACGATAATGGCAAGGCCAAGATCTACAACTATATAAAAGGACCAGAAGATGGTACAAATCCAGATGTCAACAAGTCAATCCTTGGAGAAGCAGGAACAAAATGGGTTAATGTTGCAAAGAGACCTCTTGAAGGCTGGGTATTAGGAGATAACAGAGCGACAGGTTACTACAACAACTATCCATTCCCATACAAACTTGGAACAAGAATTGTTGCTAAGAATACTAACCAAAAATATGTTATTCAAAGATATGTAATAAACCCAGAAGCTGATACTATTACACTTAACAACGCATCAATCCACAGAGAAAGACCACAATTTCCTAACATGGATTGGTACAAGGGAGATGAAACTTACAAGATATTTGAACTTGACAAGGCTGTTGACGGAAACGTAGAAGACATCAGACTTGAAAACTACAAGATAACAGATATCACAAAAGAAATAAAAAGCACAAAAGAAAACATCTCAGGTCAACCAAGACTATATCTTAACTTTAACAATAGACAAATAACAAAACCTATTGTTATAGATGTAAAAGTACCTTACAAAGCCGAAGAAGGTGGAGTAGGTACAGGTATGGACCTACAAACAAACAAGGGTCTATTCTGGAAGTCAGACTACTACGACAGGGCAAACCAAATTGTTGAAGCAGACCCAGTTACAACAGGTGGCGAAGCTGGCAACATCAAGGGAGCCTATGTTGCAGAAGACTCACTTGATGTAACTAACGAAAGAGTTGTTCAAAAGTTCTCCTTCAAGAAGGTAGATGACGGTGGAACTGACGCATTAACAGGAGCAACCTTTAGTCTCCAAGGACCTAAGAAATCTGATGATGACCTAGGAGATCAAGTTTGGAAGAGATCTGGAACAGACGGTATAGTTAACTTTGACAACCTAACACCAGGTATCTATCATCTTACAGAGTCAGGAGCTCCACAAGGTTACGAAAAAGCCAACACAGACTGGACAGTAACAGTAACTAAGGACGGAAAGATTTATATCAGGGACAATAACCCTGGATCATCAGTTCCAGACCAAGGAGCTAAGTGGCAAAAGGTAGACACTAGTAAGACAAGTGACCAAAGACACACCGATAGTTCCACAAGTAATGGTAGTACAGGTAAGATTGAAACTAAGATTACAGAAGTTAACAAGAAAGAGAATAAGTTTAGACAAGTCTATATTTTAAACAGGCAACCAGAAAATTTATCAAACACATACTTTGAACTTCATGCCCAAGAAGAAAATAGACCAATAAACACATCCAACACAAAAATAGTTTCTATGAACCTCGTTGATCGAAGTTCAACCTTCGACAATCTAAAGACAACTGGAAATCCAATTGAATATGATACTGAGGTTTATACTAAGAACAATCAGGAAAGAATAAAAATCACACCAAAGAGCCTAAGTGGAGAAGGTAAAACTATAGCCATAACTGTAGAATCATATATACCAAATTCAGGAAACGTTGGAACTGGAATGGACTTCTACAACTTTGGATCCAACCACTATTGGGTTACAGAATGGTATGATACCCTAGCAGGAATTCCACTAGTAGAGCCTACAAATACTACAACAGAAAAAACTGCAAATCTTGAAGTTTCATCAAGAAGTTCTATTCAAGCATTTAGGTCTGTGTCAAAAGCAGAAGAAGTCAAAATGCAAGACCCTGTTCTTGAAGCAAGTAAGAACTTTGAATATGACAAGGAAAATAATACTGACTTCTATGTAGATAGCATAGTAGAGGATATTCTACCAGGATTAATTAATACAGGATTTGAAATTGGCAATGATTTAGTAGGCCAACCAGTAGGAGCAGGCGAAGGTTGGCAACCTATAGACCCAACAAGGTCTGAAAAGCCAACTACAAGTGCAAATCCAAATAATCCAACTAGGGTACACACAAAGATTACTGACATTAATAAGGATACAAAACAATTTAAGCAAATTTTCCTAATTAATGGAAATGATAATGCAAATGGAGATTTTAACCTTAATATTCACAGACAACCTAATGGATCATTATCACAATCTGATGTAAGCGTAAGAGTATTCACAGTTGGACAAGGGTCTACTGTAGATAATCTTATATCACCAGGTAATGACCTATACCTACAAGGGGTCACTAACGACAACAATATCAGTGGTCAAGTAAAAATTAGGTTCAACAAGACAAGAAACAGTGGGTTTAATAAAAATAATCTTTTTGCTATTGAAGTAACATCATCCTATACTCCAGGAAGCAATTTAGGGCTTGGAATGGACTATTACTACAGTAGAAGCGGAAGTTATATCGGTTGGTCAAAATACTGGGGAGCGCAAAACTACTCTAGTGATGCAGCTATAAACAAAACTCAAGAGCAAACTTACGATGTAAATCTATTGACTTCCAGTGATGTTGGTAATGGAGGAACATTAAGTAGTTCAGTTAGAACTGCAAAAGCAGGAAATACTGTAACTGTAACACCACAAGTAAATAATGGATATATCCTTGAAAAATTTGAGGTATTAGACTCAACGGGAGCACAAGTTCCTTACACTAAGAGTGGCACATCCTATAGCTTCACAATGCCAAATAGTGATGTAACTGTTAAGGCTAAGTTTAAGAAACAAGCTGAGCAACCAACTAAGCACAAGATTAGCACTCAAACTCCAATAAATGGAACATTCACAGTAGATAAGACCGAAGCTGCAGCAGGAGAAGAAGTTACAATTACTCCAAATCCAGCACAAGGTTACAGGCTAAAAACAATTTATGTTGGAAGTGGAGCTGGACAAGTTCAAGTAAACGACAATAAATTTATAATGCCAGACGCTGATGTTACGATAAGAGTTGAATTTGAGCAAGTAAGTCAACCTCAACCAACTAAACACAAGATCAATATAATCAAAACAGAAGGCGGGACAGTAACTGCTGACAAGTCTACTGCCGCTAAAGGTGATACTGTTAAACTTACAATTACACCAGACCCTGGATATGAAATAGAAGCTTTTCTACTTCTAGACAAAAATGAAGGACAAGTACAAGGTTCATCTATAAACCATCTTTCTAAGACCTTTACAATGCCAGATGAAGATGTGTGGGTAAAGATTCTATTCAAGAAATCAGAAACCCCAGTGAAGTCCTTCATCGTTGGTAAAGAAAATGATGGTGGAAGAGGATCTGTAGTAGTAGATCAAAATAGTGCCAAGGTTGGAGAAAAAGTTACTTTCACTTTATATCCATACAATGTATATAAGGCAACTAAAGCTACTGTTACAAAGAATGACGGATCAGGACAACTTGAAGGTGTTGTATTTGACCCAGCAACAAACAAGGGATACTTCATTATGCCAGACATTAGTCCAGCAACAGGAGTAACAGTAAGAGGTGTCTTGTAGCTAAGCCAGCAGGCGAAAGAACAGCCAGTCAAGAAAGAACTGAAATCCTTAAATACAAGACTGATATCACTGTAGATGAAAGTCTTAAACCAGGTGAGAGAGTTACTGACCAAGAAGGTAAAGACGGCCAAGTACAGTATAGATATACTGCAACTTACAACAAGGCAACAAGTACAGGTCAAACAGATGTAGCTGCACCAGCAGATTGGCCAGCAGAAGTAATAAGTGCCCTAAAAGCTGGTAAGCAAAATGGAGAAGTAATTACTGCTTTTGCGAGAACTGAATTATCAAGAACAGAACCAACTAACGCAAAGGTTCGTGTTGGTAAGTCAGATGATCCCCTTGATACTTGGACGCCAGGACCAAACGACAAGCTAATCAAAGACGGAGAAACCCAAGAACTTGTTACAATTTCCAACAAAAAAGCTGGTATCTCTCCAAAGATTATGAAGAGAACTCCAGGTGGAGCTCCTCTACCAGGTGCAACTTTCACAGTCAATAAAATGACTGACGAGACTTACGAAAAAGTAGAAGAGTCTTTTGGAACCCTAACAGCTACTTCTGATAAAGACGGTAATGTTATCTTTAAAGACCAATCAGACAATGTTGTTAAGTTCCAAAAAGGTTACTATGTAATCAAAGAAACAAAGGCACCAGTAGGATACAAGAGAGTTACAGCCGAATGGAAGATAGAAGTAAAAGATGACGGTGGCAGAATGTATGCCGTGTACCAAGGTCCAGAAGATATACCATCAAGTCTTATTGACGATGATAAAAAGTCAAATGCTGGTAGCTCAGCTTCCAATGACCAAATCAAGTACAAGGCAAGACTAACTTATATAGATCCAGAAGCTAAGACTTATATTCAAAGAATCTATATAGATACCAGAGGCTATTATGGAGAAAGCACTGAAGACACCAAGGGTCTTCTAAATCTTCAAATAAGACCTAAATATAAGAGAGAAGAAATAGATGGACCAGGTCAATCACCAGAAACTATTAAAGACGGTGTTAAGACTGCTTACTACCAATCTTTTAAATTAGCAGACTCGACGTCTTATGAAAACATGGATGACCCTGCGATTGATAAGATCTTAAGGACTTATGACCTTTCTCACAAAGACTTGTCCTTAGATAAAACTGCAAGGTGGAGACCATTTGACTGGGGCTTTGACGAAGACCAACTAAACCTAGGCAAGGGTGTCTATATAGTAGAAGTGGAAGGATTCTATGACGATGTCATAATAAATAACAAGTCTAACTTGGAAGACAAGTATGACATTCCAGAAGGAGACTTAGGTAAGATAGACCTTAACCTAGATTTCTACGCTGGAGCTAGAGAGTTTAAGCAACTTATGATAGACGAAAATGGTCAAATGTCTTATAAAGCCTTTAAGGGAGCTTCCTATCAAGGTGGTGCAGCTCAACTAACAGAATTTATTAAAAAATTCGTAAGTGAAGAGAAAGCTAAGGAATGGTCACAAGAAAAGAGTCCAGGAGCAAAATACCAAAACTTTATAGGTAAAGAAGTTGTATACGAAGGAAAGACTTATAAAACTGGTATAATTGACCCACCGTTAGGTCAACCAACCTTCAAACGTGAAATATCTGCCAACCTAAACCCTCTTTACAACTCAGTAACTCAACAAGAGATACCAAAAGAGGGCTTGGAATTAGAAAACGAACAAGAAACTTACAACGTAACCTTCTCTAAACACGGTAGAGATGATTCAGGTGACGATATCAACAGTGAAAAAGTAACTAATAACAGACTTGAAGGCGCAATCTTTAAGCTACAAATTCAAGGACCAGGTGGTATTTATGAAGACATGCCAGGTAAAACTGTAGCCTCAGCCTTCAACGGTTACTTTGGTTTTAGAAACCTAAAACCAGGCCGTTACAGACTAGTAGAAGTTAAGGCACCTCAAGGATATAAACCTATAAAGGACCCAGTACTTCACTTTACAATTGCTTATCAAAAGGGCGAAATTGATAAAGAAACTGGTGAAATCACACCAGGTAAGGGTGTAGTAACACTAGAATACAACGAAGGTAATGGTATCTTCCAATACGCACCAGATAAAAAAGGACCTGATGGAAAACCAATCACACCAGAAGATGGTAAGTTAACTGACTATGTAACATCAGCTACTGCCAAGAACATGGGTAAGATAATCAACGAAGTACCTGGTAAAGGTAAGGTAACCCTTACTAAGTACGATGACGGTGGACAATTACTACCAGGAGCAGAATTTAGGCTAACTAGAATCAGTAGACATATAACAGATGATGATCCTAATAAGAACGATGGTGTTTACACTAAGGTAGTAGGAGACGATGGTAAGATTGTCTTTGATGAATTGCCAATAGGTCAATACGAATTAGAAGAAACTAAACCAGCACCAGGTTACCAAAATAAGGGTAAAAAATGGAGATTCACCGTTGGTGGTCCAAAACTAGACCCTTATGCTAACGACAGCGAAGTTGGACTTAGAGATATATCTAGTAAGATTGATATGGAATCAACTATGTCAGTTCTAAGGCCTGACGGCATTGATGGAACAGAATCAGAAGGAAACACTAAGATTCATCCACACAAGGGTCATGCACTTGAATTTAAAAATACTTTCAAGATTAATGATGACACAGTTATAAAACCAGGTGACTACTTTACAATTAAGCTCACTGATAACATTGACTTAGATGGAATTTTGAGACAAAAATCTTATAACCTTGATCTCTTTGCAGATGGAGTTGGTACTATAGCCAAGGCTAAGTACGACAAAGAAGCAGGAACTTTGACTTATGTCTTCACATCCTATGCAGAACAATACAATAAGACAGATTTCGAAAATACCATCTCAGCTCATATCAACCTAATGAAGGTACAAAACTCAACACAAAATGTACCTGTAGGAATGGGAATAGGCATACCTACAACAAATAATATTGACGTTGTTTATGACCTAGATACGGCACAAGCAGCGGGCATTAACATGACATCTAAGATCGTAAGCTTTGACCAAGAAACAGGAGAATTTGTTCAATACTACTATCTAAATAGAGATAGAACAGCCTTCAATGGAAACCAAAAATTTAAGTACAAACCAAGTGAAGCTGTTACAGACCTTAGATTTGATTTATTTAGTTTAAATCAAAATGGTGGAAGTCTTTATGATTACAATACAGGACAGTATTACAAGTCTGATTATTATGTTAAAAAAGATATGCCAGAATCCTTTGGTGTAAATGAATATTCAAATAACCTATCACATTATAGTTCTTATGGCTATTACAACATAGGAGCTAACGGTATTCAAGAAATACCAATAGGCAATCTCGGCATTCAAAATTCAGTAATCGTAAAGGTAACTGGTAAAGTTAAAGGAAATGATATAGCATCCTATGACACTTATGCCATGTTATATAATCCACTTGCTGTTACTAACGAATATGGATATGTAACTGGTTATGACATAGGATACTATGTAGAAAGAACTAACGGAATTCGTATCTTTGAAAACAAGACACAAGCAAGTGCTGAACTTAATATTAAAGCAGTCAACCCTAAGAATGAAATAATCTTCAAGAAGGTTGACCAAGAAGGCAAGATCCTTCCAGGAGCTAAGTTCAAACTTGTTAAGTATTACGAAAAAACTGAAGATGGCAAGAACTGGATTGAAGTTACAGGTTCAGAAAGAACTGCTGGTGAAGACGGCTTAATCAAGTATGAAAAATTAGAAGCAGGTAAATATGCCCTAATAGAAACCGAAGCACCAGAAGGCTACGCTAAGATAGAAGGACATATAGAAGAATTTACCGTAGGCACTGACGGAGTAATAACAAGACAAGTTGTTAAACCAGCTGAAGAAAAATCAGAAGAAGCTCAAACACTAAGGGCAAAAGTTGCAGACGCAGTAGAAAATCTAGCTGATAATCTTACAGGAAATACTAAACCAGAAACTTATACAGAAACTATAAGTAATGAGCCAATAAAAGTTGTCAACTATAAAGACATTGAATTCGAAAAAGTTGACGGCAATGACAAGACTAAGAAATTAGCTAATGCTGAGTTTGAAGTTTGGTATAAGGAAAATGTAGGTGACGAATATCAAGCTTATAAGGTTACAAAAGATGGTAAAGAAGTAACTAAGACAGTGACTTCTGGCGAAGATGGTAAGATTAGTCTTAACCTAACAAAACCAGGCTATTATGCTCTTAAGGAAACTAAGGCACCTGATGGATACACTAAGATGCCAGGTTATATCAAAGAGTTCAGAGTGGAAAATGGCAAGATTCAAATTCTTGAAAAAGATCCATTAAAGGCAAGCCACAAGACATCTACTAAGGGACTTCTTACAAGTGAAATAATTTCAGTGGACAAGGATAAAGGAACATTCAAACAAAGAATTGTTATTAACCCTAACCACGAAACTATGACAGTCCCATCTTATCAGTCCTATATCCGTATCAAGGAAAATGACTGGAAGATAACACCAAAATACAAAGAAGCTTTGAATAAACCAGCTGGTATAGGTGGATTAGTCAATGTAGCTCTTCTTAAGAAAGATGGAGATAAAACTCTAGAAAACTTAACAAAAGATGACTATAAGAAGTATGATGCTATAAGCTTTGAAACAGTTGGAGGCATAACTGGTTCAAGATACGGCCTAAAAGAAATGCTAGGCACAACAGCTACAACAGATAAACCAATTACAACAACAGATTCAATAGTAATGGAATTCACTGGTAAGCTTGATGCAAATAACACAACAGGCACAGCCGACCAACTATTTGAATTAGTATTTGACACACAAATAGACGACCAAGTTTCTGATAAACTAAACATTGAAAGCTTGGCAAGCAACAAGCCATCTTATGGAGATTATACAGGAACTGCACCTATCCAAATTGAAAACCGTAAGGCGGAATATCCTCTTACTGGTGGTAGGGGTACTCTGATATTTACTCTTGCTGGTCTTGCCCTTATGAGTGCGGCGGCTTATGTTTACAGGAGGAAGAGGGGTGTTGCTTATGATGAATGATTATAAGGACACCAGGAGAAATTCTCCAAGCCTATCCTGTGAGTTTAATGGCGGAGGAAATCCCACAAGGGATTCTCATAAATCATGTAAGACAAAATCTTTTATGACTAGGGGCCTCGCGGCCGACGAGAGAAGGTGTTGCTCTTATGGTGAATAAAAGCATGGATAAGAAGAGGCACCCTCCGTAAAGAACTTGTGAAAAGTGCAAGTCAAAATCAATGTTAAATGAATAGAGAGTGGTGGAGGGAAGTCCGGTGGTCCACCCTCATAGATGAAAGGGCCACGTACCCACTCTCTCATTCATAAACTTTCTAACAAATAAGGTTAAGGAAAGTTTTGGTAGATCTAAATAATGTTTGATAAAATGTTTTTAGAGATACTGAAGAAAGCCAATTAATGGCGAAAGTCGAAAGACTAAAGTTTATGGTAATAATTTACTGTTAATGGGGACAGTAAATAATTATAAAAATTTATAATAAGGAGTTATATTATGAACAAGAAAAAAATTATGTCACTAATCATGGCATTAGTCATGCTAGTTGGAGTATTTTCTCCACTAACAGCATTAGCTGCAAATAATGCAGTAACAGAACCAACTGGAAAAGTTGGACAAGATCAACTACAAGATACTAAACCAACTGAAACAACAGTTAATCTTTATAAGTTGACAACTAAGACAAAGTATAATTTTGACAAACCACTAAATCATACTGGTGGACAAATTGAGGATTTAAAAACTCTAGGAGCAGATGTTACAGCATTAGCAGGAGCTCAATTTACATTCTACAAAATCAATGGAAAAAATGATGTAGAAAATGAAAAAATCCTTGAACTTTTAAAAGCTAACGCAAGTAGCTTTAAAACAGTAACTCAAATGAACGATTTAATTGCTAATGGAAAAACTGAATTAACTCCAAGCAAAGTTGATAATACTATGAACGCAATCGCAAAAAACAAGCTTGCAATTGCAACTGGCGAAGGCTTAACTGACGGACATACAGCTGACACAGATGAAAATGGTTTAGCAACTGTTAAACTTGGTGAAGGATATTACTGGGTAGTTGAAAGTAAAGCACCAGACAAAGTAACAGGACAAATCGCAGTACCATTTGGATTAACACTTCCACTAACAAATGCATATGATGTTACAGATGAAAATGGAGATGTAATCGCAAAAGCTGGTACTAAATACCTTAACCCTGTTCACATTTATCCAAAGAACATTGAAACAAATGATGTAAAAATTGACAAGAACTTCTTAAAAGAAAAAACTGGTAAAATGACAGATGCAGAATTTGCTCAATTTAAAAAAGAAGCTATTGCAAGTGGATATACTGAAGAACAAATTAACAAATGGCAAGCAGACATAAATAATTACAATGCAGAAAAAGCTAAAATTGCTCTTACTGTAGGAACAAAGGCACCTTACGACATCGTAACTGAAATTCCACAAAACTATAACTACACTTCTATGTCTTGGTCAGATATTATGTCTAAGGGACTAACATTTAATAACGACCTTAAAGTAACAGTTTCACAAGAAGGTCAAGCTGATAAAGTGTATAACTTTACAGATGCTGCTACAGTAGCAGGAGCAACATATAAACAAGGAAGCTATGGATTCGATTTAACATTCGATGAAAATGGCGCTATAATGAAAGATATATTGGCAAAAGCTCAAAATGGAGCTGTAAAAGTTCGTTTACAATATTCTGCAACTGTAAATAACAAAACAGTAGTTGATAATTATGAAAACAACAAGGTTTCATTCACACCAGGTAAACCAAATCCAACACCAGATTTAACACCTGCAGATAACAAGATTGAAGTTACAAAGTCATGGGTAGATAAAGACGGAAAAACAGCAACTGCTCCTACAGGTGTTGAAGTAACTTACTTCCTAATTAACAGTAAAGGCGAAGTTGTTGACTCTGTTACTAAGAAAGGTCCAGACTTCAACCACACATTTAATATTGATAAAGAAATTGCAAACGACACATTCACTGTAAGAGAAGTTGTACGTGGATACAAAGCAGCTTATAAATCAGAAGCTAATGGAAAAGTTACTGTAACTAATAAAATTAATCCAGATGTTTTAGTACCAACAAACCCAGAAGTAACTACTGGTGGTAAGAAGTTTGTAAAGGCTGACCAAACAACTGGCGAAAGATTAGTTGGAGCAGAATTCGAAGTTTATGATGCAAAAACTGGTGGAAAAGTTTTAGCTTATGTTTCTACAACAGAAGCTGCAGCTAAGAAGCAAGCAGTTACTGATGCAAAGGCTGATTTAGATAAAGCAATAGATGCTTATAATAATCTATCAGCTGATGATCAAAAAGGCGAAAAAGGAAAACAAGCTAAAACAGCAATTAATGAAGCTCAAAAGAAATACAATGATGCAGTAGTTGCAGCAGCAGAACAATACAAATGGGTTGAAACAAGTGATAAAACTGCTGAAAGAGTAAAATTAGTTTCTGATGGACAAGGTAAGTTTGAAATAACTGGTCTTGCTTATGGAACATATTACCTAGAAGAAACTAAAGCACCAAATGGATATGCTCTAAATAAAGCTAGATATGAATTTAAGATTGCTAAAGGTTCTTATAGCGCTACTGAAGGTGGAGTAACTTATGAATCAGACGATCCAGTAAGTGATACAACTGTTGGTGGAGCTCAAAGAATAGACAATAAGAAAGTAACTATCCCACAAACTGGTGGTATGGGTACTGTTCTATTTACATTCGTAGGTATTGCTCTAATGGCTGGCGCTGTTGTTGCTATGAAGAGAAACAGAGAAGAAGCTTAATTTGATTAAGTAAGATATTTTGAGATACTTTTCTCAAAGAGGTTTAATTATTTAAATCTAATGGGAGGGGGTAACCCCTTCCTCTACATATTATGATAGAGGGGTAGAGATGAAGAAGAGAATTAAAGATTTAATAATTTTATACATGATGGTAACTATGGTCTTCCTACCTCTTAATGTTTTAGGAGCATCATCTGTTACCATCGAAATCAACACCAGAGAGGACCTGACTCGTGAAGACTTGGAGGGTAGGACTCTGGGCATATGGAAGATTAATGAAAGTTTTATTGACACTAAGATGGATAAGACAAATCTTGTGACAATACTTGATAAGCTTAGTGAGGAAGATCTGGATAGGCAGCTTGCTAATAAGGCCGACAAGTGGATTTTAAATCCTAAGGAAGAGAATGATTATAAGTCTGTTCTTAGTCTTGAACCTGGAACTTATTATTTAAGGGAGCTAGGAAACAAGGACAGGAAGAAGTTCATTGAGTCTGCTGTTTTCTCGCCTGAGGAAACTAATATTATCAAGTTGAAGTGGGGAGAGAGAAAGACTCCGCCACCTCCTCCAGAGTTTCCACCTCCAGAAGAGCCACCTCATGAAACTCCACCGACTCCACCTAATTCTGTTCGTCTCTTTAAGTACAGTGACGATGGAAAGGGTCTTGTTGGTGCTAAGTTCCAACTTCTTGATGAGGATGGTAATGTGGTGAAGACAAGGGCCTACACTATGGACCCTAAGGGGACTGAGGAGGTTTTTGAGACTGACAAGGATGGTTTTATTGTTATAAGGGATCTTGAGCCTGGAGTTTATTTCTTCAAGGAAATTGAGGCGCCTTTTGGTTATGAGATTGTGGATGAGATGAGTCAGTTCACTATCTTCGAAGGGCAAGCCGCCAAGCTAAGTGTCCTTAACAAGAAGAAGCTTGGGTCTTATAATTTCTATAAGACTAATGAGAAGAGAGATGTGGGCCTTGGTGGTGCTGAATTTGTCATCACTAAAAAGGTCAATGGTAAGGACCAAAGGGTTCAAAGGGATGGCAAGGACCTTGTTTTGAAGTCTGGTGACGACGGCAAGTTCTTTGTGAGAGACCTTCCTTATGGTACTTATGAAATTTGGGAGACTAAGGCTCCTGATGGTTATACTCTTTTACAGGGTTCTTTAAAATTTGAGATTAATGACAATTCTTTTGAAAAAGTCCTAATTATAGAGAATACTACTAAGCCACCTATTCCAAAGACAGGGGATATTACCCTTATTGTGCTTGTGATTGCAGGTGCAATTATGATAGGATTGGGTAGGTTTATGATCAAGGACAAGAATTAAGAGGGGCTCCTTGGGAGCCTCTTTTTTATGGG